>CAACVF010000281.1_pt1 | contig 10981 bp, 8 predicted proteins | sample 2381781 | NCBI WGS metagenome assembly CAACVF01 (sample SAMEA5211967, study PRJEB30684) | marine metagenome | biome: Marine; feature: Epipelagic; material: Water | collected 2015-10-15 | depth 60 m | reverse complement strand
AAAGAGTAGCTGCATTTGATGTAATTGAACAGGAACTTAACGATATTTATAAGATGTTGAGCAATGCTAAGAATGAGACAAGTGATTATTATAATGATAATCCTTCATCATACAATGTTATTAAACCAACTGATCTAGTTTTAGATTATATAAAAGATATTAAAGACTTATTAAAAGGCGAATAAAATGGCAAAAACAATACAAGAACAATATAACCAAATAAAAAAAGGGAAAGGTAATAAAGAAATTTTCCTTAAAGAGGTTAAAAGAAACTATCCACATATGATAGTTAATTCTGCTACTTACAAACAAGCAGAAGAAATACTATTAAACAGATCAGTAATAACTGAAAATTTAGCAGGAGTAGTTAATCCATCAAAACCAGACTGGTTTAAAATATTTGATGATAATATGAATATCATTAAAGAAGAAACTGCTGCGGCTAAAAAAGATGAAGCAATAAAAGCTGAATTAAAAGAACCTAATAAAGATGTAGTTGAGTTAGAAATAAAAGGATTTGATTATAAAGATGATAAAAATATAGATAATTTAAATGGTGAAGAATTTAGATTAGGTGTTAAATTTGAAATGGATAAAGTTAGAGAAACTGTATCAGATGCTGATTTAGGTGAAGCTATTAAAAAAGCACAAGATTTAGTAGCTAAAAATTTAGCTAAAGATCCTTTACATTATGTTAAAAATGCTATGTTTGGAGTAGAAGGAATTGGATACACAGATGAAGCACCAGGTATTACTGCAAGTAAGTCTGATAAAATGGAAAAAGTAAAATTAAAAGAAAATAAAATGATATCATTAGTAAGCATACTAGAAAATAGTCCTTTAGGTGAAAAACCAAAGGCGAAAAAAAGAGTTAAAAAAGAAACTTTAGATAGTAAATTAGCAGAAATAGATAAAGCATCACAGCTTGTAGCTATGGAAGCAAAAATTGCTCATGTTGATGAAATTATAGAAAAGAAACAAGCTAGACTTACTATGGTTACTGAAGATGAAAATTTATCTGAATTAGCTGATAAAACTAAAATTAAAGCTATGCAACGTGAAGTAAAAGATTTATCTAAAAGAAAGATGAAAATGGAAAAACTTTACGAAAAAATGTCTGGTAAAAAATACCAAAAACAAGAAGTAGTAGTAGATGAAGATTTAGAATCTTCTAATTATGCAGGTGCTTCAAATTCAGATAAATCAGAAGAAGCATTTAAAAATAATGCTAATGAAAAAGTTGCTGAAGAAAGCAATGCTGGTTCAAATGAAGGATCTGATGAAAATTCAAATTATAATTCTAACGAAAATCCAGAATCATATTCAGGTTTAAAGAAATTTAGAGAAAACTAAAAATATGAAGCAAGTACTTGTAGAAACAAGGCTATTTACAGCCATGCCTATGTCCCTATCAGAAAATAATATTTCTGAAAGAGGATTACCATTAGTTGAAGGAATATTAGCTACAGCTGAAGTTAAAAACGGTAATGGAAGGTATTATTCTAAAGAACTATGGGATAGAGAAATAGATAAATATAAAGTACTAGTTAAAGAAAAAAGAGCAATGGGTGAATTAGATCATCCTGAATCTACAGTAATAAATTTACAAAACGTATCACATAATATAGCTGATATGTGGTGGGATGGAGATAATGTAATGGGTAAAATAGAAATACTACCTACTCCATGCGGAAATATTTTAAAAGCATTAGTTGAAAGTGGAATTACAGTTGGTGTATCTTCTCGTGGGATGGGAAGTTTAAAACCAATGGGTGAAGTACAAGAAGTACAAGATGACTTCGAATTACTATGTTGGGACTTTGTTTCAACACCATCTAATCCAGATTCATTTATGCATTTAGTAAAAGAAGGACTTGAATTTAAAAGTTCAAACTCATACACTAAAGTAAATTCAGTAATAACTGAAATACTTTGTGCTCATGGGTCATGTCCAATAATTTAAACTCCCCTGTTTAACCTGAGATTAGCGCTCTTCATTAAATTGAAGGCGCTTTTCTTACGTTCTAAAGAATCTTCATATACGTATAACTGTAATATGCCATCATTCTATATGGCATTCAATAATTATTAATTCTTATTACGATTCCAAATAATCGTATTCCACAAAAACAATTAGGAAAATGAACAGAAACTTTTTAAAAGAGGCTATTGCCGATGCAAAGACTGTAAAAGAATCAGCCATTGCAAATGCTAAAATCGCTTTAGAAGAAGCTTTCGCTCCAAGAATCCAATCCATGCTTTCAGCTAAGCTAGAAGAAATGGACAAAGAGGAAATGGATGAGGAAATGGACGATAAAGTTGATGAAGCTAAAAAAGAAGACTCTGATAAAATGGAAGAAAGAAAAGAGTACATGACCAAAAAAGAAAAGCGCGAAGGTGACGATCGTAAGTCTGATAATAAGGCTGAGACTGAAACTGAAAAAATGCGTAAAATCAAAGAAGGAGATGACTCTGAACTAGACGAAATTTTAGCAGAATTAGACAAAGAGCTATCTGAAGAGATGGATTCTAAAGACGACAAGGACGACATCAAAGAAGATGAAAGAACTGACGCTGAAGAAGAAGGCTATAAAGATGGTGAAAAAGATGCTGAAGAAGACATGGACGACGAGGACGAGGATATCGATCTTGAAGATATGTCAGAAGAAGATCTTAAAAAATTCATCGAAGACGTAATTGAAGATATGGTTGGAGCTGGCGAATTAGAAGCTGGTGAATCATTCGAAGATGACGTTGACGTAGATGTAGACGAAGATGGAGAAGTAGAAGTAGAAGACGATATGGAAACTGCGGTTGACGTTGAGTTAGACGAAGCAAAAGAAGAAGTTGATGAAGCAAAAAAGAAAGATGATAAAAAATCTGGATATGATGCTAAATTAGGTGATTCACTTACTAGAAGAAAAAAAGCAGATAAATCGAGTATTAAACAGCGTGAAGCTGACTCGGAAAATATGGAAAAAGCTTTAGGTAAGAGAAAATATTCTGGTGATAAATCAATGGACAAAGTTAAAGAAGAATTAGCAGAAGCTTATGAAACTGTTAAAACTTTAAAAACTGAGTTAAATGAAATCAACTTATTAAACGCTAAATTACTTTATACTAACAAAATCTTTAAATCTAAAAATTTATCTGAATCACAAAAGGTAAAAGTATTAGAATCATTTGATAAAGCTACTTCAGTTAAAGAAGCAAAATTAGTATTTGAAACTGTTGATACAGGATTAAAATCTAAGAAAACTTACGTAAATGAAAATTTAGGTAGAGCTTCTAAATCTGCAGGTATTGCTGTAAAAAAGACAGCTAAGAAACCAATTGTAGAATCAGACGAAATGGTAAAAAGATTCCAGAAATTAGCTGGTATACTTTAATTAAATTAATTATTAATCAAAACTAAAAAGAAAAATGTCACAATTAAATTCACTTTTAGAATCGGCTAATACTTACAAATCACTACAAAGTGATGCTGCAAGATTAGCTAGCAAGTGGTCCAAAACAGGATTACTTGAAGGCATGGCTACTGAGACAGACAAAAATAATATGTCTATGATCTTAGAAAACCAAGCTAAACAATTAGTAACAGAGAACACTCAAACGGGTGGAGGTACTGGTACTTTTACTGCAGGTACAGGTGCTGCTGGTCAATGGGCTGGTGTTGCTTTACCTTTAGTTAGAAAGGTATTTGGACAGATTGCTGCAAAAGAATTTGTTAGCGTTCAACCAATGAACCTTCCTTCTGGTCTAGTATTTTATCTAGACTTCCAATATGGTGGTACGCAAGTTAACTCGCCAGCGAATGCTGCGAATACTGCTAAACAACCATTTGCAAATGGATCATCATTATATGGTACTCCTTCTCCAGTTAACCCAGCTACTAACACTAGTGGTTTCGGTAACGCTGCTGCAGGTGGTCTTTATGGTGCTGGTAGATTTGGGTATTCAACTCAAAACTTTATTGCTGGTGCTGCAACTGCAAACTTAGCTATAGTTGGTAATGCTGACTGGTACATGGATCTATATGCAGATTCAACTTACCAATTTGCATTAACTGGTGTTGCTGCTGCTGCTGTAACAGGTAACCAATTATCTGCTGCAACTAACGTAACTAAAGTTTCTGCTGCTGCAACTACTTCAGCTGCTGCTGCAACTACAATGTTACAAACTTTTGCTGATTTAGAAGCTATTGAAGGTTTTTATTTAGCAAGTGCTGCTGCTGGTAATGCATTATTTACAACTCAATTACCTGCATTTACTTGCTTAGAGCAAGGTGCTGTATTCGCTGCGGCTCCAGCTGCTATTGCTGCTGGATCGTTAAAAGCTGGTGATACAGCTTGTGATATCACAGCTCAGTGTGTAATTACAGATAATGGTGGTACTGGTGGTGCTGCTATTGGTGCAACTGTTGGTGATTTCAACGTTCAACCTACAACTTCAACTTCGGTTAATGGTGAAGGTATGACAATTGATTTACTAGGTACAGCTGCTGCTGCAAGAGTAATTGTAAACAACCCAGGTAGAGGTTATGCTGCTGGAGATGTTTTAACATTCTCTGCTGCTGCTCTTCCTTTATCAGCTGCTGTTGTTGCAGGTGTAAACATTGTATTAACATTAGTAGCTGCAAATGTTCCAGCTGCGGGTGTTATTTCATGGTTTGGTACAGGTACTATTTCAGCTACAGGTGTTGTTGCTGGATGGGTATTAGCTCAAGGTGCTGTTGTTAACTCAACAGTTAACGGATTTGTATGTATCCAAACATTACAACCTTCTGATAATAACAGAGGTGATTTCGAAGATGGAAATGCTGCTTTAGGTGCTGCTGGATTCAACACGCCAATCGCAATTCCAGAAATCAACGTTGCTATGTCAAGTGAAGCTATCGTTGCTAAAACTAAAAAATTAAAAGCTGTTTGGACTCCTGAGTTCGCTCAAGATTTAAACGCTTACCATTCTTTAGATGCAGAAGCTGAACTAACTTCAATTATGAGTGAGTATATTTCATTAGAAATAGACCAAGAAATTCTTGCAATGCTAATCGAATCAGCTGGTGCTGGTGATGAGTATTGGAGTGCACAAAACAACTTAGCCATTAACGAAAATGGTGTTGTTAATAACGCTTTAGGATTCTTTAACTCACAAGGACAATGGTTCCAAACATTAGGAACTAAAGTTCAGAAACTTTCTAACATCATCCACCAAAGAACTCTTAGAGGTGGTGCTAACTTTATGGTATGTTCTCCATCAGTAGCTACGATAATCGAATCTATTCCAGGATTTGCTAGTAACTCAGATGGTGATGCTGCTAAAATGAGCTATGCATTTGGTGTACAGAAAGCTGGTTCAATGAACGGAAGATACCAAGTATACAAAAACCCATATATGACTGATAATACTATATTATTAGGATATAGAGGTGGACAATTCTTGGAAGCTGGTGCAGTATTTGCTCCATACATTCCGCTTATCATGACTCCAATGGTATACGATCCAACAACATTTACTCCACGTAAAGGTTTATTAACTCGTTATGCTAAGAAGATGTTAAGACCAGAATTCTACGGAAGAATATACGTTTCAAACTTAAATACAATTTAATATTTAATTATATTAAAATATTTAGTATATTATTTTTAAAAGAGCCCCACATTAGTGGGGCTTTTTTTATGATTTAATCTCCTTGTTAATATTTATAACAAAAACCTATGGCATCTATATTAACCCCAAATACTTTTCAAGTTAAAATAAACGAAGAGCATGTAGTTAATGGTATAAGAACAAGAAATGAAAATGTTTATGACATACCTAATGTAACTAACTATGATAGAAGGATAGTTACTGTTCCTGAAAGTACTTCTGTAGATTTGATAAATACTAATGGTCCAACACCTGGACCTGCATTATTTCCGTCTAGTAGTATTGCATATGGAAGAATAACAAACATGGATGACAGTAGTCGATTAGCAGTTACATTTACGTCATCTGCGGGATTAGACAATGTAGGGTTAGTTGGTAGAAATATAAGTGGTTCATATACAAGTGGTGGAACTTTATCACCTGCAGCAACTGCATTCCCAACTACAGGAGTAATATATACAGCTTTATCATCTTCAACAAATGGATCAGGAACAGGATTAACATTAAATGTTACTCAAAGTGCAGGATTAGTATCACAAGCTATAACTTTAACAGGAGCTTCTACAACAACACAAATAGGAACTTATAATAATGTGCCATTAGGAGGATCAGCAACTGGAACAGGAGCTTTATGTACAGTTAAAGTAACATCAGATGGCTTTTCAGAAGCAGCACCTTCAGCAGCAACAGTTTCAATTTCAGACCCAGGAAGAAATTATGGAGTAAATGATGTATTAACAATAGCAGCAGATGCTATTCCAAGTACAGCTTTAATAACAGGAGGAACATTACCTATAACTTCAAACGTAACAGGAGCTGATAATGGAACTTCAGCAGCAATTCCTATTACATCAAATAATATAGGATCAGGTGCTTCAGTAGTGTTAGTAGTAACAGCTAATGTAATTGCATCAGTTACAGTTTCAGCAATTGGTGGTGGATTTGCCGCAGGTGATACTATTACAATACCACAAGCTACTTTAAGAAATTATATTGGAACAGGAACAACAGGAGATTTAGTATGTACTTTAATAGCTGGTAATATTAATACATCAACAGGATATACTTTAAGAGCTTTAGTAGCAGTTGATAGATTAATGACTCCTATAGATGTTACAATTGCAAATGGAGGAAGTGGATATGCTGTTGGTAATACAATTACAATAACAGGATCTTTATTTACCCCAGCTGAATATAATTCAACAGCTGATTTAGTTTATACTTTAGTAGCTGAAGATTTTGCAGCAGTTGGAGCTAAAAGTTTTTGGACAATGGAATGTTTACCTACTTCATCAATAATGTTTTCAAGCCCAAATTGTTCAGGAAGTCAATTTAATGGATTATTTGAGCAAGATATAGAATTTATTTCAGTATATGCTATAAGTTCAAGTATAGATGTAGAATATGTATTAGTTAATGCTCCAATAGCAACTAATTAAAAAAATAAAAAAATAAGATATGGCAAACATACCAATTTGGCCCGGTTCAAGTTCATTCCATCCAGGAGATACTCCATTTGGGTTTTACGATAATGATCCTACATTTGAAAAAGATGCAGATAAAGTTTGTACTTTTGTTACTAGAAGACTAGGATATCCTTTAGTAGAAATTGAATTACAAGCAATAAATATATATGCTGCTTTTGAAGAAGCAGTTACTGTATATGGTAATGAATTATATGCTTATAAAATTAGAGAAAATTATTTAACTTTAGAAGGAGCCCCTTCAAGTATAGAAATAGAAGAATCAATTGTTACACCTAATTTAGGTCGTATAATTGACTACTCAGAACAATATGGAGCTGAAGCAGGAACAGGTGGTAATGTACCTTGGAGAAAAATGGCAGTTCCTTTAACTGCAAGTGTACAAGATTATGATTTAGATGATTTAGCATCTCAAAATGGATTTAGTCAAAGTAATGACATTGAAATAATGAGAGTGTTTTATGAAGCTCCACCAGCATCTGCTTTAATGGTAAGCTCATATGATGGGTTTGGTTTTGGTTTAGGTGGAACAATAGCAGCAGGAATTGATGGTGTAGGTGGATTAGGTGGTTTTGGTTATGGAGGTGGATATCTTATGATGCCTTTAAATTATGACATGCAAATTATCCAACAAATTGAAATGAATGATACAGTTAGAATATCTAATTATTCATTTGAAATGCATGATAATGTATTAAGAGTATTTCCAGTCCCAGGATATAATAGTGTTATTTCAGGATCAACAGGTTGTGGAAATATGTGGGTAGAATTTATGCTAAAATCAGATAGATCATCAGCATCAATAGTTGAAGCTTATGATAAAATTAAATATGTTAGTGGAGTTCCTTACAAAAATCCAAAATATGATGAAATAAATTCAGTAGGTAGAAGCTGGATATTTGAATTTACTTTAGCTATATGTAAAGAAATGTTAGGGTATATTAGAGGTAAATATGAAACAATTCCTATACCAAATGCAGAAATAACTTTAAATCAAGCAGATTTAATAGCAGCAGCTAGGGAAGAAAAAGAAGCTTTATTAGCTTCATTAAGAGCGTTTTTTGATGAAACCTCTAGAGAAAAGTTATTAGAAAGAAGAACAATGGAATCTAATTTTGTAATGGAAGAGTTAGATAGAGTTCCTCGTGTAATATATATAGGTTAATATGGCATTATTTGGAACAGCAAGAGATGTAAGTCTATTCAGACATATGAGTAGAGAACTTATGGCTGATATAATTACTGAGCAGTGTGGTTATTATAAGTATAAATTAGAAGAAACTAAAATCAACTTATATGGAGAAGCAGCCCACGAAAAGTATTATATGGGACCTGTTTTACTTAATGTTTTAGTTGAAAGAACAGACAACGTTTACCCAGAAACAGATTTAGGTACAGATTATGATAAAGAAGTACAATTTAGCTTCTTAAGAGATGATTTATTAGATAAAAATCAAGAATTTAATCAATTTGATAATAAAGGTAATAGTTATACTGGACTACCAGGAACAGGATATGGAGCAGATTTGGTTCCTCAAGTAGGAGATATTATCATGTATAATGAAGGGTATTATGAAGTACATGAAACAATTGCTAATCAATATTTTGTAGGTAAAAATCCTGATTATCCAAATAATGTTAATACAATTAATAAATCAGGAGGTCCTGGTGATTTAAGTGCATATGGTTCAAATATATCAATAATATGTAAAGCTCACTATGTACAAGCAGATAAATTAGGTTTAACTCAAGCAAGATATATATAATATGGCAAATCAAAAAACACCAAGACCTAAAACTCAAAGGGAAATATTACTAAATAGTCCTGTTCAAGATACATATAAAAATCCTGAAAATGGAGAAACTACAGGTAATCCTAATAGAGCATTTCCTGATAAAAGTAGAGCAAATCAAATATCTTTTAGAGACGATACAACAAAACCTTTCTCACTCGGTTTAAAAGAAAATGATGAAGCTATAGTTTATTACATGGAAAATGTAATTAAACCTACTGTTATACAAAATGGTATAGTACAAAAAGTTCCAATTTATTATGGTTCTCCTGAAAGATGGGCTCAAGTACAAAAAGAAGGTTATTATAGAGATTTAAAGGGTAAAATAATGATGCCTGTTATTACATATAAACGTAATAATGTAGAAAAAGTTAGAAATTTAGCAAATAAATTAGATGCTAATGGACCTAAAAATGTTCAATTATTCCAAAAACCCTATAGCCGAAAAAATGAATATGATAATTTTAATATTTTAAATAATAGAATACCTAAAAAAGAATCATATGCAGTAGTAGTACCAGATTATGTTATATTAACTTATGATTTCCTAATATCAACTTATTATGTTGAACAAATGAATAAAATAGTAGAAGCAATGAATTATGCTTCTGATTCTTATTGGGGTAATCCTGAAAGATTTCAATTTAGAGCTAGTATAGATAATTATGCTACATCTGTTGAATTAGTAACAGCTGGTAATAGATTAGTAAAAACTAATTTTCAATTAAAATTATATGGATATTTAATTCCTGACACTATACAAAAAGAATTAGCATCAGTAAAAAAAGTAAGTAATGCAACACAATTAATATTTAATATGGAAACTGTATCTAGATTCCCAGAAAATAATTATTCAAGGGACCCTAGATTATCAATTGAAACTAATAATAACCCAGCAAGTTTTGTTGATAAAACCTAATGATAGTTATATTTAATGATATTTATAAAGAGAAAGTGAAATGGGAATAATTTTAAGACAAAATAAGGGATCTGAATTGACATTTGCGGAAGTAGATGGCAATTTTGTGTCATTTCATTACTCAGCATCATTAATAGGATCTGATTTAATATTTTATTATGCTAGTAGTAGTGTATCACAAAGTTTTGATTTATCCCTTATACCAGGTTTTACGGGAATACAGGTCTATAACGGTAGTACATTAATTGGTTCACAAGTTTCGACGCTTGAATTTACAGGCTCAGCTATTGAAAGTATTACGTTAGTAAACAATACAACAGCTTCAATACAAATATCAAGCTCTGATGCTCTTCAAACATTCCCATTTAGTGGGTCAGCACAAATTACAGGTAGTTTAGGAATAACAGGTAGTGTAGATATTGATCTTTACAATTATGCTGGTGGACCTACTAATGAATTAAGACTTCATAGTGCCTCTTTACAAGATATAACACGAGTATTAACCTATAATACTGCATCAGGAGTAGTAGGTTATGTTGATGTTAATAGTGGTACATCAGGATTTGCTGGTTCTAATGGAACTTCAGGTGCTTCATCATCAGCAGGTTCTTCAGGAACACATGGTTCTTCAGGTGTTACTGGTAGTAGTGGTCGTTCAGGATCTAATGCATCTTCAGGTGCAAGTGGTACTTCAGGTTCAACGGGATCAAGTAGTTCAGCTGGAGCTTCAGGAACATCAGGTTCAGCAGGTTCATCAGGTGCAGCAGGTACAACAGGAGTAAATGGAACAAGTGGTTTATCAGGTTCATCTGGATCAAAAGGTACAAGTGGTATAAATGGTAATGATGGAACAAGTGGAGTTAGTGGAGAATCAGGAACATCTGGTACAAATGGTTCTTCTGGTTCAACAGGAACATCAGGATCAGCAGGACAAAGTGGTGCAGGAGAAACTTCAGGTTCATCAGGTTCATCAGGTTCAAGTGGTGGAAAAGGTTCAGCTGGTACAAGTGGTGAAGAACAGGGTTCATCTGGATCTTCAGGTCAAGCAGGTACTTCAGGATCAGATGGTTCATCTGGTCAAAGTGGAACTAATGGATCAGCAGGATTTTTACCTACAAAATATTGATTAGCAATTG
>CAACVF010000012.1_pt2 | contig 10993 bp, 16 predicted proteins | sample 2381781 | NCBI WGS metagenome assembly CAACVF01 (sample SAMEA5211967, study PRJEB30684) | marine metagenome | biome: Marine; feature: Epipelagic; material: Water | collected 2015-10-15 | depth 60 m | reverse complement strand
AGGTCCAACTGGAGCTAAAGGTGACGATGGTCCAACGGGTTCTCAAGGACCTGCTGGGGCAAAAGGCGATGACGGACCAACCGGACCACAAGGCGTAAAGGGAGATACCGGTCTTAAAGGAGATACAGGTTCAACTGGACCAACTGGTGCAAATAGTACAGTAGCAGGACCCGTAGGACCACAAGGTCCACAAGGTGTTGCAGGACCAAAAGGTTCTACTGGAAGTACTGGTTCTACAGGACCAACTGGACCAGCTTTTGTTTATTCAGATTTTACATCAAGTCAGTTGTCAGGATTAACCGGACCAACTGGACCTCAAGGACCAGCCGGAAGTAACGGAGCTAATGGAGCTAAAGGCGATACTGGAAATACAGGACCTACGGGAGCTGTTGGACCAGCCGGACCTAAAGGAGATACAGGCTCTATAGGACCTACCGGAGCTAAAGGACCTACAGGTTTAACAGGGAATACAGGACCTACGGGTCCCGGCGGTGCTGATAGTACTGTTGCAGGACCTACAGGTTTAACAGGAGCTACAGGACCTACGGGTCCCGGCGGTGCTGATAGTACTGTTGCAGGACCTACAGGTCCAACAGGTGCCGCTAGTACCGTAGCAGGTCCTCCGGGACCTACTGGCTCTACTGGAGCTAAAGGAGATACAGGTGCAAAAGGTTCAACTGGTAGTCAAGGTATAGCAGGACCTCCGGGTCCAGCAGGTGGCACAGGTCCCGCAGGAGCTGATGGAGATGATGGTGCTACAGGAGCACAGGGACCAGCCGGACCTCCCGGACCCTCTGGTGGTACTGGACCGAAAGGTGATAAAGGAGACACAGGACTTACAGGACCTACTGGACCAAAAGGTACTACAGGTGCAACTGGACCAGCAGGTGGAACAGGACCAGCGGGTGCAGATGGAAATGATGGTGGACCCGGACCTACAGGGGCTACGGGAAGTGCAGGAGCCGCAGGACCAGCAGGTCCAGCAGGAGCTAAAGGAAGTACAGGAAGCACAGGTGGAACAGGTCCAGCCGGACCATCAGGACCAGCAGGAGCTGACAGTACTGTAGCAGGACCACCCGGACCACCGGGACCAACGGGACCGGCTGGTAGTACAAGTGGACATACTGGAACTCAAGCATTTCTTATTAATTTAAAAGGTCAGACAAGAACTATTACAGTTTCTAATGGACTAATTACAAGGATAGCATAATGTTAAAATCAGAACTAGAAGCGTGGAAAGAAGACACAGAAAAGAAGTGTAAAGAAGCTCACGATTTAATAGATAATAAAAGCTACGGCGATATCAAATTAGAAGATATGCAAAAAATATGGGTTATTATGAGAGGTATCTTAGGTTTAGAAATACCTGAAGATGAATGATAATCTTGCAAGGTCGTACAAGGTGGACAGGATTGATGATAACTTCAGCGTACACCTTAACATTAAGTGGCTTATTCAGTTGCTTATGCTTACAGCTACACTTGTTTATACATACGTTAATATTACAACACAACTTGAAAATATTGAAAGAGAGTTGGAGCAAGTTAATTCTAGAGTTGCTAAATTAGAGGCGAAACACGAAGCGGAAATGGATGAGATACAAAAGTGGTATAAACAATCACTTGAATTAAATCCACTTAAATGGGGTAAGAAAAGGAAATAATAATGTATGGAAGAATTTTTAGCATTATATTCCGAAGCGGGAATGATAGGCGTTGTTGGAGCGATGTTTATGTTTATGGTTTATTCGATGAACAAACGGGGCAATGAACAAGCTGAAGCGTTACGGAATTTAGAGGTTGAAAACAAAGGGCAATCTGAAACACTTGAAAATATGGAAGGTATGGTTATTAAACTTATTGCAAGATGGAACCAATCAGATGACAAGCTTGATAGAAAATTTGATGGTCTCAATAAAGAAATTAACGACCTTGATAATCAAGTATCGGAAATAAAAGGAAGTTTAAGCAGAATAAATGGGAAACACTAATGGATAGTTTGAGAGTGACGGGAATGACAACAGGATTAGGATTTGTCTATTGGACAGATGTATTATCTGGAATATTAATGTGTGTAATGTTTGGGATACAGATTTATTATTTATATTTAAAAACAAAGAGAATAAAGGAGAGTAAGTAATGGACTTAAAGGGAATGATGATTAGCTTAGCTGAAAAACAAGCTGATGCTATGAAAGATAAAATGGTTGCAGAATTAGGAAGCGAAGATATGGCTCATAAAATAGCTTCTGCAATTAACAAGAAAATTGATATACCTTTTGTATCAGAAGATAAAGAACAAATCTTTTTTGAAAAGTGCGTTGATGTAGTTACTGATATAATTGAAGGTATGTTTAAAAAGTAATGCCGATACCTAATCATTGTGCAGAATGTGACAAACCATTAACTAATGATGATGGTTGGATATGTCGTTCTTGTAGTAAAAAGGAAGAAGAGTAGTGGCAGAAGCTTGGACTAGAAAAGAGGGTAAATCTCCTAGTGGTGGACTTAATGCTAAAGGAAGAGCTTCTTATAGTAAGGGAACACTTAAAGCCCCTGTTACTCAAAAAAACCCTAAAGGAAAAGCAAAGGCAAGGCGTAAGTCTTTTTGTGCTAGAATGTGTGGTATGAAAAAGAGATTAACAAGTGCTAAAACAGCTAGAGACCCTAACAGTAGAATAAACAAAGCTCTACGTAAATGGAATTGTAAATGCAAATAACAGAGTTTGATGATGCCGTAAAGATAGTATTAAAACACGAAGGTGGATATGTAAACGACCCTGTTGACCCGGGTGGTGAAACTAAGTATGGGATAAGTAAAAGAGCTTATCCTTTTCTTAATATTAAAGACCTTACAGAAAAAGACGCATCTGATATTTATTTTAAAGACTATTGGTTAAAAGCTAAAGTTTCTAAAGTACCTGAAGAATTGCGTATGATTTATTTTGATATGGTTGTTAATATGGGTAAGTCAAGAGCTGTAAAGATACTACAAGAATCTATTAGTGCTAAAGGCGTAAAAACAGAGGTAGACGGCGGGATTGGACCAAAGACGATAAGTAACGCCCTTAAGTCAGGTTTAGAGCCAGAAAGGCTACGTAGCTATAGAGTAAAGTATTATGCAGACTTGGTAAATAGAAAACCGAAATTAGGTAAATATTGGTATGGCTGGTACAGAAGAGCAATATCTGTCTAAACCAGAATCATCTAAAGATATATTTGATAAACTTGAGTTTAGAGGGACGAAACGATTTAAACAAGCACCTGAGGTATGTAATTGTTGTGGGAGCAATAACATCATAGGAATTGAGTTGATTGGTGCAAAAACAGGACCGCTTTATTGGGAATGCGACACCTGTAAAGAAAGGTATTTAAAATATACAAAACGGACAACAATGAAGTATTTAAAAATAGCATCCGAACTATGGATTGACTTAGGAGGTCTTGAAAACATATGCGAAGAGTTACCAAATTAAATGATGCTGTCGTTAAGAGAGGTATTGTCACACCAGACAAACACTTTCCTCTTCACGATGGTCCAGCAATTAATGTCGTCTGTGAGGCGATTAGAAGAGTTAAACCAGATTTTTATGTGGACTTGGGAGACACAGGCGAATGGAGTTCCGTCAGTCATTTCCAGTGGAAAAAGAAGAAACGTCCACCATTGGAATATCAATTACCCAGAGTCTACGAAGATATCAAAGCTGTTAACAAAGGAATGGACTTAATTGATGATGCACTTGATTATGCTAAATGCAACGAAAGATATTTCTTGGAAGGTAATCACGAGCAATGGTTAAACGCCTTCTCAGAAGAGAATCCGTATCTTCAAGGGCTTACCGTGAAAGAAGCTTTGCTTCTAGACAAAAGAGGGTACGAATACCATCCAAACGGAAAGTATCTAAAGATAGGGCATTTACATTTTTATCACGGAAATCATTACGCTGGAGTAGCACACGCAAGAAATCACCTTATAAGACTAGGATGCAATGTAATGTACGGGCATCATCACGATTTGCAAATGGCTAGTGTTACACACGTTGACGGACCTAAATCAGCTTGGAGTATTGGATGTTTAAAGGATATGTCAGATGAAGCTAACGGATGGCTTGGAAATAGAAAAACTAATTGGCAACACGCTTTTGCAGTGGTTGATTACTATACAGACGACAGATTTACAGTTCACGTTGTTAATATATTGGATGGTGTCACATCACTCTGGGGCAAAACTATAGACGGGAATTAATATGCCTAAAAGAATATTTGAAATACCAACTTTTGATAGAGGTATAATGTCTTCACCTGAAGACGAGTTAGATATACCTGCAAATGCGGCTACTTATAGTCTTAATATAGACCCTTTAACAAGTGGTGAATTAAGAGGAGTACCTAAAAGTAATTATTTAAAGAAGACAGGTTTTACAGCAACAATAGAATTAACTAATTACAACAGACCAACTACGTATTCTTATCCTTCACCTACTTCTGCTACAACAGCTAGAAACGACCAACATCAATCAGCATAATGGCATTTAGCAGTCCAACTAACCCTAATAATAAAAGTTACCTAGCAATAACTGGAAACTTTACAGGTACGGAAAATGAATACTTTGAAGTAAAAGTTAGAGATGTTGCTAATAGTGAAAAATGGTTATGGAGATATAAGTCTGAAACACCTACTGTAATATCAAATGTTACAAGTGATATATCAAATAATAAATTTACTACTCCGAGTAATCACAATATTGTAACTGGTCAAACAGTAAGTTTAAGTAATTTTATTTTTACAAGTGCCAGTGACCCGGGTACACAAGGTTTACAAAACAACGCTATTTATTATTTTATAAAGTTAACAGATACTACTTTTCGTGTAGCTTCTACATTAGCATTAGCTAATGCAGGTACTAACTTATTAATATATGGCTCATCTCAAAGCAATTTAAAAGTTTCTACAGAATGGTCAGCTTGGTATGATAAAGATGGCGACATTAGTCAATATGGTGACGCTATAGTAGTAAATACTAGTTATACATTAAGAAATGGAATTAGTGTAATGTTTACTAGAACAAATGCTAGTAGTTATACTTCTGGAGATAAATGGTGTTTTACTGTTTATGCAGATTACACTTTTGAAAATTTAAATAATAATTTAGAGTATCTACAAAATATTGATATAGATGATAGTAGGAATTTATTGGCTATTGATAGCGTAGGGAATGTAAGTGTTGTTGAAAATATTGATGGAGATAATCCTACTATATTAAATGCTCAAACTAACATAGGACCTGTATCTAATAGCAAATTAGATTTTGAAACTAAAAATAAAGAAATATATGTAGCTAAAGGGAAAGATAGACCTGCTAGATGGCTTGGTTATAATAAAAATGGGGGGATGGCAGGAGAAACAAATGAGCTACAATTAAAGTCTCAACCAGCTATGGATGTATTAGTTTCTTCTATAGAAACTCCAGATAGAAATGCTTTTTATAAATCTATAGCGTTAAGAGGCGGTGGTGGAGAAGCTACTAAAGATGCAAGAATTATTGTTGGGCTAAAAGATGATGTAGATGATAGTAAGTTTTATATATACAATCAACATCTTGATAGACAGTTTGAAGTTACTGTCGAGTCTAAACCCTACATTGTTAAAAAATATTTAGGAATTTTTGATAGTAATAAATATACAGATGGTTTTATGATTGTAAGAGAGTCTACTGATACATCTTTGTATATAGCTGAAGTAGATTTATACGACCTTAATACTTCGGGAAGTGGTAATTTAGTAGGACAATCACCTAGTAGAATTTGTACTATTCAAATAACAAATCCAGTATCTCACGGGGAAGCTGGAAATGGCGATTCAAATAACTCAGGGTTAACTAAAATACACGATATTCTTTTAATCCCTGACAAAGCTCCGGGACATAGTAGTTATAGCACAGCTATATCAGGAGGAACTAACTGGACTCTTGTTATAAGTGGTGCTAGAGATTGTTATGCTCATTGGAATGCTTCTAAATACCAAGCTTACGAATGGCTTTGGAAAACATCTATGGATGTAGGCTCTGATTATTTACAAGGTGATGTAGCAACTGGAAGTTGGGATAACATAACTCCAAATACTGTAGCTACTTCAGGTCAAGTTGGAGACGTTGGTAATGAAAACTGGCAAAATATGCAACCTTATGATACACTTGATGGTCAACAATATAGTAGACCACCGGGATGGTATTGGGTTTTTGTTAACAATGATAATAGTGTGTTAGACGCTGTAGACCAAGTAAGTGCTTATGGTACTTGGGGTGCTAGTCAACCAAACAATCCTTTAGATGACACAATGAAAAAGTTTCAATTTATATCTATAAATGCTGGTTCTTTACCAAGAGGAATGTTTGGTATTGAAAATGTTCCTACATTACATTCTTTAGAGTTTTGTGGGTATGACAATGAAGGTCAAAACCCTATAATAGGATATACTTGTGAATTTTCATCTCCTATATATGCTAATAGTGGAGCCGGAATATTAGGTGGTAATTTTACAAGACAATATGTAGACCAAGTAATTACACAATATGAAGCGGCTTATCATTCAGGTTATTATTACGCAGATTTGTTTGGTCCAGTTTATCTTGATGGAAGAGATGGGGAAGTTTCAGAGTCAGATGCAAAAGTAGTTGTAAATGATTATTTAAAAAAACAAGAAGCTAGACCTTTAAGATGGGTAACAAGCTTTATACCTATAAGCACTGTTGAAGGACCTCAAGTATTTAAAATGTTAAGTCACACTGTAGACTATGAAGACAGCAGAGAACTATCAACACAATTAAAAAACAACTTACCTAATGTAGGTGACAATGCTAATATAAGCGAACTTATACCTTATCAAGATAGCACTATAGGGAGTCTTAACTTAGATGCCTGTCCTAGTAGTAAGCCATTGTTTGGTTTAAACGGAAGGTTTAATATTTTAACAGAGGGGGTTCTTCGAAGAAGAGCTGTTATGACTTACATAAGACCCGGTAATAGACAGTATGGTTTATATAGATTTGGAGATGAGGCTTCTAGACCTATGAATTTACAAACTACAACTGGTTCTCATCCTACTGTAGATATATTTCCAAACGATTGGAACAAGCAAACTACTGATTATCCATATAACGCTTACACCTCTTGGGAAAAAGGATTAGCTCAAACTAATTATGTAACAGATTACAAACAAGGTTCTACTTATTTTTATGCACATAGTACTAGCACTAATTCTAAAGCTGATACAGCACAAAAAACTCAATACCTTCCTATAATTGGCTCTACTGGAGACGATAAAAATGGTTATAGGTTAACAGAAACTAACTGGTGGGCACCTAGCACAGATTGGAAAGACTCAAGTACTACTGTTTGGCATCCAAATGCTGACGTAGCTGATTATGCTTATGCTGTAAAAAATGATGCTTTTCAAGATATAGCTTTTTTTAAGATGGTTTCTAGAACTGGAGGCACTACTAGTAATTTGTTTAGTTCAGGTGGTGGTAATTATTTTAATATAACTACACCAGAGCAGGTACCAAATACAGATTGGGCTGGACCTTTAGGAGTTAATACTGCTTTTTACAGAGCATCTTTAGTATTAGATGGATATCAAGAAACTGCATTTATATCTACAACAGCGGCAGGTCCTGCTGGTGATGATAATGATGCTGATGATACTACAGATGATGCTTCAGGTAAAGATGTTGGTACTCATTTAAAAGTAACTGTGCAAATTAAAGGTGGATTTGATATACCTTCAAGAGTTACAGGAGTTGCAGTTTATAGAGCTATATCACTTACAGACGCTTCTACTGACCCACAAAGTCAATATAGATTTATACAAGAAGTTTCTTTAAAGTCTTTTGGTTGGAATGCAACTACAGGATATTTTGAATTTGATGTAATTGATACAGGAGACGCTGAAGCTACATATGAAGCTATTAATGGCATTAGTGAAAATATGTACAATCTACATATAAATTATAGCTGTAATGCACAGCTTAACGGATATATGTTTGTTGGTAATTGTAGTCATTCAGAAATAGAAGATGCTAGTAACTATGTATTTAGGTCTCAACCTGCTAAGTATTCTATATTTGATTGGTCAAAAGATTTTATACAACTACCTTTTGTACCTATAGCCTTACAAGGATTTCAAGGTAAACTTTTTGCTTTTAGTAATAATCAAATGGCTATGGTAAATCCTGAAACTTTATATACTGAAGATACTGTAGAAGGTATTGGTTGTATAAATACTCAAACTAAAATGGTTACTGATGCTGGATTTATATGGGCAGATTATAGAAACATTTATATTTCTACACCACAAGTTAGTCCTATAGGTGGACCAATATTAAACGTAGATGATTATGGATGGTTAAATTTAACTAATGCAGAAAAAGATGATGTAAGATTTGGTTATGATGCTAAAAGAAAAGCAGTTTTATTATTCTTTACAAAAACAATAAGTAGTACTGATTATCATTTATGCTGGGCATATTCACTTGGTAAAAGAAGATGGGACCTTTGGCAGACTGACAAAAAAGTAAAAGACACATTATTAACAAAAGATGGACATACTGTATTGTTACTAGATAATAACAAGATACAAAAATATTTAAGTAGAACTAGTGAAAGAGCCGATTGGGAGTGGCACTCAAAGAAACTGGGTATGGGTGAAACTATGGTTGACAAGAAAGTCAGGAACATAAAAGTAGAAGGCTCTGACAGAGCTAATATTAGTTTACAGTACAAAGTTCCAGAAAACAACTCAGCTTGGCAAAGTGGTCAAGATGTAAGTAGTAGTTTTTCTGGCAGTACTAATACAGCTATTAAATTAGCTAATGCAGATAATGGGAAACTGCATTGGGTAAAGTTAAAAATAGCTGGTAGTAATACTAATCGTGATGTCAGAGCTAAAGCAACTTCGGTAATTTATAAGCCTAAGAGACCTAAATAATGAAAAAAATAAAGAAAGTTATTAAAAAGTCACAAGCTATTGGCAAACCTTCTGGAATATTTAAAGGTGATACAGATAGATTTTTTGGACAAGAAGTAACAAACAAAATTGATGAGTTAAAAGAACTTATACAAGGTGAAGATAAGACATCTAGTAGTGGTAAAGTTGGTTCTATAAGAGTAATTATAGATAAAGATACGCCTTATGTGGAGATAAAAAGCGTTAAGGGTTGGATAAGGTCAAGTAATTCATCTGTAAGTGGTTTTGAATTTAAAAAATAGTTATATTAAACTGAGAGATAAGGTATAGATATGAGTTGGTTAAGTGATTGGATAGATAAAAAATCCGGAAAACAAGATGCTATAGATATAGACGCACAGCAAGAGCGTTATAAAACAGCTATGGGAAGTACCAATGCTGGTTATGATAAAATGATGGGTATTGCTGAGCAACAGATGGACATTGGTAGTGAGCAAAATCGAGCTAGATTAGCAATGATGGAAAGCAGTAGTGCTGATAATGCGGCTGAGTCAGCTAGGTTAGCACAAAGAACTGCGGCAAGTGCAGGTGGTGCTCCAGCGGCAGCTATGGCTTTTCAACAACAAGATATGGCAAACAAAGCTCAGTCTGGAGTTATGGACCAATATCAAAGAGGTATGTTTCAACAGCAAGAAAATGCACTTGGTACAATGGGTGGTGTTTTAGCTAACCAAGGTCAAATTGCACAAGCAGGTTTTAATATGGGTGAATCTGCTAGAGAGTATAATAAAAAAGTAGAAGCAAGAGCTAGGGCACAAAAAGGTGCAATGCTTGGTGGAGCTTTAAAAATTGGTGGTGGATTACTAATGGGTAACCCTGCAATGGCTTTAGGTGGAGCAAGTTCTTTTTTACAAGAAGGTGGTTATATTAAAAATTATAATCACGGAGGACAAGTTGAAGACCCAGAAAATCCTAAGCCAGTAGGTAATGGAATGTCAGATGATGATGCAATGGCTACTAGTATGCTTGGTATGGCTATGGGAGGAATGACAAAAGGCAAGTATAGTCCACTACCCGGAGACACAGTAGATGCTAAACTAGAACCCGGTGAATATGTACTAAATAGAAATGCAGTTAATGCTATAGGTAAAGAAAATCTTGATGAAGTTAATAATGAAAAAGCTCCTAGATTTGATAAAGGAAAAGTTAAGATGAGAATGGGAGGGTACCTCTATGGCGGATAAAGATTTAGAAAAGTATTTAAAAGGACTAAAAAGAAATAGTGCTTTAGCAAATGTTAGAAGACCTGCTAGTATGGGTGGTGGAATGGTTTATGATAAAAAAGCTGAAAGAGAAAAAATAGAACAAGAATATTTTCAATCAACCCTTAAACCTCAAGCTAGGTTTACAGGAATGCCTGTTAATAATGCACAAGCAGATAGAAGAGCAAGAGTTCAAAATCAACAAATGGACCAGAAAGTTCTTCAAGAAGCTGACTTAAGAAATCAATTTGACCAAGCTAGGAGTTTAGGTGGAGATATAGGAAGAGAAGCTATACGAGATGTAGCTATGAATAATCCGGGTGGAGTTGAAACTTTTAATAAAATGAATAAAGGTAAGATAACTTTTGCTGAATTAACAGAAGGTTTAGGTAATCCACAAAAAATGCCATACAAACCATCTGATACTGACTTAATGCAGATGGAGAACCTTGTTAGACAAGGTATGATGCCTGACGATATTAGAGCAAATCCAGAAATGGCTAAAGTTTATAATCATTCTCAAAGATTACAAAGTCTTGGTGAAAGAAACGTTCAAGCAATGTTAAGCTCAGAAGAAGCTCAAATTGCATCTGCTCAAAGAGATAGAGAGTACAAAAAACAACGTGCTATGGAAGAAGTGGCAGAAAGAGATAGGATGTTAGCATCAGGACCTAATATGTATTATGGTCCGGGTATGACCAGAGATAGCATAATGGAACAAGCTAATAATGCTGTTAAGTATGGAGAAAAAGACAACATTATGGCTAT
>CAACVF010000280.1_pt1 | contig 11008 bp, 15 predicted proteins | sample 2381781 | NCBI WGS metagenome assembly CAACVF01 (sample SAMEA5211967, study PRJEB30684) | marine metagenome | biome: Marine; feature: Epipelagic; material: Water | collected 2015-10-15 | depth 60 m | reverse complement strand
AATCTGCATTAGATTCAGGTATGCCTTATTCTATTAGGATGTCTCGTAGATAATGGCTATTACATTTGTTAATATTTGGGAAACAAAAATACTCGATCCAATTAGAACATTTTTAAATGATGAATTTGCTGGCAGTATTCCAGTTTATACTGGAGATTTTAAAGATATGGGAAATCAGTCGATTAGACTAAATCCTATTGGAAGTGATTTGTTAAGAATTGATAGCGTAAGAGCAGAAACTAGAGAGTATATTTTAGATGTCTCTTTTACGTTTAAAGAAAAAGTATTAAAAAAAGATACTTGGGAACATATTTTAAGAAAATTATCACATATAGAAGCTCTATTTCACGACAATACAACTGGATTAAATAACACCTTTTATGATGGAAGATTCCAGTCTGCTAGAATTAATGAAAAAACGACAGAAGAAGCAGAAATTGAAGGACTAAATGTTGTACGTTGGGAATGGAGAGGATCATACTCAGGAAACATAACATAGGAAAGTAAAAAGGATTACTATGAAAATAAAACTAAAACAAGGCGTTTTGCCTTCTGACATACCAAGAGCAAGTGGGCAACATAAAAGAATTATGTCTGCATTTATGAATGGGAAAAAAGAATTTGAAGTGGACTTTATACCTAAGAATTTAAATTCGTATATTGAGCCAGTTGCAAAAGAAAAAGTAGTACAAAAAAAGGAGAGTAAATAATGGCTATTGATGCAAACTTTTTTAGCTCAAAAGAATTAACAGTAGGTGTAGGCTTAGATGCTACTAATGTAGGAACACCTTTTGCTGGAGACTTTACACAAATAGAAACCGATAGTGTTACTTTTCCCACATTTAATGATATTAAAATAGAACGTAGAGGTGGCTCTGGTTCAGGAATTATGACTGCCACAACAGATATGTTTCATTATGGAAAAGGAGCTACAATTGAAGGCTCAGTAAGTGGTTACATGACAGATGAATTAATGGCTATTCTTGTATCTAACGCAACTGGAGTCCTTGTGAGTAGTGGGGCATTTACAGTTAATGGACAAAGCACAGCAAATCACACATTTGCACACCATGCTACTTCAACACTAGCTAATACATTGACCTTTGCATATAATGGCATAGGAGCTAGTAGTCTTGATGATTGTGTAAAAATTGCTGGTTGTGTAATTACTAGTTTAACTTTAACTGCTGATCCAAATGAAGATGGTGGAAGAATGAGATTTGAAGCAAATTGGATTTCAAGAACTCCAATAGCAATAGGGAGTACATACGGAACAAGTTTACACGGAATGGCAGATTATAGTGCGAACTATGTATTTTTAAGCGACTATAGCGTACATAATCAAATAGCAGATACAGATGTTTTAATTAAAAGTTTTTCCCTAACTATAGAAAATCCAGTTACATTTGCTGGTTTTGGTGGAAATGCTACTGATGGAGCACCTCAAACTTACATAAGATCAATTCCTGAGATGGTAATTACAGCTAACCCAGTTGTAAAATACGACACTAATCTTGATGCTTTATGGGAAAAAGTGCGAGGTTCAGGAGATGGGGTACAAGCTGAAACTTTAACATCTCCAGCATTTGAAATGTCAGATAACGCAACTCCAGCAAGTGGCAGTAGAGCAATTAGTATTACCGATGGTACAGTTACAGAAATGGCATGGGATGAGGGAGAGTATTTAGGTGTAAGTGTTTCTATTAAAGCTAGAGGAGATAGTTCAACCTCTTTTTACTTAAAGCACTCATAGGATAAATAATGAAGCATACACTCTCCAGTAAATTAGAAGTCACACTAAAAGAAATGTCAGTAGATGATATTGATTATTGTAATGACTTGCCTCAAATGAGATATGAAAACAATGAGGTTGTAGGTATTATGAATCTAGCAAAAGCTAGAACAGCTTGGATTCGTAAAGGTGTTGAAGGTGCTGATGATAAATTTATTAAGTCTTTAAAAGAAGATGAAAAAAATGAGTTGTCATTAGCAGTACAAGAGCATCAACGCTTGGGGGAATAGAATCCCTCACTCTTGAAAGCAACTTCTTATTAGAAAAAAGATGTGAGGGGTGCAAGTATCATACATACCCCTACGAGGCTCAAATTCCTATCTTAATCGAAGGAAAGTATGAAACTCGAATCTTCACATCAGATGAAGAAGTTTGGTCTGTGATAGAGCTTGTAAAACAAGAAACAGCACAACATAATAAAGAGGGTAGAAGCTTTAATATTGCAGAATCTGTAATGGCTCAACTACCCTTTTTTGCTTGCACTAACTTGATGATTAATACTCAGGCTCAAAAAGACATATCAAGATATTTGTATGCTGAAAGATTTAGTATTTCCCCATATAAAGGTTCTTATGGAGAACAACCTAAAAAGTGGATAGAAAAAAGTTTTTTAATTAGTAATTTAATACAGAGACAAAAAGCAAAGGCAATAAAAAATGGGTAAAGACGCACTAGAAAAAATAGAAATTAAATTTGTAGGAGATAGTAAAAGCCTTACTTTAGCTATTGACAAATTAGACAAAGCAACAAAAAAACTTTTAAATACTCAAGCAAAAATTGTAGATTTTAATAAAAAAACTAATACGTCTAATAATAAAAACAAAGAAACATTAAAAAAATTAAATATTCAATTAAAGTTACACGGCATGACTTTAAAAGATTTAAATGCTCCTTTAGGGCTGTTTGCAAAAGCTGTAAAAAAAGGAGGTTTTGAGTTAGAGGCAATTAAACTTAAAACACGACAAGTAATTTCTGCTCATAAAAAACATAAAAGAAGTTTAGATCAAGTAAATACAACAACTAAAAAAGTAACACATACGCAACGAGGTCTTGTAGAAAGTCTTTTAGGAACATCTCACAGCACTCGATTACTAGATAATTCTTTTGCTACTTTAAGATCAAGAATGTTGCTTTTTAATTTTGCTATGGGTTTAGGTATAAGGCAGTTAATAAAATTTTCTTCTGAAGCTTCTAAAGTAGAGTCAATGTCTAGAGCTTTTAATACTTTATCTGGAGGAGGCGTTCAAGCCTCAAAAGCTCTTAAACAACTAGAGCAAGCTACTAACAACACAATGACTCAATTTGATTTATTTCAACAAGCTAATAATGCCATGCTTCTCGGGGTAACTGACAGTTCAGATGAAATGGCAAAAATGTTTGACATGGCTCAAAGATTAGGAAATGCTTTAGGAAGAGATACAGCTAGTTCGGTAGAATCTTTAATTACTGGTATAGGTAGACAATCACGACTTATGCTTGATAATATTGGTATTATTGTTAAATCAAAAGAAGCGTATGAAAGTTTAGCTAATGAGTTAGATACAACAGTTGATGCCTTAACAGATGTACAGAAAAAACAAGCATTTATGACTGCTACTATAAAATCAGCAGAAATGATGGTTAAATTATTAAATCCTGAAGTACAAAATAGTCAACAAATATTTGGTCAGTTAAACAAAGCAACTAACGATTTAGCTATAGCACTTGGTCAGGCTCTTTTGCCTATATTAGAAACTAGTGCAAAATTTTTAATTGCATTTTCAAACACTTTTGCAGATGTTCGAAAATTACAAACATTTGGGAGTGGAATCCAAGCAGTTGCAGTTACACTAGGTGTATATATTACAACATTAAAACTAGCAACTGTTGTAACAAGCCGTTATACGTTAGGTATTGTAGCAAGTATAAAAGCAAAAGGTTTATACACCACAGCAACAAAACTAGCCACTCTTTCAACACATGGTTTTTCTTCAGCTATTAAGGCTAATCCTATTGGCTTGTTAGTAACAGCGTTAGGGGCTTCATTATTTGCATTATTTGAATATAAATCTAAAATGGATCAAGCAACTGAATCATCTGTAGAAAATTCAAAAAAAGTACAAGATCAAGAAGTGGCTGTTAAAGAGTTACAAGATCAATTAAAAAAATTAATTAATTCTCAAGAATCAGTCAATGATATTACAGAAAGAAATATTAAATTAAGAGATAAACAAATTAAACAAAACCAAACATTAACGAAGTCTTATATTAGTGAATTGGTTGCCTTAAAGCTACAAAAAGCAGAATTAATGGGAGCTTCTGATGTTGATTTGAGGCGTTTAAAAGAAAGAGTTTCTGGTAATAAAAATTTAACTAAAGCTCAAAAAGCTTTATATACTGAAATTATAGAAACTACTCAACAAATTGAAGCATTAAAACAAGTCCAAAAAGAAGAAGCTGAAAACAATGAAAAAGCTTCTCAAACAAGACAAGACCTTATTAAAGATAGAATAAAAGCAACAGAAGAAGAATTAGCTTTTGCAAAACGAGGCGAAGAACTTCGCAAATCTCTTTTTAAAGATACATTAAATTTTCAGTTAGAGCAACTAGAAAAAGAAATTATGGAGTATCAAAAACATTTTAAAATGACAGAAGAGATAATACAATTATTTGCTAATAAAGAAAAAAATATTAGAGAAAGTGCTAATGCAAATACACTACAAAATTTAGAAGAACAAAATCAAGCAAGAAAAGTAGTTTTAGCAGACAACCTTCAATATCAACTTCAGTTACTTGAAGAAGAATATCAAGGTTATTTGGCTATGAAAATAAAACAGTCTGATGTTGATGAGTGGTATGAAGGTAAAAAAGCAGAACTGGTAATGCAAAATTTAGAAAAAACTAATGGATTATATTCTGCTTTTGAGGCTAGTTATAGCACATTTATTAATTCATTAACTGACATGGATATGACTGGACAACAAAGAAGAAATCAAATTTTAGAATCTGGTAAAAATGCTTTTATTAGTTTTGTTGGAGAAATGTTAAAAGAAAAAATTAAAGCTATAATTGTAGAAAATGTACTTAAAAAAGCACAAGAAACTGCCTCTGTCGCTAGTGCTGTAACAACTGGAACATTAATTGCACAAGCGTATGCTCCAGCTTCTGCTTTATCTGCTGTTGCTACTGGAGGAGCTTCTGCTGTGGCTGGCGCTTCAGCGTTAGCCTCTACAGTTGCTTTAGCTCAAACATTAGCATTGCCAGTAGCAGAACAAGGTGGATTGGTAGGTGGGCGTAGACATTCTCAAGGAGGCACAATCATAGAAGCAGAACAAGGAGAATTTATAATGTCAAGAAAAGCTGTTGAGTCTGTTGGTTTAGAAACAATGAATAATATTAATCAAGGTAATAGTGGTGGTTCTACAATTAATTTAAGTATTAATGGAGGAATAGTAGACGAAAGTTATGTTAATAATGAATTAATACCAGCACTTAATAAAGCTACAGCTTTAGGGAATAAAATCAATGCTTAGTTTTGATACTGATTTATCTAATGCTTTAAAAGTTAAAAATACAACTGCATTTTGGGTACTGAAGTTATATTATAATGATGATTCAACTGCCAGTAATTTTATAGGTGTATCTGATATTAATAGGTTAGATGGATCAGATATGTATTATGGGTTAGTAGCTTCTTGGGGAAATTATACTCAATCTTTAGATTTTTTTAACTTTACTACTTCTACTGGCAATATGACAGTTAAGTTAATTAATACAGATAACTCTATTCAAGATGGCAGATTTAGTGATTTACTCGCCTCAAATAACTTTGCTAATCGTAAATGGGAATTATTTTTAAATACAAACCAAGCTGGAACATTTGATACTTCTGCTAGAATGATTGGTACTGGTGTTATTTCTGGTGATATACAATACGATATCAATTCTGTATCTTTTGTATTATTAGATAAAAGTAGCGTATATCATAAGCAAATTCCTAGAGCAACTGTTGATGCTTCTACATACCCTTTGGCTCCTGAAAAAAATATTAATAAACCAGTACCTATTTCTTATGGAGATTTTAGTAGAAATACAGATGATACTTATTATAAACAATTTGACATAAAAGGTGCATTTCCAGCTATTATTGTTAATAGATGTGATAGTGATGGAAATATTAATGCTTTACCTGATAGCGATCAAACTGGTGGGCGTTTATTAAATACTTTATCTGCTTTTAATGTGTATATGGCTAATTCAGGAGAATTACTTAATGCTGTAAATTCTAATGTAACTGTTAGTGCAAATCCTTCTCTTTTAGCTCACAATATTTTAAAAGTAAAAGGTACTAATTATTATTATAGGCATCTTTTAGAAGATTCGTTTGCATCTTCAATAAGGTTTAATGGTACTGCCAATATTGTTGATAATGATAAGACTACTTTTCAAACTTACAATAGTGGAAATGTTTTAGAAGGTAATACACAAACAGACTTGCTTTCGTTTAATGTGCCTACTTTACCAAAGTTAGGTGAAATATATGACAATAATGATATTTTTGTTATTATGAATACAAGTAATTTTAGTAGTGATCAAGGTGGCAATACAGTAAGTGTAGAATTATTATCTGGAACTAATTTAAGTCCAGCAATTACTACTGATGGTATACATATTGCAAATCTATCATCAAAATATAGTGCAAGTGAATTAAGTTCTGCTTCAATTGATAGTAGCACTATATCAGTAGAAAATATTACAAATGATGGTGCAACTGCAACTGATAATGATTTAAGTTATCGTTTGTTGGATATGTGGATGATGGTTGAATTTAGACCTAGTCAAATATTTACAAAAAAAGTTGAAGAAGAATATGAAAAAATTGTAGGATATAGTGTTACAACTCAGTTTGAACAAAATGATTCTGTAACAGAAAAAGTTACTGCTACAAGAACTAAAACATTAAGAACTCCAGCAGAAATTGAATACTTGTACTTTTCAGGTAAAGGTCGTGAATATGGTGCTTTTATAGACGAAACATTAGATAGTGTACAACGAGATAATGATTATAATCAAGGTAATTTTATTAAAAATCCTATTTATCAAATTGAAGATATTTTAAGAGCAGAGCTTGAATTAACTTCATCTAACATTGATTTTGCTTTATTTGATTTATCTGGCACTAAGGAAAGTGATGCTGGTTTTATAGGAGATATTTTTAATGATGCTGTTACAGATATACAATTTGCTTTTTCTCAATATAAATTTATTAATTCTAAAGATTTAATTGAAAGACTTTGTAAACAATGTTTTTCTTGGGTATTTATTAGTGGAGATGGTAAAGTTAATATTAGGACATTAAGAAGAAGTGGGGATTATTCTGCCTCAGATAAAACAATAGACTACAAAGACATTAATTTAAAAAGTATTTCTAAAACTAAACTAAACTCTGTAAGAAACGATATTACTGTAAACTACGCTCAAGACTATGTTCAAGATCAATTTAAAAAAACTGTTAATGTTACAGACTCTACTTCTGCTGGTACAACTGTTAATGGCAATAATCAATCTTTAAAGCTAGAAACAGATGCAGATGTTATTGATACCACAACAGCAACTGCAATAGCTAATACTTATTTACACATTTTTAAAGATAGAAAAAATATTATTACACTATCAACGCTTACGCCTAAATATAATGATTTAGAAATTGCAGACATAATAGATTTTAGTAATTGGGATAGTAATATTAAAATATTTGGAACATCAATGACTGGTTATTGGATGGTGACCTCTATTGCTAAACAAGTTAATGGCTTAGATATAAAGCTAATTCAAGTAGATACAAATTAATTAAGGAATTAATACATGGCTAATCAAAAAATAAGAACACCAAGATTTTATCCAGACTATATTAGTTATTTATTATCTAGGGGAGTTGCACAAAATACTAATTTTGACGTTACAAGCACTAGTTCTGGCAATCATACATTAGGTACATTTGTTACTGGGTCAGAAGCAGAGTTATTTGATATGAATCCTCTTAATTTAGTGACTATTGATACAAAATCAACTACTGGTGTTCGAGCAGATCATGTTTTAATTCAAATTGATAAAAATGATACTACACAAAAAATTAACTATATTGCAATTTTAAATCACAATTTAGTTAGCTCTGCTGGGAAAATTAGAATTTTTGCTGGGAATGAATCTACTGATGTAGGTGCTGTTGATGGTACTTTAGCCGAAACTAGTGATATAGATTGGAGTAGCTTTACAGTCAATGGAATTGTAAACGCCCCAGCAGATAACATTAATGCTACTGCTACTGGAGATTCTACTTACGACAAAAAAAGCATAGTTATAAGACCAAGCACTAATGGCACTACAATTATTACTTTTCCTGAAACAAGTTTAAGATATTGGGGAATACAATTTGAAGGCATTACTAGTCAATCTGCCGAAACCTCTATTGCTGGCACTTGGAGCGCAAGTAATAATTTATCTATAGGGTGTATTATGATAGGGGAATATTATGATATGCCTCATGCTCCAGATTTATCTGTAAAAAGATCAATAGAATTTGACCAAGTTACAGTACAAAAAAGTATTGGAGGGCAAAAGTTTTCTAATATGACTAGTTTTGGAAGAACTGCTTCTTCTACAAGTAAATCACCATTTAGCATAAGCTCTTTTCCTCAAAATATTTATGGAGGCAGAATTAGTTACGACATGGAATTTAAATATCTTTCGATAGCAGATTTACTTCCTAATGAAACTGGATCAGTTCAACCTACAGATGATGCAGTAATAGAGGATATATGGAATAAAACTAATGGGAATCATTTGCCTTTTATATTTAGCATAGACAATACGTCTACAAGTGAATCAGATCATATATTTGCAAGGTTTAATCAAGATTCATTAAACATGACTCAAATAGCACCTGATATATATAATGTTAAAATGAAGATCGAAGAAGAGTTTTAGTATCAGGTATAACAATATTTAATTCTACAGCAGACCACCTGATTAATTTTTCTATAAATGTAGCAAATTCTTTTGTAGATAAAGTTTTAGTGCTTTGAACATTAAAGTGAGTTTTTATAGTTGAGTGCATCTCTTGTTCTGTATATCCTAACTCATTTCCTAATAACGTAACAATAGACCAGTAATAATTATTTTGTGTTGCTGATCTAACGCCAGTTTCCTTAATCTCAATATAATACTCACCACTTAATGTAGATATAACTTTATCAAATTCATCTCGATTTAATAAAGTCATTTTACCATTTTTTATTTCACATGGGAATCGCAATTTGGACATACTTTCTCCTTCCACAATTTTATATCTTTAGAACTCCAGACTTCACCTTCATATATATTCCATTTTTTACGGCACTTAGGACACCAAGATAAATCCTGATCTGCCCTAATTTCATCTGTTTTATGATTCTCTCTAAAGCGAGATTTTGTTTCTAACAATGGAGAATCTAAAGCATCAATAACCCATTGAATAGAACCAAATTTAGGTTTTTTGTTTTTCGGCAATCATTCCACCTAATAATAATAAATAATTTCTAGCATCTTGTATTCTACCCATAATAGATTCTTCTGATACTTCTTTGCCAGTTAATACATAATTCCTGATCGAGTCCATGTGTTTAAGTAGATATATAGTTGCTACTATTTCAGGTTGCAGATTTAATCTTTCCCCTATACTTTTAAAGTTTTTAAATTTATCTTCATCTGATACAGTATATTCTTTACCTTTATCAAGCATAATCCTATGTTCTTCTGCTTGCATAGATTCTGCCCATTTTATAAAATCAGGAACTTTCATTTAACTTATCCTCTATTCTGTTTAATCTAATTATAACAAATATCCACAATGAAACCCACATCATTGTTTGAATAATTGTATCAAATTGCTGTGTTTGCAGTACTTCTTTTATATAAAACCAACTCATATAACCTCCTAAAAAGTTAAGTGCTTAACAAAATTTTTGCCCCATCTTGGTAGCCAACCTTTTTATTTAACATAATTTTTCTTGTTAATTTTATGGGGCAAGTTTAAAGTCTCCTAAATTATCATGTAAATCATCTAAACACTCATCGCACATTTCGTAATTACAAGTTGAACAAGTGTTTACTTCTTCTAAATCTTTTAATACATCATTAATAATATCGCTAATAGATGCTAAATGCTTTTTAAGTCCTTGACTAGAAAAATCTTCCATCTCTAACTCTGTATAATTCCAAATATTGTGTAATTTATTTTTTATCTTATCTAAATCGTTCATTTTGTTCTCCTAAAAATTTAAATGATTTCTGTTTTAATGTTAATATAATCTCGTCATAATCTTTATCTATAAACTTTACTACCTCATTTTTTCTTTTTTTAACTGTTTCATACCATTGGATGCCACGCTTTTCTATTGCCCACTCCACAAATTCTGCTGGGGTTTTGTGGGCAGAGAACTTGGAGGAGAACACGTGACATCCAACACAGAGACAAAAACCATTATCAATATCCCATCTGACAGCACGAATAGACCTTGAATAAAAGTGATGAGCGTTCAGAGGTTTTGTCTTGTGACATTTTTCGCACATCCCATATTCTTTGATTTTGTCTGCCCATGCTTTGTCTAATTTCTTGATTAATGGTTTTTTCACAGAGAACTAAAAAGGAAGCTCTTTACCTTCAAATACTTCTTTAACTTTCTCCATTACGGCATCACTTTTACTTCCATGCAATACATCTAGTAATTGATACATACGTTCTTCAACGCCTTTTATATCAAACTTAACATGAGCCATACTTTGAACAGCTAGTTTTAAGCATACTTGTTTATGTATGTCTAGTGTTCTAGGGTCAGAAATAGGGGTGCTAGCTACTGGTTTTTGACCAGAACCAGTCATCATAGTACCATTCAAAGCATGAACTTCCCAAGCAAATTTATTAGGAGCATACTCTTCTTTTTTAATATTTAAACTAGCACCCTTGCCATAATCACTTAATTTTTTATGTAGGTTTTCAGTAGCAAAGAATGTTTTTTCTTCCCCACCCATTATAACGCCATACATATACCAAGCACCATAATTATTTGTTCCAGTTTTTGGACTATCAAAACATAACTCTACAATATTATCTCCAGTAGGGTTGAGTTTAATTTGATTATTTTCCATTCGTTCTCCTTGTTTTTAGTTTAGATTTAATTAAGTCTGTTATATCTTTAT
>CAACVF010000202.1_pt1 | contig 11066 bp, 7 predicted proteins | sample 2381781 | NCBI WGS metagenome assembly CAACVF01 (sample SAMEA5211967, study PRJEB30684) | marine metagenome | biome: Marine; feature: Epipelagic; material: Water | collected 2015-10-15 | depth 60 m | reverse complement strand
GATTGCACATACGAGAGAGCCGATTGAACTTGAATGTTTTCAACAAGCGGAACTGAAGGCACTACAACAGGTGTGGGCTACACAATAAAAGCGATTTATAACAATGTCGAATATACAACTGGACTTGTATATGTTAGTGGTACATTGACAATAAATAAAAATAGTGTAGAAGCAACTCAGGTCACTTTAATTGTTACTACCAATTCCTTGGACTCTGACACCATACAAATAACAACTGAGTGCCCAATACAAAATATTTTGACTATATACAATATAGCTTTAACAAGCGCAAGTGATGTAGGCTTATCCATACACAATCAATACTCTTGGACTGACAATATATTTAGTTCACCGTTACACTCAAGCTTAGTAACTTTTGCTAGCTCTACAAATAATCCAATTGTTTCACAATACGAAAGTGTGTCTGGTGTTATAGGCGCTGGTGTTATACCAAACCAAGGTGCGTTAGTTAACATGATAAGTAATAAAATACTAAGCGACAACTTTAATTTCAACACATCTCTTAACAAGTTTAGATATTTAAGAACAAACACTTTATATCCAAACGACACTACTTCTATTAATTTATTATTAGGCGCATCATCAGAAGCAACGCCAATAGTTACTTCAGGAAATAAATTTTCAGCAGAATTTCCAATGCCAAACAATACAGGAAATATTTTGTACATGGTATGGGACTATAGACAATCAACTGAAATATTCTTAAACCAAGGAATATCTGCATACGATGCATGTTGTAATGGCCAACCCCTTGGTCCAACAATAAATTGTAACACGGTGCAAGGCGGCGGATATGCTTATCCAGATATAAGAAATGTAAATCTTGGAACAGGAACAGGAACAGTAGAACTGTCTTACGCTGCACTAGGAGAGCCAGATAAATTTATTGTAGAGTTTGATGGTGTTGAAGTTATTAACACAGGTTATAGAGGCAATTCGTCACAACAAGGAGATTTAAATGCGGCTCTTGCAAACTTAGGGCAGCCATCAGAAACAATTCAAGGTGTAGGCACCGGCACAGCATCGTTTACAAAGTCTACCGCTACAACAACGGCAACAGTAAAAGTATTTGCACCAATAACTAACAGCACATGGCAGTATACTTTAGGATGCCCTGGTGGAGTAGCCACCCCTACGCCAACGCCAACAGCGACTCCTACCCCAACACCTACTGTAACTCCATACGTTCCGACACCAACACCAACAGCTACACCCACTCCTACACCTACTGTAACCCCTCTAGCTAACACGTTACCGTTTTATACAAGCAATGCAAGCGCAACTAATCCAGCCTCAGGATTTTCTACAGCTTCAGGTGCTTGCAACGGACAAGTCTCTGCAAATATTCAAACTGCATATTTTACGCAGAACGTAACATCTTGGCAAGATGTAGTAAATAACAATTTAACTGTTTATATTAATTCCACTTTTAACGTTCCTTACAATGGGTTTGGCACGTATTTTAAAACTACGTATCCACCAAATACAGGACAAACATTTTTGATGGGTGGTGATCCTGTCGGCAATTACGGACAAGTGTCTAATTTATCAACATGTTCACCGCCGCCAACACCAACGGCTAATCCATCTCCAGTGGCTTGGTATTTAAATGGCGGTGAGCAGAATGGATTTACTAACAAATCTGATTCATGTAATTATAATGTTTCTAGTTTTGCCACTATGTATCTATTTTATTCTCCTGGCGGGAGTCCCGTAAACATACAATCACAAGAAGATTTAGATTTTGCTTACACTAATAACTATGCGGTTATTGCATATACTGACGCGTTACAACAAAACACCTTTAATGGTAGCGATGCAGGGACAGGATTGCCTATGTATTATGGATCAACATTACAAACGTCTGGTGCGCCAGGATTAAAATTCTCAATAGGTTCAAATGGAATTGTTAACCTTATTGGATCTAGTTATTACGAGACATGCTTGCAAGAATTTACAATGACGGCGTATAATTATTTTTGGACGACATCATCTAATGCATGCACAAATGGAAGTTCGTCACCAACACAAACATTTTATCATACAGGTAGCTCAAGTTGTTTATCTTTGAATGATATTGTTTATGTTGATACAGCTAAAAAACAAAAACTTAGCGATGTTGCGCCAATTTCAGGAGGAACAGGAACAGGGCTTTATTGGTATCAGCCTTCTCCTTGCGGCTCAGGAAATGGACAATCTGCTAGAATAAATATAAATTCAACGGTAAATAATCTATCTAATTGTTAATAAGTAATGGCTACACTAGGAACATTTTACTTTGACTCTAACAGCTTTGCGACAGCAACTGCATTATTTACAGACGCTGCATTAACGCAATGTGCCCCTGATGGCTTTTATTCTGATAGTATTATTTCAAGAGAACAAGTAAATTGCGTATTACAAGTGGCCGAAACATGTAATTGTGCAGGTCCAACACCTACGCCTACAGCTACGCCTACGCCAACTCCAACGGTAACGCCTACGCCTACACCTACACCTGCACCAACAAGTGCAGTCACGCCAACAGCAGTTCCGTCACCACCTACGCCTACGCCTACTGTAACACAAGTGACACCAACACCTACAGCTGAAATTGTAGCTGGTAAATACTATCAACTAGACCCATGTCCAGGAAGTAGTGTAAGTCAATCATGTTACATATTTAGTAAAACAGGATTAGGTGCTGGATCTAGGTATTTAAATCCAAATACTCAAGATTATTATACTTATAATAGCTCAACTACAGCTAAAAACAATGTTAGCTCAGCACTTGTGTGTACTGCTATTATGGAACTAGTGCCAAACGTTGCAGGTTGTCCAACTCAACCAATTCAACCAGTCACAAATTATTATGTGGTAAGAAATTGTAATACCAATGAAGATTATGTGTTTGCGACTACAAATACTTATGCATTAAATGTCAGATTGGTTGACGGGTCTAACAATAATTATCTCGTTAACAATCAAGTCTTAGAAACAACAGGATATACAGAGCTTACCAATCTGTCTTGTGAAGATGCTAATGGTGTAAAAGAAGGAGATGCAGGATTTACTACTTGTGATTACAACTGTCCCGCAGATGAACATTATATTCTTACAAGATGTGTTGGTTACGGAGGGACAGAGTTGACACAAGAGACAGCTATTGCTTTACAGCAAAGAGGAATTAATATAGGCGATGTCATATACTCATCAGATACTGATACATGCTATACAGTAAGCGGCACTGTAAGTAATGTAGGAAGTGCTGTATATGTTAGTGGGATATCATATACGCTACCTAGTTGTAGTCAATGCACTAATTCAAGCAGCACAACGTCATCATCTAGCGGGTCAAGACCGACATTTAGTCCACCTCCGCCAACAGGCTTTTAAAATTAAATCTAATGAAATCTAATGGAAACTATATTTATACAAATTGCGAGTTATCGCGACCCAGAGCTTATACCCACAATTGATGACCTTCTTGATAATGCTCACTATCCTGAACGTTTAGTCATATGTATTGCTCATCAGTTTAGCGCTGAAGATAAGTGGGATAACCTTCAAAAATACGCAAACGATTCAAGGTTTATTATTATAGAAATACCTTACGAAGAATCTTTAGGCGCATGTTGGGCGCGTAATCAAATACAACAACACTATAACGGTGAGACCTACACTTTGCAGCTTGACTCACATCATAGATTTATTAAAGGGTGGGATACTGAATGTATATCTATGCTGAAAAGTCTACAGTCTAAAGGTCACTCTAAACCTTTGCTGACTAGTTATATACCATCTTATAACCCCGCTAACGACCCTCAAGATCGACATAGAAAAGCTTGGGGCATGTCCTTTGATAGATTTACACCTGAAGGTGTAGTGTTTTTTATGCCTTATCATATGGAGGCTTATGTAAAAGAGCCTGTAAAATCAAGGTTTTATTCTGCACACTTTGCATTTACTTTAGGTGTGTTTTGTAAAGAAGTTCAACATGACCCTTTGTTTTATTTTCATGGTGAAGAAATTACTATAGGCGTGAGAGCATTTACTTGGGGGTATGATCTATTTCATCCACATAAAGTTTTAGCTTGGCATGAGTATACACGGCAAGGTAGAACGAAGCATTGGGATGATGACAAAAATTGGGGTATGAAAAACGAAAGAGCACACCATCGAACAAAGCAGCTACTAGGAGTAGATGGAGAGGTTTGTTCTCCATGTAATGCTAAAAGTTTTGAAGGTTATAATGTAGGAACTGTAAGGACTATAAAAGATTACGAGCAGTATTCAGGCATAAGATTTATTGACAGAGCTATAACTGAAGCTTGCTCTAAAAACATTGAGCCTCCTGGAAGTGCTGATGCTATTTATCACCCTAAGTTTAAACATAGTATAGATTTAACTAAAAATCATTTTACTGAATCCGACATTGAGTTTGCTGCATTAATTTTTGAAAATCACAAAAACGAAGAGATGTATAGAAAAGATATTGACAAAAATGAATTGCAATCTTTTATGTCAGGAGCCAATGACAACTTCACTGTTTGGCGTGAGTTTAATGGTACAAAACCTAATCACTGGGTATTATGGCCTTACAGCGCGTCTAAAGGTTGGCTTGAAAGAACAGTGGTCAACATATGATACCAAAAATAATTCATCAAACATTTGAAACCAAAAACAAACCCGTGGGTATGGCTAAAGCTTGCGAGAGCTGGAGAGTCAACAATCATGATTATGTGTATCTTTTTTATGACGCATCAGAGAGAATAGATTTTATAAAAGAGCATTTTGAAAAACCTGTATTAACAGCATACGACACCATACTTCCAGGGGCTTTCAAAGCTGATTTGTTTCGTTACTGTGTCCTTTATATCAGAGGTGGTGTATATGTAGACAGCGATACAATATGTTTAACTAGTATAGACAAATATATAAGTTCCAACGATAAGCTGGTGGTAGTAAGAGATGATCCGATGGCTAAAAAATGGCTAGCCAATGCATTTATTGCTGTCACTCCAAAACATCCTTTAATGTGGGAGGCTATTAATCAAGCTGTAAAAAACATTCAATCTAAACAAGAACAGTTTTATTTAGACTACACAGGCCCGGGTTTGTTAGGCAAGTGTTTAAACAGAGTCAGCGGCAGAGATATTGAAACTGAATACGAACTTGGCGATCAACGGATTGGAAAGGAACGTGTTAAAATATTACAACACGACTTTACTACCACGCAGTTTAAATACAGCGGTGAGCCTATCTTACACGTTGAGTACCCTGCTTATCGTGAAGAGATGAAAGCGCTAAACAATAAACCTTTCTTTGATTATGTACAAAACAATAAGGTGTTTAAAAAAATACCTAACACTATAATATTTACAACTTACGATAGCTTAGACCTAAATGAATATATGATAAAGTCTTTTGAAAAGCACAACCCAGAATATGAAATGATATATTTTAATCAAGAAAAAGTTGATGAGTGGTTTGCTAGTAGTATATATAATGAAGCATACAAAAGTTTGAAAGAAAGAGGAGAGCGCTCAGACTTTTTTCGTTACTGCTACATCTGGGAGAATGGTGGTGTATATGTAGATGCGGACATATATTGTAATCAGCCTTTGCGTAATTGGATAAAAGACCAAGAGCTAATTGTAGGGCTTGAAGCAGACTTAGAACAGCAAGACACCCTCTTTGATGGTATAGGTGTTAATGTAAATGGCAAAGTCAAAAGCGTTTGCAACTGGGCGTTTGCAGCTGCACCCAAACAAATGCCTCTTAATTTAATTATCAATGATATAATAAACAACCCCGTAGATGGTGTTCTCAAAAATACAGGACCAGGTAGATTTAGCAAACACATAATGAGTTACTTTGGAAGTAAGCAACAACTAAAGGACAGCCACCTGTTACCCATAAACGCTTTTGGTTCTAACCAAAGCCATAGCAACTCATTTAAATCGGACAATCCTTTTGCTGTAGATAGGAGTGATGTGTATCTAACACACATGTTTGCAGGTACATGGAGAGGGAATAACGAAAGAAAAAAAATAATGTTACTATCCCGTGAGGATGCGCCAACTGTTTCTCATAATATAACAATACACAAAACACAAGGTGGATACAGAGGTGTGGCTAGATATGATGAAGATACATCTCGGACTAAGTTTATGAAACAACTAGGAGCTTGTACTCAACTAGTCGAATATAACTTTGATACCACGTTAAAATTACAAACGAAAAAAATAAAACAAATACAAGAGGCAGATCAATCACACAAGTTTGAAGACTATAGAGCTTTTAAGTACCAGGGTAAAACATATTTTTGCACAGCTTATATAGACACTGACTTTAATACCTACATGGGTGTCTTAGATTCTAATTACAATTTTCTAGGCAAAATAAATATAGAGAAGTATCATAAGATGGCTTTTGTAAGTAACAAAGAAGTATATTGGGAAAAGAACTGGTTATTTTTTGAGCATGAGACTGAGCTATATTTTGTATACTCAACCACGCCAAGTCTAATAATATATAAATGTTATGATTTTGACAAGCTTATTTTTAAGGAACACATTAACACAATAAATAATTTAAGTTCATTGCTACCTCAAGATCAATTATATTTTTCATCTAACACCACTACAGGTGGATCCACTAATCCTATCTACATTGAAAAGCATGATTGCTACGTATATTTAATACACACAAAAATATATTCAGAACGCAAGTATAATCATTATGCTGTTGGCTTTGATAAAAACTTTAAAATTAAATTTCTCAATGCCGTTCCTTTTATAAATTCATATGTAGGATATAGTCTTATGTTTATTACGACGATGATTGAAGATGGCAACTACTTGATTATATCAGGTGGTATAGAAGATAATCAAAACTTTCTGTGGGAGATACCAATTGATCGGTTAAAAATATCTTAAAAAATAAAATCGTATTTTTGTGTGTACTAATCTAATCTTATGATCGCTAGATATTGTGGACTTCAAATAACTAACTCACAAAGCGCTGTTTCAACCTATACGGCTAATGATGGAGTTACCTATGAGGTGGTCAATATCTCCACCATAAAAGTTCCAGACTTAACTTTTACCGCAGCTACTCAACCATTTGCTACAGCTACTTTTATTTCTGGACAAGGATATGTAAGAACCTTAGGAGTGATATTGGACTCCAACGGTATAGAAATGATAAGGTTTTATCCTTCTAATCAAGCTCCCGTTGCCGATTCAACTAACCGCGTTGTTACTGCGTTTAGTCAAACAAGCATTGGCTCATTAGCAGCTGGTGACTATACAGTAAATACATTTAAATTAGAGACGCAAAATAGTGGAGCATTTGGGTCAGGACAAATATGTGTTGAAGGAGTTACTACCAATACACCGACTCCCACCCCTACGTTTGTTCCTACTCCCACGCCCACAGCTACCCCTATAACACCTACTCCAACTGCGACTCCTACGCCAACGCCAGCGGGCCAAACACCTGTGCCAACATCAACCCCTACACCTACTCCTATACCTAGTAACCCTGTGCCTGACCCTGTAGTGCCTTTAGGACCACAATTTACTTTAACGTATAGTGAGAAGGCAAAAGGATGGCCATCATTCTACTCTTATAATCCTGACTATATGATAGGGATGAATAACTATTTTTACACCTTTAATGGTGGGAACCTATGGAGGCATAACACTAACGAACTTAGAAATAATTTTTATGGTGAACAGTATAATTCTGAGATTACAAGTGTGATCAACGAGATGCCTCTTGCTAGTAAATTATTTAAAACAATAAACCTACAATCTGATGAGCCTTGGAATGTGACTCTTCAAACTGATTTGCAAGCAGATGGTTTTATAAGTAATAATTGGTTTGAACTCAAAGAGGGTTCTTGGTATGCAGCAATAAAAAATACAACACAGTCGCCTGCCCTTCTTGCTAACTTTTCATCAAGAGCTATAAATGGTTTGGGAAGATGTGTTAGTTACGCAGGAGCTCCAAGCTCAAGACAATTTGAGTTTTCTACTGATCCTCTTTTTGAGATAGGCTCTATTCTAAGTATTGGAGATTTTTTATATTACAATAATGAATTTACTAATATACCTGAGCTTGCAGGACAAGTAACGGCAGTAAATATAAACTTACAACAAAATATAAATAATATAGTTGTAGATGCAAGTGTTTCTGGATCGACCTCACCTACTACTGTAGACCCTTACTTGGTTAGCGTAAAGAACAATACAGCTGAGTCCTACGGACTTCTTGGTCACTTCTGTCGTTTTGTTTTGGAAAACACTGGTCCATCGCCTACGGAGCTCTTTGCCATACAAGCACAGATCATGAAAAGCTATCCTTAAAATTTAGTATCTTTGTTTTTATTAACTTAAAATATATACTATGCCATTACCTTTAGTCGCTTTAGCTAGCGCAGGAGCTAGCCTAATTGGCTCTGGTTTAAATTTTTTACAAGCTGGCGCACAAAAACGTAAAGCAAATGAAGCGGCGGACAAAGCAAGCACAGCTTTTGATACAGCAATAAATTTAGTAGAACCAAACTACCTTGAGAATGTGACGGCGCCATTAGAGGCTTTTGAACAAGAAAGGTTGTCTGGCCTAATGGGCACACAACAAATCGTGCAAGCAGGGCAAGAGGGAGAAGAAAGAGGTGCTATTTCAGTGGCAGGAAGAGCGAATGCGATTAACCAACAAGCACAAGCAAGATCTAGACAAAATTTAGCTAACATGCAGTTTAATTTAAATAAAGCCATAGCCGCTGAAGACGCAAGGATTGCAGGTGTTAAATCAGGATTAAGACAACAAGAAGCAAGAGGGTATCAAGGTATGGCAGCAGATGCAAGACAAGCGCAACAACAACAAATGGCATCAGGAGCAAAAGGGTTAGTTACAACTGGCGCAGCTGGTTTGAAAGCTTTTCCTTTATTTGGAGGAGGTGGTACTCCAGCAACAGGAGAAGCTGGGTTGCTTGATTTATTTTCAGATAAAAGTAAAATGGATACATTAAGTGCTATAAGCGCAAGAGTTGGTGAAAACCCGTCTTTTACAGATATATTTGGCTCTGTTAGCTCAGCACCTGTTGTTCCTTTCGATCCTAATTTCGACCCTAACAGTGTTCAAGTAATGGAAGAAGATTATATAAATTAAGATATGTCTGGATTTGGATATGTAAGAGATACAAAGCCTGTCGTAACAGATTGGGCACAAGTGGGTAGGGACATGGGTAAAGTTATTACCGATGAATTTACAGACAGAGAAGCGAGAAAGTCTGATATTGAAAAACAATCAGCAGAAATCGCAAAGAATTTGTTAGACGCTCCTGTTGGTCAGTATGAACAAGCAAACAGATTTGTTGCTGATTTTTCATCACAAGCACAACAACAAGCATTAGCGGATTTAAGATTACTTAAAAACAATGCAATAAGCGAAAGAGAATATTATAACCGTAGAGCAAATTTAAAATCAGGTACTGACCTTATGTTTACTGCGGTGAATAAATTTAATGAGAACTACGATTCTGCTATGCAAAATATATTAGACGGCAAGTCTAGTGTGTTGCTTTCTGATTTAAAATCTCAGATGCAAGGTTATTTAAATTTTGCAGATAGTGGTGCGTACATAAATCCTGCTACTGCATCTGTCAATGTTTCAAAACTAAACCCCGATGGTACAGTATCAACTGATCCATCTAACTTCATGAACGCAGGTATGCTACTGAAACTTTCAACTACAGATTTTAAAAACTTTGCGTTGGACGATACGGTAAAAAATGTTACTGATAATTTAGGTAAGATAACTTACAGGGCGGCAGACGGCACGACCAAAAGTGTTTCTTTGTTTGACATAGGATTGCTTACAGAAAAAGAACGAGAAAAATTTAAGAGAGACGAAGCTTTTCAAAACAAGTTAAACACTGCTTTAGAGGAACAAGTTGATGCTATAGTAGGGGATAAAAATTCTCAAGCAGCCGCAAGTATTCTCGCTGACCATAGTGGTAAAAAATACAGTTTAAACTTTGACCCTAAGTTATTTAATGAAGACGGAACCCTTAAAAATCCTGAGGCTGAAACTAATGATATAGCCTACAGCCCTAATGGTCAAGTTGTCTTGACAGACGGACAACTCAAAGCCGCTAAAGATTTTGTAAGGGGACAACTTCAACAACAACTCGGCGCATCGATATTAGAGCCTGTTGCACCTTCGGAGTTGGATGATGAGTATAAACGCGCAAGAATAAGGGCTCTAAACCGAAGTGGTAAAACAGACGATGATGTTGACGACTATATTGAGTTTATGTCAAATCAAAATACAACGCTTGACAAAGACGCCGATCCAGCAGTGACAAGAATTACAGTTGAAAAGCTTAATGAGCCATTAGATCCAGAGAATAGAATTACTACTACAGATACATTAAAAAACATATTGGACAATAATAAAGCATTTAAAGGTTTAAAAAGGACAGACCTCGACGTTTCATTTAATGAAGGCGGTGAGATTATACAAGAGGCGTCGGTTCGACAAACTCCTTCAGGTAAATCAATAGTAACAGTGCCTGAAAAAAGAAAAGAAGCGAGTGTTACTCTTATGGTTAAAAAGCTACAAGACTTACCTTTGAACATCCCTGATTCAGAAAATAATCAAATAATAGTAAGATATTTTGCGTTATTAGATAAAGCCAAACAAGAAGGCAGAAAATTAGGCCCGAGCGATTACACAGAAATATTTGGATCAGAAGAATTATTTAAAATATATAATCCTGACCTAGAAGCTACTAGTGGTGATAACTCGAAAGCGGGGGACAATTTATTCAAAACAAACTAGATGTTAGAACAATTATACAAACTGTACTTAGATAACGGCATCATTAGTGATGCGATCAGTTACGATATGTTCTCTCAATCTAATGAACAACAACAGCAGGGCTTGTATGATTTAGGTATCGCTCAAGGTTTATTTGACACAACCGATTTAAATACTTTTAAGACCGCTTGGTCCGAAAAAAAACACGCAAGCCAAAACAGAGATGGGGATTC
>CAACVF010000278.1_pt1 | contig 11074 bp, 12 predicted proteins | sample 2381781 | NCBI WGS metagenome assembly CAACVF01 (sample SAMEA5211967, study PRJEB30684) | marine metagenome | biome: Marine; feature: Epipelagic; material: Water | collected 2015-10-15 | depth 60 m | reverse complement strand
CTAAGCGAAGGACTTTTAATACCTATTAAAGAAATGATTAGATAAGAGATAGGTGTGGGGTTCTTATTCATTCTCCCTGCTTTGGCGTTTTCCCTTTCTTCGCACTATCTCTTTAATTTGGAGAATTTATGATTAAAAAAGAATTACACTTTGTATGGATTACTAAAGACGGCAAGAAGTTTCTGGATAGAGATGAAGCCAAGAAACATAACGAACTACTTGAACCAAAAAGTCAAACGGAACAATGGTTAAAAAGAATAAAAGGAAAATAGAATGGAGCTAATATTTGGATTTTTATTAACTGCTATAGGTGTTATGGTTATAATGGCTATAGTTATAGAATCAATAGAAACATATTATGATATGAAAGAGAGAACATCAGATGACAATTAATTGGTATAAATTAATAGCTTACTCATTAATCGTATTTGTTGGTTGTTCATTTTGGTATGCAGTTATAAGCCGATTTATACAAGCATTTTAATGAAAGATTATATTAAGTATATTAAGTCTAAGCATTGTATAGTGTGTGGGGTGTCGCCAGTAGACCCAGACCATTTAGAACATTTAGCGATGGGTGGTGCTAATAAAAATGGATTAAAAGACTTTAGTTGTGTTCCTATTTGCAGAAAACATCATACTGAACGTCATAATATGGGTCTAAGGCGATTTGAAGAAAAGTATAATCTTAACCTATGGAAAGAAGCATTTTATTTATTGAGAAGATATTTCGCAGAATGAAATTCGCAGGAACTATAAAACAAGGCAAATTAACACTTGATGATAATCTTGGATTTAGGGATTATTTAAGGCTAATTGAGGGTGATGTTCACTTAGAAATAAAACCTGCCGAAAAAGTGCGTTCTCCACAACAAAACGCATACTATAGAGTTATTATAAGGATATTAGCAAAAGATTTAGGTTATACTGAAGCCGAAATGCACAAGGTTATAAAAGAAAAGTATAATGTAGAATCTACCAAACAATTATCTAAGCCAGAGTTTACTGAACTTATCGAAGAAATAAAAAGATGGGCAGTTATAGAAATGGGTATTGTGCTGCCTAATGCTAAGCCAACTCGTCAATCGTCATACTAACCTTATAAACATTATGTGCTTGTTGTTGCACACTAAAAGTATTCTCTCTAAATGTACATATAGAAAATTGGTCAGGATTGTTGTTGTCTTTATCAGGTTGGAATATAAACGGCAGAGTTCCACCTAATGTACAATTCCATACAAAATTAAAACTATTATCTGAAAGCATAGGGTTTGGGGTTTTTACAGATGACTCGCCATTATCTAAAGGTACATCAGTATCAGTAGTTGCATCATAACCTGTTTGGTCAAGAGTAAAAGGTGACATACTTGAATTTTCATAAGCCATCCACATATTATCTTCACTTATATATGAGAAAGTAAGTTTCCAACTTCTTAATCCTTTTCTACCTAAACCACTTTTAGCCATTTGACGAATGTCAGTTCCTCTTGTATCTAATTCAAATGGTGGGTATTTATAGGTAGTTCCATAATATGGATTATTCATAGTCCATTCTGTTGGTCCATCATAGTAAATGTTAGATAACGTCTTGCCACCTATAGTCTTTTGTGATTTAATGCCATCAAATCGTCTTGACATTGTAAGATTAAGGTCAGGCGAATTAGGACAATCAAAATACTTACCTACTACCATAGAACCTAATTGGTGTGGATAATTATCAGGTGTATTTGCATCACCATTTTCATCTGTTGTAGCATAATATACACCAAAACTTCTCCAATATTCGTTTAATTCAGTAAAAGTAAAAATTGTACTTCCATTGTATTGAGGGTCATTATTTTGTACAGTAGAATTTAAAACATTTTCATACCCTAGTCTTTCTTCAAGCCTCCAATTATCATTATCATTTGCATCAATACCTTTGTAAGAACGAACAGTAAAACCCGAATCATCTGAGGCTAAATTATGATTTAATAAAGCACAAAAATTAATAGGAAAAGATGTTTTAGGTGTATTTTGATTAACGTGTCCTATTGCAAATTGTAAATCATTTTGTGTGTTATTTATGTATGGATTTGCACAGTTCATATACAGAAGTTCTGCACCACCCAAATAATTATCCCAACCTAGTTGTCCTGTGGCGTGTAAAAATGTAGGCATATCTACATAAAATCTTGGCGTTTTAACTTGTTTTCCCATTAATATCCTCCTGAGCCTCCTGAACTAACACCACTTGTAGATGTTGTTGTTCTACGTTTTGTTTTAATTTTTGTTTTATCTACTTTAGGTAAATCATAATCAGGTAAATTGTATTTAGTTTTAGTAGCTTTGCCTTTTTTAACATTACTTTTAAAATTATCCCAAGTATCTGCTTCTAAACTCAAAGACCAATTTTGTGTAATCCAAGTTGGATTTACATTTTCTATATTGCATAAAATACGTTTACCTTCTTTGTTGGCTACAATTACCTTTTTTATCTTAATAGTACCCTCATAGGTGAATAGTTGTAAATCTTTAATGGCTAACCCTTGTAAACCTATTAGAAGCATTTTACTTTTATTACCTTGCATTATCCAACCCTCTGGAAGTGTTGGCGTAATTGAAGCCGTACCTGTAAAATCTATTTCTATACCTAATATATCTACATTAGATTCAATAGAACAACTACCATTATTGCATATAATTGTAGATTTACCATTTGCTAATTCTTTTTTATTATATTTGCTCATTTAATTACCTAATATTCCTTGTACTAAATTTACGACATCAAGAATATTTATTACTCCATCTTCTGTTATGTCTGCTAATCTTTCTTGTTCTTGGTCAAATTCTTGTAAAGTTAATATATATTGCACTAACATAACTACATCTTGAACATTTATTACATTATCCCTATTTACATCTCCTAATTCATACTCAGAAGCTAAAATTGTATGTCTAAAATTTAATTCTTGTAATAAAGATTCATTATTTTCGTGAATAATTCTAATACCAAATATTAGTTCTATATTTTCATTATCAATATTTTCTTCACTTTCATCAGTTTTTATAATATTTCCTCTGTTTATATACGGACTTATAGTAACATTATCACCATATTCTGAATCAGTTATTAATACATTGTCAATTACAAGATATTCTGCTTGTGATAATGGATTTTCATAATATGTACCTGCATTTATGTTAAAATTTATATCAAGTCCTAAAACATCAACTTCAAACGTATGAGAAGATGCAAGAAAAAATATTTCATAATTTACTGAACCTTCTTGATTTGTGTTTACTATAGCAGTTATTTGTCCTTGTTGTAAATCAGCATTTTCTGTATCAAAACTTGCAGTAAAAGTTGCAGGAAAATCTTCTTCTTCAACAGGTTGATATAATTCATCCATATACGGATTAGGTATTTTATAATTACCTAAATTATCGTCACTCATACCAAAGTCGCCACGATGCACTTGTACTAACTCTAAACTTACTTTAGTTAAAGATTTGGCTGTTTTAGTAACAAAAAAGACAGGATATATAAGTTGTCCATTTTTAACAAATTCTTGTGTATAGTCAAATCCAAAAGCAAGTTTACCACCTATAAGTTCATCAAACTTTATGTAATCACCTGCTTCTAAATGTATATAACTTGGAGGTAAATCTATTTTCATTGTAATATGTTGATTAGCGTACCACATAAGCAATCTTCTTTGTAGTTTTCGTGCCGTATTTTTATCTCTAATATATTCCGTTTCTATATCTAATTTTGCATCTTCATTTTTTATACCATAATAACTAATATCATAAAGCATATCAGATGTTAATTCTGTAGTCAATTCATCTAATGTAATAGCAGAAGTGATACCATTATTATTTTCTATTCCATATCCTGTTTCTTCTGAATAATCATTTGCACCATAATCTTTTTTATACTTAACATTTACTTGGTTTTTAACATCTTCTAATTTAGTTAAGGCAAAAGAATACTTTACAATATCTTGGTTATCTATAGATTCAAACTGCTCATAATCTTCTATATTTTGTTTTAGGTCTATAAATTTAAAATTACCTGCACTATCAAATGATGGAATGTAAATTGACGATTTAAAAAGATTTTCTATAACACCTTTAGTTTCTTTTTGTTCTTTTAAAGTAAAACTATGAATCCAATCATCTTGTATATCCTCATCAGGCATAATAATATTTTTTTCATAAGCTAATTCTTCTTTTAATATATCTTGTAAAATATTATGTGGCTTACTAATTACATTTTCATCATCGTCTATTCTACCTTTTATACTTCCGTAAAAATTTTCTTTAATATATTCTGTTACTAATACGTCTTGTATAGTATAAAATTGTTTTAAATTTGCTATGCAAGAATTTACACGTTGAATAAAACCTCCTCGTAATCTTGGTAAACCCCATTGTATACTGTTAGAAGAATTAGTAGTGCTAAACCCTAGATTAATATTATCAAACTCAGTACCACCTAAATTTGTGTTAGTATATCTATTTTGTAAAGCGTTTTCAGTTCTTCCGTGTTCGTGATTAGGAAATTCACAAGCAGTAGTCCAATCTTCTGTGTCATAGTTTTCTTGCCAATCATTTTTGTTAGTAATTAAATCATTAAAATTTTGATTATCGTTAAATTTTCTTTGTATAAGACTTTTTTCTGACCAAAAAGCAGTTGGTTCTGCTGAATGTTGATAATCTATATTAGTGGGAGCAAAATAATCTATTCTGTAAAATAATTTAGTTACACAGGGGTAGTCAGGAACATTTTCATTTAGTTCTAATCTTGCAAAAGAACCTGTTTGATAATTTTCTTGCCGACCTGTAGCAAATATATGTAAACCTGAATAATCGCTTGTATCTTGTATCCATTTTACAGGAAAATAAGGGTTTTTACCTTGTTCCTCATAGTTTGCATCTTTATCATCAAAAATTCCATCATCATCATTTGTATTACTTGCATTATTTAAATCAGTAGGTTTCCACCAAGAAAATGTAGCCTCATCATTTTCTGTATCCCAATCTTCGTTATACAAATTATCAGCATTTGTATTATTGTTAGTAATATCTATATTATCGCCACTATTTATTATAGTTTGACTTGCATCATAATTATACAAACCATTAAAACCAAAAAATTTATTAGTAGAACCTGTATAATATGTAGTATTATTATTTATAGTAATTTGCCAATTAGGAGTATTATTAGCAAAAAAACTTACTTTTTTAACAGGTCTATATATTCTTGTAGGAATACCTAGCTGTCCTTTTCCTATTATATCTTCATCGTCTGTAACATATTGCTCATATACAAAATTACTTGGTTCTAAATTAATCTTAGCAGAATTTCCAACAGAAGAATTTTGAAATTCATACATACTATCTTGACCTAAATTATAATTTCTACTACCAAAATTTTTAGGCATTTCTTTCATAATTGGTAAATAATTATTATTGTAAGTATATAAAAAAGAATCACGTTTTAACCAATTTGTTTGTCTTAAATAATTATATTCTGTTAAATATGGATTCTGAAAATCAATTTGTGCTATTTTTTCCCATATACCCGAAATTTCTGTTTCAGGTTTTTCAACTATTAAAGAATCATATTTATCTAATATTAAAGGCGATTTATCAACATAACCATATACCATAGGGTAAGGTTTGCCAATACTATCTTCTGTAAAAGTATCTTCATCTTCTATTAATGTTGCAGGTATTTTAGTTTTAAGTTTTTGTTCAGTTAAATCTTCTAAAGTAAGACTTAGAGTTTCAGCCGATTGATTATAACGTCTAATAGTACCTGTATACACAAGTAAACAATCTTCTAAAGTATCTAGTCCATTAGCAGCGTAATACACTTGTACTACTGCATTAAGTAAACTAGGAATATCGTCTGAAAAAATCTTACCTTTATAGGGAGCATTTGATATAGACAAAGATACACTTGAAATAGTGTATTTATTGTTTATAATGTCTGCTTTTGAGCTTATAGAAGGACTATTAAGTAGTAAAGGGTTATACGCCTCACTACCTATGTTTGTTTCCTTAATTGATAAATTAATTATTTCTGTTGCCGAATCTAATGGTTCATCTATCTGTACACCTTTATATATCCTAACCAAAGGGTATAAAGACGTTCTAGTACCATTACCTAGTGCTTGTTTAAATTTAGGAGGTAACGTCAGCATTAACTAATTCCAAAATCACTACCCCTACGGACAGCTTCTTTAATTGATTCTGCAAGTTCACCCTCAACAAAATCTTGTGTTAAAACATTACCTGTAACGCTTACATTGATACTTCCACCACCACCTGATTGATTCATTTGGTTAAGGGTTTCTAAGCCGATAGATTCTACTGCATTTCTACTCATTACAAATTCGCCACGTTCTGCTTCTATAATAGTACCACCTTGTGCGTGTCTGTTGCCACCTACATAACCACCTTGTTCGAATGAGCCGTAGACACCACCTCCACCTCCAGAGCCACCACTACCAATTTTTTGCATTTGATTTTGTATTCCTCTTACATTAGCATAAGCAGAAGCAAAATGTGATGCTGCTGCTGCTGCTCTTAATATTGTAGGTGTTATAGTTGTGTCTGCCCAAGTATCAGAAGCAGCTTTATAAGCATTTGCTATAGCAACTATAACTTGTAGTGCTAACATATCTTTTTGGTGCATACCAGCTACTTTTCCTACTGCTATCATAGATTGTCCAACCATAGCGTAAGCATCTGCTTGTTGATATAAATGATTATTTTCTAATTTTCTTTGTATAGCTAAAGATTTTTGTTTTTGCTTTAATATTTCTAATGCTTTTGCTTCTTCAACTGTTAAAGTTTTTTTTGTTTCTAAATTTTGTATTGCATTATCTACATTTTCTTTTTCTGCAATAGTAGTGCTTTTTATAGTGCTTTCAACTAATTTTTGTGCTGCTGCTAATTCTTTATTTGTTTCTGTTAATATTACATTATTTGCAATTTTAGCTACAGCTTCAGCATTTAAAGCAACATCTTCTTTTTTTATAGCATTTAATACAGCCAATAATTGTTCTTCAGTTGTTATAACTGTACCTAAAGACGCAGATAAAGCCTCTGCTTCACCTGTTTGAAAAAATCCTTCAGCAGAAATGCCTGTAATTTCTGTAAACTTTTCTTTAAATATTTCTAGGTTTTGTATTGCTGCATCGTCAATAAATTTATGTATTATACCTTGATTAACTTTAGTTTGTAATATAGTTAATGTTGCATTTAAAGCGTCTAATTTCTCTTGTGCTTTTCTTGCTGCATCAAAATCTTGTAAATTACCACTTTGGAATAATTTCCCAAGCCTATCAACTTCTGATTGTGCAAGTACAATTTCATTTTTTGTTTTATTTATTTCTTCTTGTGCTAAACTAAATGGAGTTACCACATCAAAATCAAATTCAAATGCTTTGATTAAATCTGTTTGCATACTTTTAGCAACAAGTTCTAAAAATTCATTTGTTAATTTCATTTTATCAATAAATGCTTGTAATTCTAAACTTATCTCTTGTGTTTTAACGCTTTTCATAGCATTATTAAGTTTTTTAGTATTTTTAGTAGCTTTTTCAGTTTCTTTACTTGAGCCACCAATAATACCAGTATATTTTAATATAGCTTTAGTAGCAAAAAATACACCAGCAGCTAAAGCTCTTTGCCAAGTTATAAACTTTGCGATTTTAGTAATTAATTTTGTTAAAATACCAAGAAATCCTGGCTTAGTTCCTATTCCTAACCCTAAAAATGTTAATATTCCAGCTATTGATGATTGTATAGTAGCACTAACACCAGCTACTATTGCTCCAAATTTTCTGAAAGCTACAAATCCAGCTCCCAATGAAATTATTATTTCTGTTATGTTTTTTAATTTTTCTTTATCTAAACCATTAATAAATTCTGTTGTTGCTTTCATAGCAGGTATAATACTATCATTTACTAATTTACCTATTTCAACACCTAAATCTGAAATAGAAGTACCTAATTGGTCATAACTATCTTGTGCTGTTAAAGTTTCTTTACCTAAACTTTTTAATTTCATCCTTGCAGAAACTAATGTTGCATTTAAAAACGCCTGTCGTCTTTCTTGGTTTGTAAGTGATTTTTCACTTTTACCAAGTTGTAATGCGTAAGTTTTGTATGCTTGTTCTGCTTTAACAATAATACCAATATTATCTAGCATCAAACGAGATTGACGACCAATACCAGTAACTAAAGATTCTACTGAACTAGCTGTATCTCTACCTAAAGCTCTACCTAACCTTTGTGCCATATCAAATAATTCAGCCATTTCTTGTGAATTACGACTAACACCTAGTACCATAGCATTATTAGCTTGTTTAAACAGTTCCATCTGGCTCATTGTATTATTAGTAGCTTCTTGCAATCTATCTAAAGCTATTGAAGCATTTGTGCTTCCACCAGTTAAACTTGTAAATGCTGTAGTTAATGATTCTACTTGTGCAGCTTGTTTGCCAAATTGAGATAATTGTCTTACACCTAAAGACATAGCAAAACTAAATAAAAGCATATGAGAACGCATAGTAGCAAAAGAGCCACTAACTAATCTTTGTGATTTTAATAAACCTGCATTAGCAGCTGTTTGTTTTTTTGTTTCTTTTGTAGACCTTCTAGTAGCTGCTGTGTTTCCTCTTTGTGCATTTTCTAAAGTTCTTATAGCACGAATTAATTTTTCTTGACCTAATGGTTTAAACCTTACGATAATATCAGACATTTGTTTTCGCCTCTCGTCTTGCTTTGTCTTGCATTTGTTGTTCTTTCTTAGCTAAAACATTTTTTATTATAAAAAAATATTGTACCCATCTTGCAGGTTGTTCACCATAACTACCTATATGAGCTGGTGTACCTGTTTCTGTACAATACAAATACTTATTTAAAAGTTTCATATATTTTTTGTTTTTAACGTGATTTACACACGCAAAAAAAGGTAATTGAGCTGATATACTTTTTGTTATATCAAATGCTTTTCCTTGTTTCTTATTAAATGTTTTAGTTTCTTGGGCAATTAAATCTATAACTGCCCAAATATCATCTACATTTTTAAAGATACGTTTTTCGTAACCTTTTTCTGTTTTTACAGGTAATTGTGCTTCATAAGGAAAATCACAATATTGACAGCCTCCACAGCTATCAGACAATATAGTCAGTTCTACTTGGAGGCTTTCCCTTCCCCCACAAGATAAATATTTTGCATTTCTGTAAATAATTCAGTTTTATCTTCTAAGGTTAAAGTTTTAAGGAATTTATCAGACGTATCGCCATCAACACCTAATCTTATCCATTTAGTCATCGTAGAGTGCATCATAGCAACACCTAAAACATTACCATCTTCACCAAATTCATACTTAACAGCATCAAGCATTTCATCTCTCTCATCTATAGATACATCTTTTAACTTAATTTTCTTTCCAGATTTAAGTTTAATTTCCATTGTTATTTTCCTTTATTTTATTAATCAGCTATTTTTAAACAGGTAGTTGTTGTTCCGTTTCCAAAACCTACCATTTTAACAGAAACATCTACATTCATAATATCACCTTCTGATAAAGCTACATTTGTGAATACTGATGCAGGAAACTGAAATCCCCAATTTGCTCCTGTGGCAGGAGTAGAATCATTTGACATTATAGTATTTCCAGCACTAGCATTTGATGTTGCTGTTTGAAAAAGATTAAGTAATTGATTACTTTGGTCATCATACTTAACATTAAAATCAGCCGTTGCAGAAAATTCAGCACCTCTACCTACAACTTCACAAACACCTCCTGCTATTTGACCTACAAAAACTGCATCATTTTCTAAATTCATTGAAAATGTATTAACTAACATATCAGGTATATCACAAATTTCTCTGTTAGCAGAAGTTACCCAATCAGCCATTTGTATAGTTTGTGCAGAAGTCATTTCATATGCAGCTATAGTATAACCACTTGCATCTTGTTCTAAAGCAGGTGGACTTTGTGTTTTTAAAGTAGCAGAATATTTAACTAACCCACTACTGTCAGTCATATCACCAGACCAAGTAAACGAAGTTACTACACAATCTTTATAAAGTATTCCTTCTGTATTGCTTGGTGTTGCTGCTCCTGTTTTTGGAGGCATAATAGCTAATGTTAATAATTCACTATTTCCTGCTGTTAAACTAGCACCTGTTTTAATGTTTGTTGATGGTTCATAATTAGATGCAACTTCCCAAATTTCACCAGTATCACCTGTTATGTTTTCAATTAATTCATAAAACTCTGTACTATATATTCCTGATATTGATATTTCAGATACAACACCTAAATTATCGTGGTAGTAATGTTCGTCTTGTAAAATTCTACCACCACCTGATTTTAAATCATAATTATTGTTACCACCTAAAGTTCCGTGTGTTATAGAATCAACATTTATTTCTTGCATACCATTTGTTAATGCAGTTCCTAATGCTTCTTGAGGTTGGATTGCAACTCTAAATTCTTTAGGACTATAGGCTACTGTACTTATTGCCATTATTTTTCTCCTTTACTTTTTGCTTTTGGTTTTTCAGTTATTTCAATTAAAAAAGGTTTTGCTTCTAATGGTATCTTATCTACTTCAATAGCTTCACCTTTATTTAAAGCATTAAATTGTTTTCTGTAAAAACCATTATATCTTTCCATTTTTTTATCTTTTAATTTTACTTTCATATTTTCTCCTTAACCCATATTAGCTAAATGTTGCCCACGCCACTCGAACTGTACAACATATTCGTTTTCGTCATCTAAGGCGTTTAGTTCTGTTGCTTCAATTCTACAATTAAAACAACTTGTTGCAGGAGTATCATCTAACTCCATAGTAATGTTATCGTGTATTAACGCCTCAATTCTTGATACAAACCTTAAAACGTGGTCTAATGATGTTTTGTTTAAATTAGGGTCTGCAAAATAATAAAACATATTAATTTGAAACTCCCTCATTTCACTACTTACACTATACTCACTTAAAGTGCTACCTACAGGGTCAAGCCGTAAATATTGATTACCTTGCTCTTTTTGCTCGTGAC
>CAACVF010000276.1_pt1 | contig 11105 bp, 15 predicted proteins | sample 2381781 | NCBI WGS metagenome assembly CAACVF01 (sample SAMEA5211967, study PRJEB30684) | marine metagenome | biome: Marine; feature: Epipelagic; material: Water | collected 2015-10-15 | depth 60 m | reverse complement strand
GCGGATGCAGATTTAACTTTTTTTCAACTTTATAGAGATGCAGCAGACGGCAGTGACACATTTACAGGAGATGCTAGATTACTAGGTATTAAATTATACTTTACTACTGACTCTGCTAACGACGCATAATAGGAGCATAGAAGTATATGACACAATTTGGATATAAAACTTTAGGTTTCATGTCAGGCGGTGCCGGTGGTACCCCTTATAACGTTCAATACTTAATTGTTGCTGGAGGCGGCGGTGGTGGTTCTGGCGGCGGCGGAGCCGGTGGCGGAGGAATGCGAGTCATTGGATCTAAAACTTTTCAAGTTACAACTAATCAATCTTATACAGTCACTGTAGGCTCAGGCGGTAGTGATAGTGGAACAGGTCAAAGTCCTATTTATACGGGCCCTGGTTTCCAAGGTGGTAGCTCTGTTTTATATGGAGACACAGCAACTATTACATCAGCTGGAGGCGGTGCTTCAGGACTTACTGGAGAAACAGCCCCGATAACCGGAGGTGATGGCGGATCTGGAGGCGGCGGTGGAATCAAATGGCAAAGTACTACTGCTTATCCTGGTGGATCTGGAAACACTCCACCTGTATCTCCTCCTCAAGGAGGCGATGGTAGCAACTCAACAAGTCAAGGAATTCCAAACAAAGGTGGCTGTGGAGGCGGCGGAGGCGGCGGAGCTTCTGGCGGAAACGGTGGACCTTCATCTGGAAACCAAGGAGCAGCTGGCGGAGCTGGAACTGCAGATTCTATTACAGGATCGTCTGTAACTTATGCAGGCGGCGGAGCTGGTGGAGCTATGGGACCTGGTCCTGGAAATGGATCTGGTGGATCTGGCGGCGGAGGTAATGGTAATTCTACACCTTCTGGTTCAGCTGGTACTAACGGCTTAGGAGGCGGAGGCGGTGGAAACCGAGGATATGGACCGACTGTCGGTGGAAATGGAATTGTAATTATCAGAAGATTAACATCTTCCTCTACAACAACTTCTGGAAACTCAGTAGCAACAGATGGAAGTGACACAATTCATACATTTACATCTTCTGGAACTTACTTAGGATAATTATGGCAACAGAAAGATTTGCAAGAATTGATGATAACAACGTGGTTCAAGAAATCATGTTAATTGATAGTAATGACTACGATGGAGATACTGAACAAAACGGTGCTAAAAGATGCGCTGTCATTACAGGCTTTCATATAGAAAATGGAGTTTCTTCTTATAGAGGAGTTACACCTTCTGTAGGTGTAACAGTGTGGGACGAAGCTCTTCAATTATTTAGAGCACCATCTGCACCTTACCCTAGTTGGACTCTTAACACTTCAACAGGTTCTTATGATCCTCCAGTAGCGCGTGTTCCAAAAGTTGATGACGGAGTAGATGCTACTTTTGAAATAAGACAATATTGGGATGAAGCTAGTCAATCATGGAAATTAGACGACTATACTCCAGTTGGCAATATTATTGAGATATAATTAATTTTCCTACCTCAGGTAAATAAGCATATTTTAAATCACTATAATCAAGCATATACTTAAGATCATCTAAATCTTCTACTAGAGTATGACCAGCTAGATTTAAGCTTGTATTAAGTAAGAAAGGAGTTTTATATTTTTTGTTGAACGCAGAAAGTAAATTATAAAAATGAGGATTATCTTTTTTGTTAACTGTTTGTATTCGAGCCGTTTTATCAACCGCACTTACATTAGGAAGATCTTTTTTAGTTTTAAACACATAAAGCATGTAAGGTGAAGGGTTTTTAATATCAAAATATTCCTCTGCATACTCTTCCATAATTGCTGGAGAAAAGGGTCTAAACCACTCCCTACGCTTAATTTTATTAACTAATTCAACAGCGTGAGGGTGAGTGCCATCCATAAGCAAAGATCGATTTCCTAGGCCTCTCTGGCCCTGTTCTGAGCGTCCCTGGAAGAGAGCTACAGGGTTTTTCTTTAAAATCTCACATATGTCCTCTGGAGTGGTATCAACAATATCGTAGTCTTTAAAGGTTGGATAATGCAAAAATTCATACGATGGAGGAAGTCCTAAATAGATTGGGTTTGGAAGAGTTAAATCTCCTTTCATATAGTCATACATAGCACCTAAAGAAATACCTTGATCAGTACATAACGGATCTATTTTAAAATTTTTATAGTTTAAAAATTGAGAGTTAGCTAATACGTTTTGAGCCACTCCACCTGTATAGGTTACGTCTTCCTTTGGCATCATATTTTTTATTTTTAATTCTGTTTCTTTTTGAAACAAATTTACATCTTTTCTGTGAGCTGCTAAAGCCATTAACTTTCCACAACTTCTAAAGGCACCGTGTTTTAAATTAAATTCTTTAGCTGTTTTAAGTTCATAATTGTAACCAATGTTTTGACTTGATTCATATATTTTTTTATCTTTTTGAAATATACTTTCTTGTTCACATCTATCATTTAAAACACTTCCATGCCCATCAATAACTACTATATTTTTATTATTACCTACCGTGGCTTTGGCACAACAAGTATGGTAGTAGTGATGATTACTATTTGTAATTTTTAATAAACAATCTGGTTTTAATAAATTAAATTTTATTAATTGTTCTTCCCAAAATCTATGGCAAGAATCGCTTGTATAAGTAAATATTACTGCGTCAAACTGTATGTTTAAATCTTTAAGACGTTTTAAAAGTTTAGTAGGAGGAAATGTAATTGATACAACATGAGTAAATCTATCGATTTGCGCATGCGCAAAAAAGCTATTATTTTTAACGATTGTAATACTGCCATCGTGAGAAGTATGTATTGCTAAAATATTCATATTCCTGTATATAGAAATACATATGTTAAAGAAAGTGCTAAGTCAATTAATTAGTTATTGTGGGGAGATTGAGTGTAAACACGAGCCCTTAGAATTAGTTTTTAAAATTTATGAAAGTTATATTAAAAAAGATTTTATTGATAAAGAACACTTAGATTATAAAGTGTATCATTGTGAAGCATTACAGCGTGTTACAGATGAAGTTTTAAAAAAATTTATTGTTGCTGAAACCACAAAATCTCTTATACCTACTGCTCGTTTTGGTAATCTTTTCTTACCTGGAGAAAGTGGTCTTACTAGAAGTTATTTAGATTATGGTGATCTAAGAAACTCTAATGATTATGTATTAATCTATGCGGTAGATGTGGAAGACAATTCTTGTAACATAAGAATTGAATACGATAATGGAAGACGTCCTCAAAACGTATGGAACTACCCTATTAAAAATAAAATGTTTTGGATAATTCCAACTACGACTAAAATTACAATTACTAAAAATAAAGGAAATCAAATTAATTGTTTGTTTACCACTACAATGCAATATGTCTAAAATAGATACTAACATAGTTTTTGCTTCTCCAATTACGTCTAATGTTATTAATGATAAAAAACTTAATAAATCTTTAATAGCTTACATTAACAAAGAACGAAAAAAACCCGGAAGAATTTTATCTAATGAAGGGGGTTATCAAACCAAAAATGTAAATTTAAATCATCCCACTATTAAAAAATTTATTAAAGCCATAACCCCATCATTACAACAACACATTGATGTCTATAAATTTGACACTGCAAGAACTTTTAAAATTCAAAATCTGTGGTTTAATATAAATGGTAAAAATCATTTTAATTATGATCATTGTCATATGGGAGGTGGATGTGATTTTTCAGCGGCATATTATATTACCGTTCCTAATAATTCAGGAAATATAGTTTTTAAAAATCCCGACATAGGTGCCCATACTAATGATATGTGTGGGTTTGCTTTTAAAGAATGGAATCCTTTTAATCAAGGTTATTATTTTTATACTCCTAAGGAAACACAACTATTAATTTTTTCTTCTGCTTTAGAACATCGAGTAAAACCTAATCTAAGTAATAAGGAAAGAATAAGTATTTCTTTTAATTGTAGGGTTATCTAATGAACACAAAGTTTAATTACTTTTGCTATGAAAACGCTATTCCTCATCATATCTGCGATAAAATTATTTCTCTTATTAATAGTTCAAAAAAAAATTTAGGTGTAATAGGAGGAACAAGTAATGATGATCGTAAAGGAGTTAATAAAAAAATTAGAAAATCTCATGTAGCTTTTGATCATGCGTGGTGGGTTTATAGATGGACTCATCCTTATATTCATAAAGGCAACGAAGATGGAGGTTGGAATTTTGAATGGGATTTTTCTGAGCCTTTTCAATTAACTGAATACAAACCAGGAGAATTTTATAAATGGCATACGGATCAATTTCATATTCCTTTTGGCAAAAAAGATTCATCTTCTATGAAAGGAAAGATAAGAAAATTGTCTAGTGTTGTGGCTCTTAATGATGGTGTTGACTATGAAGGAGGAGAATTAGAATTTTATAAGCACACTTTTAATGGAAAAGATTGGCACGACTCACCTGCAGGTATGAGAAAAAAAGGATCAATAGTAGTCTTTCCTTCTTTTATGTGGCATCGAGTTAAACCTGTTAAAAAAGGAGTAAGACTAAGTTTAACTAATTGGCATTTAGGACAACCCTTTAAATAATTTATGAAAGATATTAAAGTGATTGATAATTTTTTACCTAAAGATGAATTTAAAAAAATACAGGATATATTAACAGGGTTTTATTTTCCTTGGTTTTATAATGACTATGTTAATAATCAACAAGATGATAAAAAAAATTTTCAATTTATTCATCTTTTTTATAATAAATTTAGAACCTCTGATTCTTTTTCTTTATTAGAACCATTAATTTTAAAATTAAACATGGACTCTATTGCACGAATAAAAGCAAATCTTTTAGTAAAAACGGAAACAAAACAAATCTTTGGTTTTCATAATGACTTCCCTTGGAAATATAAATACAACACTGCAATCTTTTATATAAACACTAACAATGGAAAAACTATTTTTAAACATAATAATAGAGAAATTAAAAGCCGTGAAAACAGAGTAGTTATTTTTGATGGAAGATTAAAACACGCTGGAACTACTTGCACAGACGCTAAGAACAGAATTGTTATTAATTTAAACTACTTTAATAATTTATGATTTTCCCAACTCTTTGCATAGATAATTTTTTTACAAACTTAAATGAAATAATTAAGTTTTCTAAAACTCTTTCCTATGCTCCTGCTAGTAATGGAGAGTGGCCAGGAGAACGTACAGAAAAAATACATTTAATTGATCTTGATTTTTTTAATTATTGTACATCTAAAATGATAGCTTCTCTTTATCCTAATGATTGGAGAGATATGAGTTGGAGTGCCTCATCTTCATTTCAAAGAATAAAAGGTTCTTGGCAAGAAGAGGGATGGGTACATCAAGATGTAGATGAAGTGTCTTGTATTATATATTTAGACGGTGACGAAAATTGTGGAACCTCTCTATTTAAACCCACTACTCATCAATCTATAGATATAAAAAAACAAAACATAAAAAAAGATGGAAATTTAAATCCAGATAAAACTAAAACAAAAGATTATAAAGAGGCTAGAGAAAAAAGTAATCAAAGATTTAAAAAAACTATTAGTTTTGATTCCATACCAAATCGCTGTATAATGTTTGATTCATCACAATACCATGCAGTTAATAAATATAATAATTCTAAACAAAAAGAGAGACTTACTTTAATTACTTTTTTTCATTCTATACAAAGAAATGATGGACAACAGTTAAAATATCATGCAGCGGAGGCTAAGAGAATATGAGTGCTTTTAAAAAAGATAAATATAAAATAATTAAAAAGGCAGTTTCACCAGAACTATCAGAGTTTTTATCAAACTATTTGTTGTGTAAAAAAGAAGTTTATATGACTATGAGTAGAGATCGTTTTATTCCTTTCGACTCTAATGAGATGGGAACTATGGATGATGGTCAAGTTTCAGGAGCTTTTTCTATTTATGGAGATCCAGCTTTTGATGTTCTGCTTCAAAAATTATTACCTCTTACGGCAAAAGAATTAGATCTTGAACTTATTCCAACTTACTCATACACTCGTTCTTATTCCAAAGGACAGCAACTTGTAAAACACAAAGATAGAAAAGCTTGTGATATATCTACTACTCTTAATTTAGGAGGAGATCCTTGGCCTATTTATTTTTTAATTAATAAGAAAAAAGTACGTGTGGACTTAAGTCCTGGAGACATGGTAGCTTACAGAGGAGAAAAGATAATTCATTGGAGAGATGCTTTTGAGGGTGGATATTGTAATCAAGTATTTCTTCATTACAATTTTAAAAAAGGAAGACTTTATGATACACGTCCTCATCTTGGACTACCTACAAACTTTGTAAAAATTAAGGACCCTACTTCTGCACCATGATGCAAGTTACTCACATTCTTCCACTCTTCCCAGAAGTAATAGGAATTTATACTACTTCAACTGATTCTAATAAAGTAGTGAAGATATTAGAAAATTCAAAATGGAATATTAGAGATTCTGGTTTAGGACTTCAAGGAGATAGTGAAGCTTATGGGGGAGATAATTTTAATTTTTTTTCCAAAACCCCTGAACTTAGAAAACATTCAAAAGAATGTGTTGATCACTATATTAAAGAAGTTTTAAAATGGAAAACTAATTATCGTATTACTACTTCATGGGCAACTAAAGTTAACCCCGGAGGATTTGCAGGTACCCATTATCATGCTAACTCTTGGTTAAGTGGGGTTTATTATCCTATTGGAGATGAAAATTTTAAGATTAGATTTTATAGCTCTAAACATAAACAGTGGTGGACTGTACCCACAGAATATACAATTAATAATTCAGACACATGGAATGTTCCTATAGTAAATAATAATACACTTATTATTTTTAACAGTTTATTAAACCATGAAATACTTCCCAATAGATCAAAAAAGACTCGTTATTCAATTGCCTTTAATGTTTTTCCCAAAGGTTTTATTGGAGAAAAAAATTCAGATAGTTCAATACATTTATGATTAAAATATATGATGGTAAATTTGATAAAAGATTTACAAGCGAGTTAGCGTCTAAATTAATTGAGAATCCTTGGTCAGCAACTAATGTAGCCAACAGATATTCTTGGCCATATCGAGAAACAGGAAGTCATAGATTACTTGGTCAAATTTATTTTAATAATGGAATTGTTAATGAGAAGATAAATGATGAGAAACTTACTCAAACTTTAATTGATGCTTTTCAACATATTCAAGACATTTGTAAAAAAGAAATACAGCTTGTAGAGATATGTTCAAATTTACAGTTTAAAGGAATGGATGGAACTTTACATAAAGATGGCACTGAAGATCAATATGCTTTTATTTTAATGTTGTGTAATGAAGAAGTAGAGAATATTGGAGGAGAGTTTATACATGATAAACGAAAGATACCTTTTAAACATGGAAGATTAATTCAAATTACAGCTAGTGATGTACATAAAGCTTTAAGCTTTACTAAACCCCATGTTGCTAGACTGTCCGTAAAATGGGTAGGAAAATTTAAATGATATATATTCTCGAAGATTTTATGTTACCAGAAGATGCAAAGACGTTAATAAAATTTTATGATAAGAACACTCATTTGTGTGATGACAACAGAGAGTTTCATAAAAGTCGTAATATTCATTATGATGATATTCCTGATCTTAAAATTAAATCTTTATTGAAATACTATGAACATAAAAATGTTTTTTTCATTGATCATTATTTTAAAGTGAAAACAAAAGCTTATAGTAATCTTCGTTTAGTTCGATGGAAAAAAAATGAAAGTATGGATCTTCATCAAGATCGTATTCCAGAATTAAATGATATGATGGATTTTTCTTCTCTTTGTTATTTAAATGATAATTATCAAGGAGGGGAACTTTTCTTTGAAACAGGTGAAAGTTTTAAAATGAAAGCGTTAAGCTGTGTTATTTTTCCCAGTGGTAAACCTTACGGTCATGGTATAAATAAAGTTATTAAAGGAAAAAGGTATACCATACCATCATGGTATAAATTAATATGAAAAATTTTATTTTTACATCTACAATTAAACCTTCTATCTGTGATCGTTTAATCGATCTTTATGAATCAGGATTAAATACACTTGGTAAACCTAAGGTTAATGGAGGAATGTTAGGTGAGAAGATAAACTTTAAGCAGAAGAAATGTAAAGAGTCTTATTATGATCCTTATTTTTTAGAATTTTATTTAAAAGAACTTAAGAAAAGTTTAGATAAATATAAAAAAGAATACCCTTGGTGTGCAAAAGGATCTGCATGGTCACTTGAAGCTTGTGTTAAAATTCAAAAGTATTTACCTGGAGAGGCTTACTTTAGAACTCATTATGAGAATAATGGAGATAATGAAAGTATTAGACGACATTTAACTTTTATGACTTATCTTAATACTGTTAAAGTAAAAGGCGAAACAGAATGGCCATCTCAAAACATTAAAATTAAACCTATAAAAGGTTTAACAGTTATTTGGCCAGCGTATTTTACGCATCCTCATCATGGTATTCCTGCACCTAAAGAAATTAAATATATTATTACAGGTTGGTATAGATATGAGTAAAAAATTAACTTTTATAGGAAAAGGAAATGCGGGGTGTTTTGGTGCACTTCATTTTTCTACTTATACTGATTGTGAAGTTGAATTAATTTATGATCCTGATGTGCCGGAAGAAAAAGTAGGACAAGCTACAGTGTTAGAGGCTCCTGAATTATTGTGGAAAGGATTAGGAATGGATTGGTATCACAATACGATTGAAGCCACTCCTAAGTTTGGAGTGCTTTATGAAAATTGGAGTAAGAACAAAGAACCCTTCTTTCATCCTTTTAGTTTTAATGCAACTGCTGTTCATTACTCACCTAAAAAATTACAAAACGCAATTCTTAATTCAGGTAAATTTAAAGTTAAAAAACAAAAAATTAATAATCCTAAAGAAATAGATAGTGATTATATATTTGATTGTAGAGGTAAACTATGGAATCAACCCGAACAATATAAAGATTTAAGTAATCCTTTGAATTCAGTTTTACTTAAACAAACTAATGAACGTGTTCCTAATATCAATTGGACTAGATGTGTAGCTACACCTGACGGTTGGACTTTTGTTATTCCTAATACCAATAATACAACTTCTCATGGGTATCTCTACAATAAAGATATTACTTCTAAAGAAAAAGCTACACAAAATTTTAAAGATATTTTTAAGGTAGAAGATCCCATTGAAGGATTTAATTTTAATTGCTACATAGCTAACAATCCTATTGAAGACAATGTTTTTTTAAGTGGTAATCGTTTATTTTTCTTAGAACCTTTAGAAGCTACTGCTGTGCAAGCTTATCTTCAATGGTATAGGTTTTGTTATGATTATATGTTTAATCAAAGACCTAAAGAAGAAATTATTAAAAAATTTAAAGAATATGTTCATCAATTAGAGCAGTTTATCTTATGGCATTATCTTTCGGGATCTAAATATGACACTCCATTTTGGAAATATTGTTCAGAAAACTATAAGATTACCGACCCTAATTTTAAAATGCTTTTACAGTTTGCTAAATCCCAAAGTTATTTTGACCTACGTAATAAAGACTGGTTAGGCTATGGTCAATTTCATCCTATTAGTTTTAAGTATTGGGCTGACCACATAGAATAGGTATAGATACATCATCAGAAATATGCTAATCAAAGGTCTAAAATCGGATTGAGTTTTATATAAAACGCTATATAATAGGAGTTTATGTTACAAAAGCTATTTTTTCAACCTGGGATTAACAAACAAATTACACCTACAGCTGCTGAAAGTCAGTGGGTAGGTGGTGATAATGTAAGGTTTAGATATGGAGTTCCTGAAAAGATTGGAGGTTGGGATCAATTAGGAGCCGACAAACTTACTGGTGCAGTTAGAGCTGTGCATCATTTCTTAGATAGTAATGGTGTTAAGTACGCTGCTCTAGGATCTAACAAAATTTTATACGTATATTCTGGTGGAACATATTATGACATCCACCCTATCAAAACTACTTTTACTGAAACCAGTTGTTTTACTACAAGCTCGTCATCTGCCACTGTGACAATAACTTTTTCTATGTGGTCATGGTATGCAGCCTGGTGATATTATTAGAACCAGTAGTGTAACAATAAGCGGATCTACATTTTCATCTTCAGATTTTGATGACCAAAGATTTGAAGTTATAACGGTTCCTACTCCTACAACGATTACTATAACAATGGCAACAACGGAACAATCTGGTCCTATAGCAAATTCGGGAAGCGCTACGATTGAATACTATGAACCTGTAGGTCCTTCTCAGCAAGTTAGTGGACGAGGTTTTGGAACAGGATTATATGGTGGAACAGTTTCTGGTCCGGCGACCACGACTCTTGCTTCTGGAATTAATGACGCTGTAACCGATATCCCATTAACAAGTTCTGCTTCTTTTCCAACTTCTGGAGAAATTAGAATTGGTTCTGAAGATATTAGTTATGCAGCCAATGATACTTCTACTAACATCTTAAGTGGAGGAGCTAGAGAAGTTAATGGTACAACTAAAGCAGCACATAGTGGTGGAGCAACGGTTACTAATATTTCTGGTTACATGGCTTGGGGTGAAGCTTCAAGTGAGGACTTTATTATTGATCCAGGTTTATGGGTTTTTGATAACTACGGAACAAAATTAATAGCTTTAATTTATAATGGTAAATGTTTTGAGTGGGATGCAGATGCAGGGAATGCCACTGGAACACGAGCCACGGTTATTTCAGGAGCACCGACAGCTTCAAGACACATGATTGTATCTACACCAGATAGACACTTAGTATTCTTTGGAACAGAAACAACGATTGGAGATACATCTACACAAGATGATATGTTTATTAGGTTCTCGGACCAAGAAGACATCAACACGTACGCACCTAAAGCAACCAATACTGCTGGTACACAGAGACTGACTGGCGGATCACGGATCATGGGAGCAAGGCGTGGTAGAGATGCAATTTATGTTTGGACAGACACTGCTTTATTTTTAATGAGATTTGTAGGTCAACCTTTTACTTTTACTTTCTCACAGGTAGGAACTAACTGTGGTTTAATTGGTAAAAACGCAAATACCGAAGTAGATGGAAATGCTTATTGGATG
>CAACVF010000274.1_pt1 | contig 11118 bp, 7 predicted proteins | sample 2381781 | NCBI WGS metagenome assembly CAACVF01 (sample SAMEA5211967, study PRJEB30684) | marine metagenome | biome: Marine; feature: Epipelagic; material: Water | collected 2015-10-15 | depth 60 m | reverse complement strand
AACCTGTGCAAATGGCTGATGGTGGTATGGTTCGTAAAATGGCTTTGGGTTCTACGGATTCTACGGATTCTACGAATTCTACGACTAATCCTTATCTTACTGAAATGAAAAACCTTGAACCTCTTTTTGCAGAAATAATGGGTGACCCTGAAGCAAGAAGAAAAGCTTCTTTAGGGCAGGCTCAACTTGGTCTTGCAGGAGATATCGTAAGTAATTTATTTACGCCGTCTCAGGTTCCTGTTTCTTTTATGGGAAGACTTGCTCCTGCCGCAGGGCAGTTTGGTAAAACTTTAGGTAAAATGGGTGCGGAAGAACTGGCAAGAGAGGAAAAAGCAAAGTTGGCACAACTTTCGATGGCGGGGGCTGAAGTTACCCGCAAAAGCGCTGCAGCAGACGCTTTAAAATTAGCTAAACAAGAAGCTGATGCCAAATTAAATTTAGAAGGATTAAAATTAGACGCTGATTATTTAAAAACAATTAACGAACCTAAAGTATTAAGCTCCGGTCAAAAGTTATTTATTGGTGGTACTTTAGTAGCTGAAAATGTAGATGGAGGTAAATATACTACATCAACCACAAAAAGTGATGATGGACGGTATTTTGTAACGGTTACCACAAATGATAAAACTGGTGAGAGGTTTATAACTAAAAATCTACTACCCTCTTTCCTTATACTAAATAAAGACCAAAGACTATTAAAACTTCCCGGTGCAACAACAGAGGGAACGGAGGGAACGGACGAAGTAACTACCGTAGTAGACTCTGCAGCGCCTACAACCGTAGAAGAATTTCCTCAAGTTATGCAAGGGTTTGCTACCCAAATAGGACAAGGAAAAACTACTGTAGAAGACGTTTTAAATAATCCTAAATTTAAAACAATTGCAAGTAACCCTAAATTTTTTGAAATGTATGCGGGTTCTTCGTTAAAACCTCTTATAGATCAAAAACCAGAATTAATTGCTTCTTTACCTAATAATACTCAACTTAATTTAGGTTATGTTAGTGATGCTCTTAAGAAAAATGCAGGAACTAGAGGGGTTAGTTTAGCAACAGGAATAGATCCTGCACAAAACAAAGAATATAAAAACACATTAAATAACCTAACCAAAGAATATAAACAAAAAATTAAAGACAACCCTGCAAACAAAAAAGGTTTAGAAGAAGAACTTGGAAACAAAATAAGAGTTGTTCAAGCTGATTTTAGAGCAAAAGGATTTACTGATTACGATCTTAGTGTTGGTTTTTATCAAAATGCTTTCGGTTCTGGTGGAGAACTTTTTGATGTTTTTACTTCTTTTGGAAAAAATATGCTTCCAGAATTAAAGACAGAGGGAAGAAAATCTGCTAAAAAAGCTATAGACAACATTCAATTTGCTTATAAAGATTACATCAAACAAGTTTTACAAGGGATTGGAGGCACAGAAACTAGATTGTTTGCCGGTGAATTAACAGATACAGAAGAACAAACCATTTTACAACCGTCAAAACAATTATTTCAAACTGCAGCAACTAACGTAGAAGAGGTAAATCAATCTATAAGACAAATTGAATTTTATAACAAAAAAGCAGAAGAAAAATTAAGAGATAATCCATTAAACGCACAACAACGAGCAGCTCTTAAAGATTTTATTTTGTCTGGAGAAGAAGTATCAACGATGTTAAGGGTTGTTTCTTCTTCCTTAAGTGGAAAACCATTATCTAATTTTAATGTTATAAATACTACTGGTGGAAGCCCTGTTATACCTCTTTAATAAGTTTAACCTGTTAAGAAAGAAATTTTATGTCTGAAAGTCTTTTTCCTGAAACTCCTTTGTTTTTAGATGATGTAAAAACTCTTATAGATAATTCGTCTGAAGCAGATGTAGCTAAAAAAATAACTGAAACTCAAAATATAGATTATTTACAAGCATTAGACCAAGTAGGCTCTGACAAAGAAATCATAGACAGGTTGGTTACTTCTTATCCAAAGGCTATAGATTTTAATTTTGAGGCTCTTAGGAAGTTGTCAAAAGATAACAGGTCTGCGAACGGTGTAGCACGATTAGTTTTTGAAGCTTTACCTGCCGTTGAGGACCCTTCATGGACCTATGACAATGTAAAAAATACAGTTTTTAATAGGTACAAAAACAGCAAAGACCCGTTTTTAAAAAAATTAAACGCAGAAGAAGCTTTTATACATCGATTTGTAAACGATGTAAGAAACCCCGAGAGTTTACCTGAAACTCTAGGAAAAGGTATAGCTGAAGGATTTTTTAGCACAGCACCAAATTTTATAGCCGCTGTCTTAGCTTCAACAGCCACCGCCACAGCTTTAGCAGGATCAGCTCCCGTTACAATTCCAGCTTTAGTAGCAGCAGTTTTAGCGTATGGTGGAGCTGAATTAACAGGAGCAGGAGAAAAACTTGCAGAAGATGTACGAGGGGAAGAAGAAGCAGATAAACAAGTACTTCCTTCTGCCATACTTCCAGATCAAGCGGCAAAGTTTGTTGGGGAAACCCTTACTCTTATGGGTCTTCCATATAGAATGAGTACACAAGCAACTCGTTACATTACACCTGCTAGAAATAGACTTAGTCAGTTTGTAAACGCACCAGCAAACCCTTCAAGTCTTGATGTTTTTACAAACGGTATACGACAAAGTTATATAAAATCAAACAATAATTTAAGTAAATTTTTTGCAAGCATGGGAAGCTCGGCACAAAACAATCCTTATTTGTTTGGTGGTGTCGAAGCTTTATCAACTGTAGGAGGAGGATTTGGTTCCGGTATTGCTGCACAAAAAGACCCCGGAGATCTTAGCACTGCGTTTGCGTCTGAGTTTGTAGGTTCTACTTTTGTGCCGGGACGTTTTATCGTTGGACTGCTTCCAACAGGAATAAATGCAATAAAAAATACATACAATCGTGCTTTAGATGTTCCAGAAAACAAAGCGTCTAAAGAAATATTTAACGCAGTAGAGGCTTTCGTAAAAGCAGAAAACTCCGATCTTTCCCCAGAGCAATTTCAAAAAGAAACAACACGTATAATAACTGGTCTTACAAAAGCTTTAAGAGAAAACCCTTCTCTTCAAACTTTAGCGGATGAGGCAGGAATAGACCAAACAATTAAACAAACAGCGGCTGAAGCTGTTGGAGACATTGAAGGGGCAGACGTTATACGAGCGTTGACAAAATATGTTATAAAAGCAGACCCTGAAAGGGGGGCAAGTATAACAGATACACTACAAAAAAACGCTGAACTTGTTTCTGAGTTAACGGACACATTATTTAATTTAAAAGACGGTGCTTTATTATCAAACGCTGCAAAAGTCAGGTATGATATCTTTAAAGATGTTTTAAATACTTCTATCTTAAGACGTTTAGATGATGTAAGCGCACAAACTAAAAAAGTTGAAGGAACGCCCGAAGAAGGTACACAAGCTTCAGAAACTATATTAAATGCTATGGAAGAATTTTTTAGATTTGCTCGTCAACAAGAAGATAAACTGTATGGCTCAATAAAAAATAAAAAAGACCGTATTAAAGTGTCTTCAACTTTAAATCAATTTGATAAAATATTAGATCAATTTGTTCAAACAGGACTTCCCCCTGACGATATTCTTAATTTTATGTCTCAACAATTTAAGAGAAGACCTGTTCCTGAAGAAATTAAAAATGTTTTTAGAGAATTTACAAACCTTAAAAATAGGTTAAGTAACGGCGAAAGAAAATTAGACTTGTCTTTTGCTCAAGTAAAAGACTTTGCGGGAAAATTTGATTTTCTTGACAAAGATTTTAATGATTTTGAATATCTTCAAGCTGTTTCAGACGATCTTCTTAAACCAATAGACGAACGAGAAATAATAGATTTACAATATTTATTGGATAATAATATTGCACCACAAGAACTAGAAGAAGGCAGAGATCTTACAGGCCGCGAACTTCGTGCTGTAGCCGACATGGTTACACAAAAAATAGAAAACATAAGTTTAAAAAGAAAAATACAAGAAGAAGGAAAAAAATTAGACTCAGAAGAAGGTATAAATAATGTTGCTAAATTAAAAGAATTTATAATGGGAACAACAAAAAGCGATACGGCAGAAATTCCTCTTGATGTATTAATTAATTTTAGAAGTAAATTTCTTAGAAAAGCAAGAAAAGCAAAAGATGACCCTAATCAACCTTTTTATTATCAAATGGCAGAAGCAATACAAAAAGACATTTTTAAAAAAACAGATGAACTGTCTAAAATACAAGAAGCAGGAGGAGCTTTAACAGAAGATCAGCAAGCGTTAATTACTGCTTATGCTTATTCTGCTTCACTTAATGACGTTTTTAGAAGAGGCACAGCTCGTTTTGTTACAGACCCTAGATCTCAAGCAGAGCCAGAACAAATAATAAATCAAGTTTTTAGGGGGGAAAGTGAAGTTGTTGGGGCTAAAATAAATGCCATGATGGATGTGGCTCGTTTTATTGGAAAAGAGGGATTAGGTGAAAAAGTAACTATTCCTTCTAATTTACGGCTAGAGTTTCCAGAAGAAATTCTTACAGGTGTTAATGACGCTTTAAAAACAATTATAAAGTCTGCAGCATCTGGTAAATTCAAAGTATTAGAAGAAGTTTCAGACCCTAGTGGCGGCACGAGGTATATTGTAAATGCGGGACGACTTAAAGTTTTTAGAGAAAAATACGCTTCTTTATTAAAAGATAACTTTCCTGAGTTATATGACGATTTAAGTTCTGCAGAAACTGCTCGAAGATTGTTTGACGAAAGAAAAGGAACAGCAAGTGAGTATGTTCTTGATAAATTACCTAATAAAAATTTAAAGTTTTTTAATTTTTATAACAAAGGTTTAGTTTCTAACCCATCCGCAATAATTGCAGACCTTTTTGACCCATTAAACAGCCGAGGTAAACCGCGTTCTGCAGAGGATTTATTAGGTCTTATTAAAAATATAAAAAATCCTCGTTTACTTTCTACTAGTAAATTTACTTCAAAAGATTTAAATGAAGCATTGGTTGAATCTATTGTTCAAAGAGCATGGATTAGCGCAGGAGGAAACAATAAAAAGTTTAATTTTAATTCATTTAATAATTATTTAAATACACCTTTATCAACAGGAAAAGGAAAACAACAAACTTCTATAATTAATCTATTAAGACAAGAAAAAGTTTTAAGTGATACTCAATGGTTTTATTTAAATAAACTTTTAAAACAAGGTGAGGTTATAGAAAAGGTTATAACTTCAGGCGCTCAAGCTTTGTCTAAAGAAGAACAAAGTGTAATACAAGGAGCAGGAGCAGCTTTTACTGCTCTTATTACTAAAATTGTAGGAGCTTCAGCGGGTTCGCAGATAGCCAAATTAAATCCTCTTAGGTCTGGTGGGTCCACTGGGTTAATCGAAGCTTCGGCTGGTGTTCGCGCTATTGAAACTGTTTTAGATAAAGTACCAACAAGTCTTCTTAAAAACATTTTGTTTGACGCTATAGAAGACCCTCAACTTATGGCACGTTTATTAGAAAACCGTGTTTCAGAAAAACAAGGTTTAAAAATTGCAAATTATTTAAGAAGTTATTACATAACCACGGCAACCGGACCTCTTAAGGACAGGGTATCAGAAGAGGAACAACAAAAATTAGAAGAAGAGTTAAAGAAAATAGACAAAGAAATAGGTCGAAACATTATGGAAAAAAGTTTTTCTTCTCCATATACCCCTAAACCCGTTTCACAACTTAATATTCCTCCACGCCCTTCAATTACTGCCCCACCTGCTCAGAATGTAGCACAAGCTAATCTTGGTCCCTTTGACCCTGCTATGGCAGCAAGGTTTGAACAAATAGATGATTTTATAGGATAATACGATGAACAGTGACGATGTTTTAAAACTATTAGAGAAGCATGAAAAAGAATGTCACGTTAGATACGCTAAAGTAGAAAAAACTTTAGACAGATTAGACACAAAACTTTGGGGTATTGTTGTTTTAATTATACTAGCATCTGGGTTAGAACAATTGCTATGAAGTTATCCCCTCATTTTACCCTTGCAGAATTATGCAAAAGCCAAACAGCCCTTCGTTTTAATATAGATAATACTGCAACAGAAACGCATATAAAAAACCTTAAGTATTTATGTGAGACAATTCTTGAACCTATACGAGAAAAATACGGACCGTTTACCCCGACAAGCGGTTATCGGTCCAAGGCCCTTAATGAACAAATAGGAGGCTCTCAAAAAAGCCAACACTCTTTGGGGCAAGCCGCTGATTTAGAAATAGCGGGGATTCCAAACCCAGAGTTGGCTAAATTTATTCAAGACAATCTTGAATATGACCAGTTAATACTGGAATACTGGTCAGAAAAAAACAACAATCCTAATAACGGATGGGTTCATGTCAGCACAAAACCTGATGGATGTAGGAAATCGTGTATGGCTTATGACGGAAAAGACTACACGTATTTAACTCTGTAGCCACTGCCTTGTTTCTTCCCCGAATACTTTAGTTGCTAGATCCACTTTATCCTGCAAAGCATCTATAATCTTTTCATCAACTGTATCAGGGCATACAATATCAATGTAAGTTACGTTACTTTCTTGCCCTATGCGATGCGCCCTGTCTTCCGATTGAAGCCTTATCTCAAGGTCATAACTGTTCGAATAATAAATTACAGTTTTTGCTTCTGTTAACGTCAAACCAAATCCCCCTGTTCTGGGTTGCCCAACAAAGAATCGAAGAGGATGTCGGTACTTTTGAAAATTATCTACAATTTCCTGCCGTTTATCCTGTGGTGTCTCTCCATAAAAAGTCGCTACACTTTCTTCACCATACTTTTCAGCAATAGCTTTTTTTATTTTCTTAATGTCATGCGTCCACGTTGCCCAGATAAGAACCTTTCCGTTAACCTCTTCTAAGATAGACAGTAATTCTTTTATTCTGCCGTTCTCTAACTCTTTTATTTCTCCATCATCAGGGGGCAGAAAACCACAACATATCTGTTGTAACCGCATAATCTGCGTCAAAACACTTGTTGTCGTAGACAATTCCCCATTGTCTATCTGAGCCAAGGCTAATGTTTTCATTTGGTCGTACACTTTCTTCTGGTCCGCGCTCAACGGAACATAGCGTTTCTGGTAAAGCTTATCCGGTAAATCCAGACAATCTTCTTTTAATATACGAGAACTGTTGTCGTGTATTTTAGCCTGTAATTCTTCCATCCTCCTGTATCCAACGATATGGTCAAAGCTTTTACCGCCAAACGACATCCGTTTCATTACAGCATAACGGTTACGAAACGCATAGTAACTGTCAAAACCAAGCATATTGGTGTCTAAAAACTTGCATTGAGAGAACAAATCCAATGGAGATTTCGTCACAGGAGAACCTGTAAGGATTCTTTTGTACTTTCCAAGCTCTCCTAATTTTATAATAGATTTAGTCCGGCTTGCATCTTTGTTCTTAATAGTCGTGCTTTCGTCTATAATAATCATATTTTCAGGGTTCTGTTTTAAATAGTAAGACGCTACATCCATCCCTTTCTTCGTAGACAAAGCCTCTACATTCATCACAAGAATATGCAGTTTTTCTTCTTTTCTTTCCGCTCGTGTCGCTACATCTTTCATTTCTTGTTTAAATTTATTTGTTAAATTAGGTTGCCATTTAACAACAAAAGGTTCAATTCTATCAGGCATATGCTTTGGAATTTCATTCTTAATCCAATTCTCATAGACCCCTTTAGGCGCAACAATAAGCACTGTGTCTATCTTGCCGCTTTCATACAAATAAGACAGGTTATCAACAGTTACCTTTGTTTTTCCCGTTCCCATTTCAAGAAAAAGAGCATAATGTCTAAGGTCTTTGGATCTTTCAAACACTCTTCTCTGGTGTTTAAAAGGCTCCGTTTTAAAAACATATTTCACTATTTTCTCCTTGCTTTTTATATATTATGGTATATACATGAAACACTGTTTGAAAACAACAGTGAATTTTGGAACCATTAATAAAGGAAAAATGATGACAGAGATGCCTGATTTTATGAGGGGTGAAGGAGAAAAGTTAACTTCTTCTACCGTACAAGATGATCAATTAAAGTCTATATCTGAGTTAGCAGAACGTATTGCTAAGTTAGAAGAGACAATCACGCTCAGAGAAAATATTGTTAAGAACGACAAAGCCGAGCTTCGAAAGTTGACTGATGAGGAACTACCATCAGCTATGCAGGAGATTGGTATGAAGAAGTTTGAAACTGCTTCTGGGTATAAAGTTGACATTAAGAAGATATACGCGCCTAGAATTAAGGTCGAGGACCAACCAGAAGCCTATCAATGGCTCCGTAATAACGGTCACGGAGACATTATTAAGAACACTGTCTCGATTAATTTCGGTAAGGGTGAGGATGAGACAGCGCAAAACTTTAAAGACCTTGCCGAACAACAACAACTACCTATACAGGAAAAAACGCAAATACATCCACAGACGCTAAAAGCTTGGGGTAAAGAGCAGATAGAGTCTGGGAGAAGTGTTCCTGATATTATTAACATTATGGTCATTGACCACGCTAAAATTACAGGAGGTACAAAGTAATGGCGAAACAAGATGTAGCGACCACGAACACGAAAAACGATGTTGTCGTTCTTGATGCAAATATGTTTGCACAGGACGCAGGTAAGGGTCTTTCTGCTATAACGCAGGAAGATTTGGCTCTACCTTTTTTGAAGATTCTATCAGGCTTGGATGATTTGCCTGATAATGCAAAGAAAGGTGATATTATTAATACTGTAACGGGACAAGTGTACCCCGGTGCAGAGGGACTAAGATGCGTTTTATCAATGTTTAACAAGCGTTTTATTCATTGGGAAGCGAGAGGAACAGGGTCAGGCGCACCCAAAGCTATGTATGCACCCGGCGACCCAAACATACCCAAGACCGAAAGATCTGCAGACGATAACAAAGATTATGTTGTTGGTGGTAATGGGGATTACATAGACACAACCGCTCAACATTATGTTGTTGTGTTAAACGAAAATGGTTTTGACTCAGCTTTGATTTCTATGAAGTCTACACAACTTAAGAAATCTAAGAAGTGGCTGTCTATGGTTATGTCACGCAACATGAAGGACGGTAATGGTAATTCATTTATGCCCCCTTCATATGCTTACGTTTATCGTCTTAAAACTGTAAGCGAGGAAAACTCTAAAGGTAAATGGCACGGTTGGGATATCACTCTTGAACCAGAAAACGAGGGTGTGCTTCAAGATGCCGAGGCCTATCAAAAAGCAAGGTCTTTTGCGGAAAGCATTTCTAAGGGCGAAGTCACGGTAAAACATACTGATGACAGCGCAACAGAAAACGGAGAAGATATACCGTTTTAACTTTCTGGATGGATTGGGGGTGTCAAAACCCCCAATTTATTGATAGGTGAATTGTGTCTACAGAATCAGAAAAATTTGAATTTATATTTAGAGGGCTAAACCTTGCTTACGGAACGTATGCCGTGTCCGGTAACAAGAACGGTAAGCAAACAGGTAAAGCCTCTATTGTTCGTACTCCACGCACCACGGAGCTTTGGGAAGAGCATCTGTCAGGTAAGGGGTCAGCAATTGGGATTGTTCCCATTAACGAGGAGAGTCGATGCGTCTGGGGATGTATTGATGTAGATGAATACGTTGGCCTTGACCACAAGGTCTTAGTTGAAAAGATTAGAAGATTAGAATTACCTCTTGTTGTCTGTCGCAGTAAATCAGGAGGCGCTCACATATTCTTGTTTACTAAAGATTGGTTGTCTGCCAAAGACATGCAGGCTACTCTTAAGGATATGGCTTCTGCTTTAGGGTACAATGGGTCAGAGATATTTCCGAAGCAAGTTTCTTTAAATGTTGAAAAGGGAGACACAGGAAATTTTCTTAATCTTCCTTACTATGACGCAGATATGGGTGTGCGTTATGTTATCCAAGACGATGGTACGGCAGGAACACTCGAGGAGTTTTTTAAATTATACGATAAGTACGCACAGGAACCTGATGCGGTGCTTTCTTTTGAAATTAAGAATGAACCTGACGCAGATTTTAAAGATGTTCCTCCGTGCTTGCAGGCGCTTTTTAAACAGGGGTTTGAAGAGGGATCACGGAACAACGGTCTTTTTAATGTTGGGGTCTACTTAAGAAAAGCGTTTCCTAAGTCGTGGAGTCAGGAAATATCCGTATACAATGCAAAATATTTTGACCCTCCTTTAGACTTGAATGAAATGAACGCTGTTGCCAAACAGCTTGAGAAAAAAGATTACACTTATAAGTGCAGTGACCAACCTATAAAAAGCTTTTGTAACAAGGAGTTATGTGCGACACGCAAGTTTGGGGTTCAATCCCTTGTCACGAACACGGCAATGGGTAATTTGAGAAAGTACAACAGTAACCCTCCTCTTTGGTTTTTAGATGTTAATTCTCATCCTGTAGAATTAGACACGGAAAGCCTTATGCTTCAACCTAAGTTTCAAAAAGCATGTATGGAGCAACTAAACTACATCCCTCCTTCCGTAAGTAAACCACAGTGGGAAACACGTTTAAATGGGTTGCTTTCTAATATGTTGGAGACAGAAGGTGCGATAATAGAAGCCTCTGAAGATTCTAATGTAGATGGGCAGTTTTACGAATACTTAGAAGAGTTTGCTCATTATCTTCAGAAAGCGGAGAGTCGTGACGAAATTTACCTCCGCCGTGCGTGGACAGATGAGGATAAAGGGCAAACGTATTTTAGAATTAAAGACCTGATGGATCATTTAAAAAAGAATAAATTTTACGAGTACAAGCGACATCAGGTAGCCCAACGTATTAAAGACGTTTCTGGACGACCTGTTTTTTTGAAGATTAAAGGGAAATCTGTTCGTGTCTGGTGTATTCCAACTTCTTTTGAAGAAGACATTAAAATTCAAGCCAAAAAATTTGATGAGCCTGAGAAGAGTCCGTTCTAATGTTTCGTATATTTGGACCACCAGGAACAGGAAAAACAACGACTTTAATTGATAGAGTCTCTGATGCCCTTAAAAACGGTACACCTTCTCACAAAATTGCTTTTCTTAGTTTTACTAACAAAGCTTGTGATGAAGCGAGAGAAAGAGCCTCGGAACTTTTTGGGTTTAAAAACGCAG
>CAACVF010000273.1_pt1 | contig 11155 bp, 24 predicted proteins | sample 2381781 | NCBI WGS metagenome assembly CAACVF01 (sample SAMEA5211967, study PRJEB30684) | marine metagenome | biome: Marine; feature: Epipelagic; material: Water | collected 2015-10-15 | depth 60 m | reverse complement strand
ATGATGCTGGAGAACTAACACATTCAATTTGGAGTAAACCATGAGCTTAGTTAAATTAAATATTGCAAGAGGAGTTACAGGTACTTTGCCTAGTGCCAACTTTAGTGGGGGTAAGATTGGACAAGTCTTAAGAACTCAAAGCAATTCTTCTACATCTTTATCAACAACAACGTATTCTGATATTGGTTTATCACAAGCTATTACATGTTCAGCAACATCATCAAAAGTTTTAATTATGGGTCATGTAATGCACTCAAAATCTGGAACAAATACTGATAGAGGACATGGATTAAAAATATTAAGAGGTTCTACAAGTGTTTTTCAAACTCAAACTTTATATTATGCTTATGACAGTTCACAAAATAGTAGTTTTAATGATGGAGATTCAACTCCATTTTTCTATTTAGATAGTCCTAATAGTACAAGTGCTATTACTTACAAAATCCAATGTGCTACATGGAATAGTGGAACAGTAGTTTTTCAATCTGACTCAAATCAATCACCACTTGTTTTAATGGAGGTATTAGCATGATTATTACAACAGCTTTTAAATGTGCTGACGCAATTAAAATTTTAAAAACAGATGCAGAATTTAGATTTACAGGATTAATTGATAGTGAAGATGATTTTAATAAAATAGAATGGAAACAATCTGACGATAGTTTTTCAACAACTAATCCTCACACAGAAATTACTTGGACAAAAGTAAAAGCAGAAATGGATAAACTATGATTAATCCTTGTCCTGATTGTGGTGCTGAAACAAAAGCAGATTGTAAGTGTCCTGATGAATGTGAATCATGTGGCGCATAGTAATAGTTTTAATATTTTTATCTAGCTCAGTATATTCTGCTGATACAAATACTGTTAGTTCTACAGTAGTAACTAATTCTACACCACCTACAGCTAATGCTCCTAGTGTTGTAGTAAATAATTCTGATGTATGTAAGACAGCAGCTTCGGCTAGTATTCAAACTCAGGTATTAGGATTTGCTTCAGGAATTACAATCACTGATGAAAATTGTGAGAAAATAAAATTATCTAGATCTCTATATGCTATGGGTATGAAAGTAGCTGCAGTAAGTTTATTGTGTAGTGATCCTCGTACTTTTGATGCAATGTGGAACGCTGGTACTTACTGTCCTTATAGAGGAAGTATTGGTGAAGAAGCTAAACAAGGTTGGGAATCTAACCCAACAGATGTACCACCTGGCAGCACTATATTTAATACTGACATTAAACAAACTAAAGAAAAGGTTGATAGTGATAAAGAGTTCGCAAAATTTATTATTGCTGCTATGGCTATGTATATCGGTTTCCCTATCCTCTTCTAGTAAAGCAGTAGATTGTTCTACTGATACTATTGGATTATGTAGTCCAACAGTAGAAGAAATAATAGATGAGGTAATAACAGAAACTACACAGCATGAAGCTGATGGTATTACTATTACTACTACTACCGAAACTACAACTACTACAACTACAGTTACTAATGAAGATTCAGGAGATATTCTTGATGGTGATAACGGTTATGTATCTTCTTCTAAAGAAGGTGATATGGAATCAGACTGGGGTGGTCAAGGGCCTGCAACTATGCCTAGTGGTAATTCATGTGGTCAGTTAGGCACAGATAAATGTGCTATGATTACTGGATCAGGCAATAGTGTAAGTGCTAATGGCGTAAGTGGTATGGGAACTACGTTTGTAAATACAGTTAATGTATCTAATCTTAATATTAAATATGGTGGGCGTACTAATTATTCTATTAAAGTAGATAAACAAGATGCTAGTGATTCTATCTATATGCATATTACAGGTAAAGATGGCAGCACTAATGTATTTACAGGTACTGATATTCTTTCTGCTACTGGTACTGCTAGTGGTTATCAAACATATGAAAGTGGTTTTGATTTTAGTGGATCAATAACTACTGTTATAATTGAAATTGGTGGGCGTGATATCAATATGGCGATTGGACCAATGTTTGATGATGTGTCTATCAATGTACTTTATAATGTAATTAATACTATTGTTACTGAATCTATTACTTCTGTAGAAATGTTTATAGCGTTAAACATAGATACACCTGAAGATATTATTAATGTTGTTGAAGATGTATTTGAATCTAATGATATCGTAGAAACAGATATAGGAATAGATTTTCAACCTATAGAAATAGAAGATGTTAATTATAATACTGTAGAAATTGAAATAGCTGAAATAGAAATTGAAATACAAGAATTAGAATTAGAGATTGAAGCTACTATAGAAGAAGCTATTGAAACCAATATACAAGAAACAGAAGTAGAGCCAGAGGTACAAATAGATGAGAAGCCAGTTGAAGAAGTAGAAGAAATAGAAGATACGACTGTAGAAAAAGTTGAGACAGTAGAGAAAAAACCAGAGCCGAAAGAAGAAACAAAACCACAAAAGGAAGAACAGCCAAAAAAAGAAGTAGCTTCATCAAAAGAGAAAGCTGCTAAAAAGATTGTTAAATCTATGGGTGATAAAAAAAAATATGATTCTGTTAATCAAATTAAAACCTTAATTGTTATGCAAGTATTAGGCAATACCAAGACTTTTTTTGATAGTCAAAAGGAATTGAATGATAGAGAAAATTTTTTTTCCAATGTGAGTATACCTGATGCAGTTATTAGTGATAATAACATTGCTGGTTATTTGCTTTTTGGTGGAAGTGATGGTTTAATGCAAGAAATGATAGATAGTCAATGGCAGAAGTAGAACTAGGTGGAGTAAAATTTAGAGGTGGCAAAATTTTTGTTATCCTTACAGCACTATCAACATTAGGTGGTGCATTGTGGGGAGGATTTGAGTTTTATAAAGATTATGAATCTATGCGTAAAAAGATTACGTCATACTCAGCTCCTGATTTATCAGGATTTGATAAACGTTTAGATTTAATACAACAAGAAGTTACTATGATGCAATCTGAAATGACAATGATACTTGATGAAGTAGCATTAGTTGCAGATGTAGCTAAAGAATTAAAGAACGATTTAAAATCTGATGTTCGTAGAATAGAAACTATTGTAGAAGATGTAGAGCAACGAGTTAAAGAAGATGCTCGTACTAATGAGAAGGAACTAAAAGAAACTATTAATAGTATTGATGATGATGCAGCTAAACTTGAAGAAGAATTAACTGCTGCTATGAATAAGTTAGATAAAAAAGTTACTGATAGTATTATTAAACTTGAAGAAGATGTCGATAAAAGAATTAAAATGACTTTAGACAATCCTCTTTCGCAGCTTAAATAATGTTTAAAATATTTGCTATGATCTGTATGCTTAATGTAGGTGAGCTAGATCAAACGCTATGTTTTAAAAGTGAAGTACCTTTAAACTTTAATGATAACTTAGAATGTAATTTAGCAAAGAATAATTTAGCTGATTATCTTGATGCTGATTTAAAAGAGAGAAAACTAACTGTAGTATTTAGATGTGGTAGTAGAGGATCTGATGTCTAATTGGGAGCAACAGTACATACAAATAACTAAAACTCTTGATGAGATTAAGTCTGATGTTCGTGCTAACAAAGAAGAAGTTTCTTTGTTAAAACAAGAGATGGCTACTGGTAGAGGAGCATTAAAAGCTGTAGCTTGGATAGGCTCTATACTTATTATTATCTTTACAACTTTGAAGTTATTTAATTATAACGGTTAAATGAAATTCAAAGGACACAAAGTCCTTGTCATAGGTGATACTCATGACAGTCCACATATTCCTCAGAATAGGTTTCATTGGATTGGTAAGCACATTCGTAAATCAAAACCAGATTACATTGTTCACATAGGAGATTTTTCTAGTTTAGATTCTCTTAGTTTTTTTCAAAAAAATAGTACGCAACAAGGTAAGTTAAAAGATGCTTTTATGGTAGACATTACTTCTATGAAATCTGCATTAAAAATTTTAGATAAGTATGTAGTTGATTACCCTAGACATTTTTGTATGGGAAACCATGAGCTGCGCATACATAGGTTTGAAGAAAATATACCTGAGATACAAGGTATGATGAAACATCAATTATATTCTTCATTTAAAGAGTATGGTTGGAGTGTATCTGAATATGGTGAATTTAAATTTATAGCTGGTGTAGGGTTTGTTCATGCACCATTAAATATAATGGGCAAAGAATATGGTGGTAAAAATGGTGAAGTACAGATAGGAAATGACAGTATACATGACTTAGTATTTGGTCATACCCATAAAGCTAGGGATTGGAAGGCTATTAAGATAGGGTACGACAAATGGGTTAGGATTGTAAATGTCGGTTGCTCTTTACCTCATGGTCATATAGAAGAATATGCTAAGTTAAACATGAATGGCTGGTCTTGGTGTGTTACTGAGTTAGGCATTTGGGATAATCATATCCAAGAAGTAAATTTTATTTCAATGGATAGATTGGAGAGAGAATATGATTAAAAGTATTTGGAAAAAATTAGGTATGTACTCTTTGAGTAGAAGAGGAAAAATTGCAGTAGGTGGATTAGCAGTTGTTGCAATAGTTGTTATAGTTGGTTGGGCTGCCTAAATGTTAGGTGGCTTACCAGTAGAAATGATTACCATGTTAGGCAGTTCTGTCTTAGGTGGTTTTATGTCTTTATGGTCACAGTCAATTAAAGCAAAACAAGACGAACAGAAAATGTTATTGGCTAGATCCGATAACCAAATGAAACATATTAGCGATGCTAGAAATTATGATAACAAAGGGTTTCAATTTACTCGTAGGATCATAGCATTAACTGCTGTGTTTTTTATTATTGCCTGGCCCAAGATAGCACCAGTATTTTTTGATACTACTGTGGTATTAACTTGGACAGAATTTACTAGAGGATTTTTATTCTTAATAGAAAAAAAAGAAATTGTTATGGATAAAGAATTTAGTGGTCTAATAATTACTCCATTAGACACTCATTTGATGTCAGCTATCATTGGTCTGTATTTTGGTGGAAGTTTAGTTAAAAAGTAGCTCATATTTGAGCATACAATACCGAAAGATACGGTTTAGGATCAATCATACACAAGAGTTTCATTATCCTCCCATTAATGAAAAAAGGGGGTTTATAGATATATCAGCTATATTCCCCCTAATTTTAATACTCACGATATAATTATAGAGTAAATACGAAAAATAAAAACCTCTGGCATCATATCAGTACGAGAAAGGAGGCTCCCTACCATGTCTAAGTATTAAACTTTTTATTATAGCATTTAATACAATACCAATCACAGGATTCAGCTCTGTTTTGATTAGTAGGTATGTAAGCTATAAGATTATCTTGCATATATTTTTTATCACATGAAGAACATTCATAAAAATTAGAACGGGATATCTTCTGTTGGACCTTCTGTTCTAGTGTTAGTTTGCGTTGAAACTTTAGAACTGTCACTCTTGCCCCCAATCATTTTAAGAATACCTTTGTATCTAGGTACAATTATTTCTGTTACATATTTGGTTTCACCATTGTGGTCATACTGTCTGGTTTCTATTTGACCTTCTATGTATAACATAGTGCCTTTCTTAACATATTGCTCTATTGTTTTTGCAATGTTAGGATCCCAGCATACAAGTCTATGCCATTGTGTTTTTTCTTGCCACTCACCAGATTTATTTTTAAATCTTTCTGAAGTTGCTAATGAAAAACCAGCAAACTTTTCTTCTCTGGTAGATACTTTTACTTCAGGATCGCTACCAACACGACCTAATAGGATTACTTTATTTATCATCTAAGACTCCTTCTATATTATTAAGACAAGTTTGAGCGTTTCTCAAATGCCATCTTATATCAGCTTTATTAATTGTTAAAGCTCTATCAGTATTTTCTTGTGTTTTTACATCACTGTCTACGCCTTTGATAAAGGCAAACAACATATGAAATAAATCCATTTCACCTACTGTTTTATATTCTTTTTTACTGTTAGAATAATATTCAGCTTCTATTGGTGGTATTAATTTAGTTGGTATTTTATGTCCTTGTAATACCAATGAATGTAGTAAATCATTTACTGTCATACTTCCTCCTATATATGATAGATGACTTCATCATCTTCTAGTTCTCTTGTAGTTACATTAAATTCTTTTAATATTTTATTTAATTCTTCTGCTGTTAAATCTTTATCACAAGAATAAATAACAAAAGATTTATCATAAAGTATTGGATATTTAAATTTATCTTTATAATTCATACTTACTCCTTTTAGTTGCGTACAGGCAAGAGACAAGCCCAATAACTGACCTGTACGCTATCCCCAGTTATTAGGCGACTATTTAGTTTTAGTAACTTTGCTTGGATCTGATTTGCTAGAATATTTTTCTTCTAACTTTTGAACATATTTTGAATCATCAAATTTGCCCATAAATATATCAGAACAAAGTCCTAAGTGACTGAACGCTTTTGTTAATGCATCTGTCATAGCTTTCTTTGGTGCTTCGTCATCTAATGCACCAGTTTTTCTATACATTTTTAAAGGTGAACAAACCGGCCCATAGAAATCCCAAAAGCCTTCTTTGTTTTTATTAGTTGCTACTGATACTTCAGCAGCTACAACAGCAGTTTGATTACTGTCCATACCATGATATGTATAATCAACTCGGTATGTCCAACCAGTACCTACTGGACCAAACTCCTCTGTTATTTTCATAATCTGCCATTGTGGATCAATAGTAGTTATGTCACCAAAACCTTTATTGATGCGTTTAGTAAATCTAGGATCAGTTTCTTTTAAACTATCCCATACATTTCTTTTATCTGTCGTCATTGTACCTCCATACTTTTGTTGTACTACCAAAACTATTTATTCTTCTGTCACCAGAATCAATTATATATTTTAATAATTTAAGTTCGGTAAATCTTGGTCTAATAGATAATATACTTTCTGATAATATTTCTGCTGCTTCTTCTGGTGTAGCACCATAATTACCTTGTCGTTTTATTATCTTTAAACATTCTGTTCGCAAATTAGTAGATCGTGAATCAATCTTTTTTGCTGCCTCTTTGCTAGTTGAGTTTTCCTTGTAACCAGCCGTCAGAGGATATTTCTGTTCCAAAATGTCTTTCGATGTCATCTTCATTGTTTATTTTCTCCATAAGATCAAAGTCAATATATTCTGGTGGCTCTATGTTATTCATTACATGAAACCAAAATAAGTGACAGGCGATTTCTAGTTTTCTTTGAAAAGGCTTATCCCTTTCAATAGTAAATATATTATAACCTAAGTTACCTCTTAACACTGATAGCACAGCTTTACTAAAACCTGTTACCATCATGTAGTGTTGCACTTGAGCATAATATTTATCTATAATGTTTTGATCTTTAACAAATGCATTAACGTGTTTAGCTTCAAACACTTTGCCTTTTGCTACTCCATCTAAACTACCATAGATGTAATCATATTGTGGGTGTGTAAATATATCACCTATATTAACAACCCTTTCTTTAGTAACTTCCTGATACCATCGTCTATTAAATTCTTCGGTAAATATTCCGAGTTGAACTGGCAGTACACCTGAAAGGTCTTTTCTTTCGACTTTGCCAATTTTCTCAAGCCAAAGATCTTTCCATGTGCCTTCTGTAATACGAATTGCATCAGTACCTCCAATGCCTGTTGGTCTGTCTGGTTGTTTAAGTTTACCATTTCCTTTTCCCATCTAGTCAGAGCTCCTTTCTCTAATTTGTTGTCGTCTGTGTACATTTCGTTGATCTCGTTCCATATCCCTAGTCGATCTCCCATGATTGTACCTCCTCCATATATAATTTTCGATTGGTTTTACTTTACGATTATCAGCCACACGCTGACTCATATAATGTTTGATGAAGTATCTATACATATCACTTTCAAGATATTGTATAGCTAACACACAAACAAAATTTTGTAGACTACGTTTTCTATCTATATGGTCTTGATGTTTTGAGGGCAGTTTGATGTTCAATTTTTGTAATTGCTTCCCTAATGCTTTCAGCAGAGTTGTTGCCATATTCTTTCTCCAGTATGTTTGTTAAATACCAAATTGCTTTTAGTATATCTTGTTCTTTGTTTTTTTTCCTATGTCTGCGAATATATTTCACAGCATTTCCTTCACAAAAATCTAAACCCCAAGCTCTTATTAATTCGGTTAGTTCTGGTTTATTGTTATGGTAATAACTAGGACTGGTCTTGTTGATTATCATTAACTATCCTTTCATATTTTTTTATTAATTTATTTATTTTAGTATCAGTATCTTCTATGCTATCATCTAAAGATACTATTACTGGTTTTAGTTCTTTTAATTCATCTATGAATGTTAGTATTTCAATCATTGTTTCCTCCATTGATTTAAATGACATTTACTACAATACCAATATGTACCATTGCCATATACTAAATCATCACCCTTGCAGCTACAGCCATCAGGTTGATTTTTTTCTTTATATATAATCTTGTTATGTGGCGTTAATGTGTCGAAGTGTGTTCCGACTTTAATTCGGTTTTTTTTGGTTTGATTTTTATATGACATTCTAACGCATTGGCCCAACAACAGAATAGAAATCCACTAGGTTTTCTTATACCTACTTCCCATTTTGATACTAAACCTCTAGCACAACCAATCATTTCATCAAGCCTTGATTGTGATAAACCTAGGGTTTTTCTGCGTTCTACAAATTGTGGTATAACTGTGTCAAAGAATATACCTAGTTCTTTATTAGACATACCTTTTAATATCTGAATATAGTTCGGTTTGTCAAGAAAAGCGCTGGGGAATACGTTAAGCTCTAACGCTTATTATATATTCCCCTATCTTCTACTATATACTTTCTTTGTCGGCAGTATAATACCTCTGAGTAGCTATCTCAGCTATAGTTCAGTAGAATGTTCATTTAAACTTTTAATGTGTACCTTCAAACAAGCCCACGATCACTTATCTTGCTTCTTCACTAGGTAATTTAATATATTACTATATTATAACACCTCTCGGGTTGTTAGGTACACTAACTTACTAATATGTTTTAACTGTCGACTTGAATCTATTAGTAAGTGTTATTAGTATTCACTAGCTTTCATTATAGTGAGTACTCTAACTGTTTTATTTGGATCAGTTTTATCAGGACTAAGATATTTCATATCATTGTCATAATAATCTATTTTCCAATTATATCTTTCTTTTTTAAAGTTAAATGCACCAAAATCTTTTTCACCATAAGGGTTATTATCTTTAGTAAAGTTGCCAAAATATTTAACAGAAGCAAATACTTTTTCTTTATCTTTAAGATTTAAACCAGCAATGCCAGGTGTCATTACTAATTTGTTTTTAAGGTTATGTTTTTTAAGCATATTACCAGTAAACATATCTTTGCGTAATTGATCATTAAGATCTGCTACTTTTCTAGCAGTAATTTGTTCTTCAGTCATCTGTTGTTCCTCCTATAGATTTTCTTTCATGTTCATCTTCAAACTCTACTTTACTTAGTCTTTCTTGTAGTTGTAATATAGCGTTCTCTAATTTAACTATGCTTTCACCTTGTTGTATAACAACATCTGATATCTTTTTAGTAAAAGCATAATGAACATCTTGTACTTTAGAATTGAGATCTTGTACTTTTTCAAAGTGTTCTAATCCAGTATATTTAGTCATTTGTTCTCCTTTGTTAATTCATGTTGAACATCATGTATGCTTGGGATTAATTCATGTTCTAGTTTTTCTTGTTTATTAGAATCCCATATGTCTACATTAGCTTCACCATACTTTTTGATAAATTCTTCTCTTGTAGATTCAGCTGCGTATTCTGTCATTTCTAATACCCAATTACCTATTTTACTCATGCTGCTTTTCCTTTCTTTGGTTTACCATAACCTTCAAATACTTCTATTCTTAGATCAAGATCTAATAATCTACCATGAAGTGTTTTATTACTTTTAGGATCAAATTCACTTATAGCTTTATTAATTATTTCGGTTAATTTAAATATTGGTAGATGTTTATATATTTGATCATCTATTAATTCTAATAATTCATTGTTATCCATATTTGAAATTGCTTTTTTTCTTGGCATTATTTCCTCGCTTGTATGTATATCATAGTAATACCTACTACTAATAATATGGTTATGTCTAAGATACCCATTATCTTAAACTATCTGTATATTCATTAATCATGTCAGTAATTTGATCATCTTCTTCCATACTGGTTACATAATTATAGTTTTCCATTAAGTCTTTAGCAACAGCTCCAGCTATTTCATTAGCTGTATCATATTCATAATGTTTAACTATTAGTTCTGATACAGTTTGATCAAAGTCAAAGTCAGCTTTTGGCTCTGTTTTAGGAGTAGCTGGTTTTGGTGTAAATGCATTTACATTGCCAAATATTTCACCAGAAGCTGGATCCCATATATTGCCATCATCATCTACATTAAATACTCTTTTCTTTAACTTCGATAGACCTTTTAGCTTTCTTTCAAGAACATTCATATCATAGATATCGCCCATAGTTTTAGCAAAATCTTCTGATATAAATAATCGGTAATACCACAAACCTTTACGTTTAGCAGATTTGTATATTTTACTGTTAAGTAGTGTGCTACCTACCCACATACCTGATTTAAATGCTTTAGTTATCATATATTATTCTCCATAGTTTTCGGTTAAGTCTGACCAGTGCGTCTGGCATTACCACCGAATTGTGGTTTTTGTATGTTATTCTTAACCATAAGAAACGCGAGCCGAAGGCTCGCGAAAATTTATAAAATCCCAACTATGCGTAAGCTGGGATTAATTCTGAAGATATAGTGCCATCTTCATTATCTAAAGGTTTTTCTAATTTACCCATTGTAGAATTATAAAAATCTTTTACTTTTTCTTTTTGTTTAGTTTTTATTGTATTTATTTTATTTTGTCTTTCTTCACTAGGCATATATTTAGTTGATTTAGATGTATAAGGTACATATTCATCACCAGTTATTTCCTTGAAATATTTAGTATAAGCAACCATTCTTGCATATGCGTGATTAAAGTTATGTTCTCTTGCATTGAATTGTTTTTCTAATGCATGAAGTTTAGTATGTGCAATCTCTTGAGATCTAGCATACATATCAAGATTTGATATTCTTGAAAGAAAGCTAAAAGGTCTATCGAAGTTAAAGAAAAGAGTATTTAATGT
>CAACVF010000271.1_pt1 | contig 11188 bp, 14 predicted proteins | sample 2381781 | NCBI WGS metagenome assembly CAACVF01 (sample SAMEA5211967, study PRJEB30684) | marine metagenome | biome: Marine; feature: Epipelagic; material: Water | collected 2015-10-15 | depth 60 m | reverse complement strand
GACTTTTCATTTAGAGATGTCGTTAAAAACTCAAGAGGTGTTTATGCTGGTATTTTTGACCGTATTCAAGATACTCCCGACCTTTCAAAATTAGGCGGTGCTGTATTAGGTGATACGCTTAAATCACTTGAAGAGGTTGAAGGTCTTACTGTTACTGATAAAAGAAAAGCGGCAGAAGTTGTTTTGATGGAACCGATTCTTATTGGTATTGATATGATGAATGACCCATCAATGGAAAAAGATATTGACAATTTGCGTGAAAGTAGAGTAACCAATATTGCTCAAGAAGAACAAGATGACACAGATGAAGAAGCAGATTTAACTGATGCACAAATTACAACAATTCAAGGACTTGCTGATAAAGCAGCAAATAAAGTAGTATTTGAAATGAGAAAAAATGTTACTAAAACTATTCAAGATAAACTCGGTGAAGAATTAAGCGGTCAAGAGAAACATGAAATTACTCAAGGACTTATTGAAGTTGTTTCAAGTCAAGAGTTTATTGGATATGTTGCAGTTGTATTAAGTGCATTAATTCGTAAAATGGCTAAAGAGTCGGAAGATAAAGCAAAAGAATCCGAATTTGAAGTTGAAGTTGATGATAGAGGCTTTAGTGAAGATTTCATGGAAGCGAATAAAATGGATTGGTTCAGTTACTTAAAGGAGTGATTCCTTTGTGGTGGGATATTCTAAAGGAGTCTAAATTGTCTGGAAAGGCAAAAGGCTCAACCTTAGATGCTTCTAAGATTAAAGTTAATATTCAAGACGATGAATGTAAAGAGAAACTTAGAAAACTAATAATGCAAAAGCCGCTGAGTGCTGGAACCTACATCTATAATCAATGGAAACAAATGCCTGAAGAGGTAGCATGTTTAGTTATAAAAGACCTTCAAAATATAACACTTGATTCTAAAAATCGGAAAGTTGAAAATCATATGGGATATGAAGTTCGTTATTGGAATAATTTGAAAAAGGAAGCACTTGACCTCACTAATGGTTTATTGGTAAGATGTGTTGCTAATAATAAAATGGTTTTTGAATTATATGTGTTCTCTAGGGATTGGGAAGAATGGAGGAAACTTCTATGAGTTGGTTTAGTATTCTTAAAAAACTTAAGGGTAAAGCCAAAGGTAAAGGTTCTACTCTCGATACGGATAGAATTAAAATTAATATTCAAGATGATAATTGTAATAAACAATTAAAAGCATGGGCAGATAAAATAAAAGGTATGCCATTGATTTTAAAACAACGCTATAATGAAAATAAACTTATGCAAAAACATTTTTTTGTTACGCAAGACCTTAAAAAAACTGATGTTTTAGCAACAATGTTTAGACTACAACTCAAAGACCGAGGGTTTCCCTTACCTGCCCGAATGTCAGACGATTATTTATATGAACAATCCTATTATCATTATGTTCCTGTTCCCGAAAAGGTAGCATGTAAAGCAATTGACATGCTTAAAAAAAGTGTAACTGGCGACTATGGTAGCGAAGATAAAGAAACGATTGATGGATATGAAATAATCATCAGTAATCTTGGTGAATGGCAAGATAATGAAGTAGTATTAGAAATTGACAAAAACGGCTTGACTTATGTTATGCTCGGTTTTAGTAATGGAGAAGATGTAGTTGCTCCAAATGAAGAATTTAAGAGAGACTTTCCTAAAGGTTCAACTCGTTATATTCATGATGCTTCTGGTTACTATGACGCACTAAAAATTATGCATGGTTGGTGGAAATAATGTGGTGGAATATATTAAAGAACGCTAAGTTATCCCCAAAGGGTAAAGGTTCTACTTTAGATACATCAAAGATTAAAGTGAATGTAAAACAACTTGAAGAAGAAGATGGCCCTTGTAAAAAGAGATTAAGAGAACTTATTCTTAAAGCGGCTCCTTTACAATCAAATAGACATTCAATAGGTATTGGCCCTGCTTTTTCGAGACTACCAGAAAAAGTGGCTTGCCATATATTAAACCTAATAGAAAAATACGACCAAGACATTGATAACTTTGTAGAAGATATAAGGCGTGGAGAAAGTAAATGGGATGAATGGGTATTACCGAAGGATGGGCAGAAGTATGAATTAGCGATATATCATAGTTTTTTTATAAGGGGAACCAAAAATTTGGGCAGTTATCAGATATTAATTTATGAACATAATGTTCAAGAAGGCGAAGATGAAGTAATAGAGTTATACTTAAATAAGAGAGATTATGACAAGTGGAGCGAATACATATGAATTGGTGGAACATAGTTAAAAACCTTAAGGGTAAAGGTAAAGCCAAAGGCTCTACTCTCGATGCTTCTAAAATTAAAGTTAATATTAAGGAAAACTGTAAAGATAAATTAAAACAATACTACGATAATGCTGTAAGAATCAATGGTGATTATATACGAGTTATAGGAAAGGAGTTTGAAATTGACCTCGGAGACATGCCCGAAGAAACTGCTTGTAAAATAGTTGATTGGGTAGAGTCATTACCTCTTTTTCCGCTAAGGAAGGAAGCATTGGATTTTTTTGAAAAATACATTGATAACTATTTTGTTTCAGTTTATTTAGAAAAACAAAACCGCCATCAAAATGATAACATTTGGGAATTAGAATTGGAGATAATAAGCCCTGCAAAGGATGAATATGATGGAGGCCAATATATTTTTAATATTGCTACCAGACAAAAAGAGAATAACCCAGTTGAAAGTATAGATGTGAGGAAATAGTATGAATTGGTGGAATATAATTAAAAACTGTTGCGCCGCTTGCGGTAACTTGAATAAGGAAGCCGGAGGTGTAGCGTTTGGGGGTCATGGCAACGACCCTTCAAAGTTCAATATTAAGTATGGAGGTGAAGAAGATGACGAAGAAATCGACAATAACCCTAAGTAATGGAACTAAAGTAGAGTTAAGTGGTAACTATGATTTTAAAGCAAGTTACCTTGCTTGGAAAGATAAGTGCGAAAGTATTTCTAATGAAAGGATTCTTAGCGTTGGCAAGAAAACACCAAAGCCAGCAAACTTATATTTACAACTAGAAGACCATGTAACTGATAATTTCGTTAGACCAAACTCACCAAACAAAGGAAAGAATAGAGGGGCTTTTAAATTACTTAAGTCTATTAACGATTCTATGACAAAAAAAGGTATCTATACAGATAAGGATTTACTTGAAATTAAAGGCTACATTCGTAGAATTAAATTCTTTAGTAAGAATAATACTTACAATCCTCAAAACATTACATTCACTAGACCTAAAGCATTTACGGGTAAAGGTAAGGATATTGAAATTACAGACTCGGAACAAGTTACTATTTATGGGCATTATGCTGATGATTATTTTAAGGCTAAGTATGGAGGCAAGAAAGCACCTAATAGTTGGTATAGCAGTAGTAAGAATACATCTAAGCCTCCATTGTATCAAGCATTGTTTGGTGGAGGAAATCTAATCAATAGAAATAAAGGATTACTTAGTGTCTTACTTGAAGCAGAAGCACAATTACAAAATATGAAAATTAGCCACCTTTCTTTCCAACCTGCTAGAATAGGTAGGCTTGCTAAAATTCCTTCATTAAGAAAGTTTGTTTTGTCTCTATTAAGAAATAAAGACTATTTTAGAAATGGAGTTCCTAGATATACTAAAATTATTTCAGATTTAGAGACTCCTAAGTTTGTTGTTGGTGGAGAACAGAACTCCGATGGTGTTTCCGAAAGTGCTAATATGGGTCTTCTTCCGACCGAAATAGAAACCTTTTCTTTTCAAAAATTAACCCCAACAACTGTCGGAACTCTTTTAGCCACAGTAGCCGGTAAAAAAGTATATCCATTAAAGTTCGGAGGCTATCTTAATATTCGAGGAAAAACAACAGTTCCCGAAAAGCCCGAAGTAAAGAAGTCTTGGATAGAACAACTTTGGAGAGATTGAGTTGTGGTTCAGTATCTTAAAAAGAAAGAAATTTAATTTTCAATTAATCAAAGAAACAATTAGAAGAATAGTTGTAGAATTAGATGGTGAAGGAATCAATACTAAAGACTTGGATAACAAACTAATATCAACTTATATTGAAGTAGTTAATGAAATGGGAACTAGAGAAGAAAAAGCAGGACTCAATAGATTAAAAGGTAAGCAAGAAAGTTTAAGAGCATATTCTAAATTACTTAGAAACTATGGTTATACTACAAAAGAACTAAGCGGAAACACTAGTGATTTAAAAACAACAATGTGGGTGAAAGAATGATTACAAGAAAGAGATGTGCTTTTTGTCAGCATGACGATAGAGAAGCACTTGAAGCCGCCATTGAACAAGGTATGACAAGTTGCGACGATTTAGATTCAAGAAATGATTGGAGAAGCGGAACTGCGGCCCAACATCAAAGAAATCATATGGGGGAATATACAAACAGTAGTAACCCCAAATGCAAGTTATGTATAGACCCAATGCGAAAACATTACGAGGAAGCCCTTTCAAACGGTAATATAACCAGTGATGGCATTTCTCAAGCCTTAGACATCACAAAAACACAGGTGCAACGACACATGAAGCACCACTTGGCCCCGTTGGTGCAGGAATCGGCGGCCATGATGATAGCGAAAAAGGAAGTTAATGAGATTGATTTACTTAGTGCGAATGTTCAACGCTTAGATGATAAATTGAATGACTTGTTCCTTAATACTGATTTAGAACCAAGAGAGATTGATAGTCTTACTAAACTCGCAAAAGAAGTTCGAGAGTCATTAAAGTATCTACTTGAGTTCAAAGGCAAACTTGTTCACAAGAGACAAGATACAATTATTGTCGCACAGATGCAGGTTGTTCAAGAAGTGTTAGCACAGAACAATCCTGAGATTTGGCTCGATATTAAAAAGAAAATGCAGGAGAGATTACAATGAGTTGGGAAGGTATATTAAAAGTAGATTACAAGGATAGTTCCGGAAGTTATTCGAGAAGCGACGATTTTTTGGATATTCTTGAGAAACTTGAACGAACATTAGATAACACATTCATGAAAATAGCACAGAAAGAAAAACATGGGAATTCTCTTAGTCCTAATGCAAAAGAAAAAGTCAATAGCCTACTAATGATTGCCGGACAACAATTAGACAAATTGAAACAATTAGATGAACTTGATGGTTCAGAAGTTCAGTTTAAAGAAACTATGGATAAATTAAGTGCCTACCTTTGATACAGGAGAGATTACAATGAGTCGGGGAGATACAATAAAGAAAAGGGATATGGTTACTGTATATTCAGTATTTGTTAAATCATTGAAAAGAATTGAAAGGAACATAAAAGAAGGTCAAAATAAAGAAGCCTTAGTATTTATTGAAAAAACACTTGATGTGTTAAGTAAAGTGGATGACCCTGAATTAAAGAGAGAATAACAGGAGAGATTACAATGAGTTGGAAAAATATATTGAAATTAAGACCGATAGAGGAAATACCTGATGAAATGTATGATGATTCATATTCTTATCAAAACCCTAAAGAAGTTGAAAGTTTGATGAGAAGAAAGCAAAAACAAGGGGGCTTACTTTGGTATATTGAAAAGGATTTTGCACAGACAGGAACGGTAGCCGATTGGACTACTGATGAAGGAATCAAAGCATGGGATAAAATAGTTTCGGATTTAAAAAACATTTATGACACTAATAATTTGACACATAAGAATTACAAAAATGGAACTATTCTAGCGGGTAGAGAAGGCGTTGATAAATCGGTTTTTAGTATGATAATGAACTTAGACCCTAAATTTGGTGCGCCTATGGATGGTCATACATTTATGAGAGAACAAGGCTTCCCTAATTTTAGAGCAGGATTACAATGAGTTGGGAACTATAAGCATAGGAGAGATAATATGCCAATATATCCAACTAGGCAAGTCTTTCTTGCTACTCTTCATCTCGATGCTTCGGTAGATGCTTATTTATCAGCACAGCCGACTAATAACAAAGGTAAAAATGCCAATGAGATTTGGCAACTTATCCAAAAAATGGGAGAAGTGAATGATGAAGATAGTTTTGCAGATGCATTAGAAGAAAATTACCCCTCAATATATAATAAAATTTTAGGTAATGATGAAGGTGAAGATAAATTTGAGAAAAGATGGCTTAATTTTAAAAAAGTGAGAGATACACTAAGAAAAAGTAGAGCAAGACCAAAGGATTATCTAAAAAAAGAGGCATTGATTGCAGTAATTATTAATAGTAAAGGTGATATTACTAAAGAAGTTGAAGATTTACAGGAATATTTGCTGAAACTAAATAATATTAAAGAAGCCAAAAGAATTTTAAACCTAAAAGGTGGAAGAGAAAAGGCACTTAACACTAAATTACAAACATATTTTGCAAATGAGAAAAAACCAAAGGTTTCTGGCTTTTTATCTCAGTCTGTTCCTGCATATAATTACTGTTATATTGGAGTAGAGTTAAATATTCCAAAAAAGATGAGCCCTAATTTAAGTTCTATTAGAAAGGAATTAGGATGGTCGCTTAAAAAAGGAGCGACCAACCCAACTTTACAAAAAATAACTGAAATTAAATCACTAAAGCGAGAACAGAGTGAAATTATACAAGCAATTAAAAGTCTTGATGGAGAAGGGCAAGTGAAAGTAGAAATAAAAGTTGATTTTCCAGTATTATATGAACTTTTAGTAAAAAGCGACTATCAATTAAGTAATATGGCTCGGCTTAAAAGAGAAGACAAGAGTAAAATGAAAGTAACTAAAGGAAATCCGGCTAATAAAGAGTTATTACAGCAATATTTTAAACTTTTGTCTTCTGGTGATAGAAAAACAGAGAAAGTTAAAGATGTAAGTATGGGAATGGTAGAAAAAGTAAGTAAATTACTATTAATTAGCCCAAAAAAGCAAAATGTTTCAGAATTCACAAAAAATTATTTTAATTATAAGAAAACTAGTTATTTTGAGATTCCTTTTTATAAGACTTTATTAGATTATTCACAAGCCGCAAATACAATTAGTGCATCAATGGATTTTATCAAACAAGGGGCTAAAATAGATAGAGATACTTACTTAAAATACTGGATAAATGTTAAAGCACAGAATGATAAGGCAAAGAAAAAAATATTAACAGCCAAGTTCAAGGCAGCAAAAAAAGACTTACGAGAAGAAGATGATGATGTCAAGGAATTTGAAAAAGACTATGAAGAAAAAACCAAAAGTCCTGCTTTTAAATTATATTCTATGGAATTTATAGATTTATTAATCGAGTTGGAGGCAATTGATGAAGGATTCAAAGATAACTTAGAGCCATATGAAAAAGACAAGAAAACTTTGTATGCTTCTAAAGATGTGGAACAGGCTAATAAATTGTTGGCTTTATTCAATAAGGGTAGAATATTAGCAGCAGCCCGTAAGAAAAATATAGATTTGGATATAGAAACTAAGGCTCTGTTATCACCGCATGAATCAACAAAATCTTATAAAACTTCTTTAGGAAATGCAATTGCTCATACTATAATTAGCAAAGGAGACAACACATTAAAAGAAGTATTACATACCAAGAACTCACCACAATTCAAGGATGGAACTAAAATTGCTAGGCAAAAACCATTAACTTTACAAAAAGCACTGTATTTGGCCTGTTTTATAGCAAAAAAATATAGTGGGCAATCTATAACAGATAAGGTTGAAAAAATTGACTCAAATATTGCGGCGGGTTTAAGTATAGAAACTGATACCATGAAAACGGACATAGCGGCTTTAGAGGATAGTCTTGAAAAAGCAATAAAAGCCTTTTATGTGCTACTTATTGCTTCTTTAGATGCTAAAATAACTGACATTGTTAATAATAAAGATAAGTATTTTAATGTATATAATTCCTCAGCAATAAACACATTAATCAAAATAGGTCTTATAAACAGGGAGAAATAACTATGGAAAACTTAAAGAGATTCTTTCCTAATTATAAAGAGGTATTTAAAGAGGTTTTAGTTGATTGGAGCAGTAGAGCATCTTCTATGCGCCCAAGCCAAGCCGAAAAGGATATTGTAGATAATACCTTTGATGAAGAATGGGAAAAACTTGAAGAGGTTAAGTCCTTCGATGTAAAAACTGATTATCAGTTAAGTGAAAAAACTAAAAGCGAATTAATTCAATACTTAAAGAAAGAATCAGAAAAGAGTGAAACTCCAGCCAAATTAACTAGAACTTCCGAAGGAAGAATAACACTAGGTTTTAATGCAGCATTTAAAGAGGTTTCTTATTTAAGATATAATAATAAAACAATGACTGGTGATGATTTATTAAGTGAAGACTTTGATGTAGAAAATATAACTATAAAGAAATTGTATAGGAAAAACAATCAAAGAACCATTAAGGTAACTAGGTTTGTGAGGATTCTAAATGAAGTTTTAGAAGAAGGCGACTCGCCGGAAATAAAAACAAAAATCAATAAGTTAAAAAAGAAAATTAGCGAGATATATAACGATAAAGAAGGCAAGCAATCTTCAATAGAGTTTCACATAACTGATGTAAGTTTACTTAAGGTATTTAACACTCAAGGTCTAAAAGACTTTGAAAATAGAGAAAAAGCATATAACTATTGGAAAAAGGTTAATGGTGATTTAGATGAGTTGGTTGGTTTAATTGAAGAATTATTTACCGAGTTAAAAAAAGTAGATAAAGGGGATGCTGATGTAGATGCCTTTAAAGAATTAGAAAACCTGCCCGACCCAGAAAGCGGCGACAAAGAGGGTTTAAACATTAATTATGTCATTGATTTCCCCGCCGCAAGAATTAAGTTAAGTAAATTAAATGAAAGAGCAGTTGAGTTTTTAGAACTATTTTTGAAACAACAAGGCTATCTTACTAATCCTGATGAATACCGAAAAGTTACAGGTGAAGAGTTTACTTCTAAAGATAGTGGAGAAAACATTAGAAGTTTAGATGTTGATGAAGGAACCGCCAAAGATGTTTTAGAATTACAATCGAAATATGCAAACTTGAGTAAAGACACTTTTAATATGGATGCTTTAGGAGTATTATATCTTAAAGAGGATTTAGATTCTTTAGCCGTAATATCTAGCGAAAGTGTAGATAGTTTAGTTAATACATTAGAAAATTTCTTTGAAGATTTAAAAGATGACGAAGATGAGGAACTTGATATTATAGTAGATGATGAATTAGAAGAAGCATTTAAGATATACATAGAACAAATCGAAGCACTTGATGATTTTGAAGGACAGGAAACTTATTTACCTATATTTTTAGCAAATGAACCTTCTTTAAAAAGAGAATATAATGAATTAGATTCTGATACTATTAAAGAAACAATTGATAAGTTTTTATTAGCGTTTAAAAATTTAATTGAGGGAGATGTTAAGTCTCAAGCCCCCACTAATTTAAACACAGGCCAATTGGTCGGGTTGGGAACAGGAAGCCCCGAACTTACAGGAAATTATGAATTATTTAGTTATAGAGAATATTTAGAAGGCCGAACCTCAAGTAAAAAAGAATACTTTAAAGAAGCAGAGAAGATAAACGAAACAGTTGTAGAACTATTTGGTAAAATATCTAAACTAGTTACTAGTTGTTTCGCAGAACAAAAATTTACTCCTTATCTTATGGGAATTGACTTACCCTTCAAAAAGGATTTTTCTCTTAGAGCAATTGGTAATTATAAACCAGATGGAAAAAATCTATATCAAGCCCTAAATGCAGAATTTTTAGAACATAGAGAAGGATTTTTAGAAAATAAACAAATTAATACTATTAATGGGTTTTTAGACAACTTAAGTAAAGGAAATTCTATTATTAATTACGATGATATTGAAAAGTCTGCCGTTAAATTCTATAATGTGTTAGAAGACTTATATAATAATGACTTTGCTGCTAATAAGGCTAAAACTGAAATTGCTTCTATTCTTGGTTCAATTTGGAGATTTAAGTCTACAAAAAGTAGAAAATGGGAAGGCGTTGATATTAAAGCCGCTTACAATAAAATATTTACTGATGAAATAGAAGAAATATCTACTCTTCAAGTATTAGCAGATATTCTTAGAGAAAATAAAGGCATGTTTGAAGGAGAAGAGAGCGAGAAGCAAGTAGTAGATTTGTTAAATAACTTAGATAGAGTTTCTAAGTCAGAAATCAGTAAAAGACTTCTTGAAGCACATGATACCTTAAGAATTCTTAAATCGAAAGAAGTTATCTATTCTATGAAAAATGAAAACAGTTTTGATGATATGAGTAATATCATTACTAAAATGGAAACTGATTACAGAATTGATATGAGTGCCAATGAAATTATTGGAGTAATTAAGGCAGTAGATTCGTTTGAAGGTATTGCTAAGGAATACGGAATTGATGCAGAACATGTATATGTTTTGAAAGCGAACTTTAGGTGATGTTATGAAGAAGCGACAGACTACTCTTCCTGCTGATGATAAGAAGCAGGTAAGGAGAAACCTTCGCAAGAAAAACAGTAATGTTTTTATTGCTGCTAAAGAAGCAAACAAACCGACTCCAAGTAAAGAATTATCCCGATTAAGTGATGCTCTCCTTAAAGATTTAAAGAAGTTAAATATACAGTTAAGAAAAAAGAAAAGGCCACAGTTTACCATTACAAGTGCTACTGGTAATGCTGAATGGGAATTAGAACCTTCTTTTATGCTTACTAATGTTCCCGAAGACTTAATGAAAAAAATTCATAAATTGTCTGCTAAATACAAACAACAATCCATAGCAGTTTCTAATAAAAATGAAACAGGTGCAAGTTTTGTTACGCCCGAAGGAAAAATAGAGGATAAATATAGAACAATGGTGTTTGATGCAAATGCTGAATATTCTACTGATTTCCCAACAGGCGACAGGCTTACTTTCCTAAAAGAAGAAAAGAAATCTAATACAGGGAGTTGGTTTGATTTGATTAAGAAGTCTAGCACTATCAGAAAAAAGAGAGATAGGGCCGATATGTGGTGGATAAGGATGGGTAATTCAATATTCCAAGATGAAATACCATTTAAAGAGAAACAAAAATATGTAAGGTATTCTAATTTAGGTAAAGACAATAAAAGAGCAATTCGCTATTATTTGGACAGTGGACTTAAAAACCCAAAAAGAAGAAATGTTTTTTATAATAACATAAAAGAAGAGATGCTTCGTTCAAGTAATGTTCGGTATGATGTCGAAGACCAAAGCAAAGGTGATAGATAATGACTGAACTTTGGTT
>CAACVF010000270.1_pt1 | contig 11230 bp, 27 predicted proteins | sample 2381781 | NCBI WGS metagenome assembly CAACVF01 (sample SAMEA5211967, study PRJEB30684) | marine metagenome | biome: Marine; feature: Epipelagic; material: Water | collected 2015-10-15 | depth 60 m | reverse complement strand
CGCTTGCTATCCTGATTAATCCTGGTGGGACGCTGTAGGACCATGAGTTTAAATTTATTGAATCCATTTCAAAAATTCGCTAGCGGGGGCGGGGTTAATTATTGGCAAGAAATAGGACGCGCAACGGCAACGGGCGCAACGGACACATTGAATATTTTAGGAAAATCTGCCATGCCATATAATTTAATTATTTCGCGAGCAATTCCCGCAGATTCTAACGGCTTTGTTTCAGCGTTACGCGTGGGAAAAAGCGGATCATTAGATGTTGGTTCTAATTATTCAAGAAGGCGTAAAATTGGGAGTGCTGGCGCTGAAACTGCAACAAGTCAAGATGCTTGGTATACGGGGGGCGGGGCTAACGGGTGTCGTTTTCAAATTGCATTTATTAAAAATTTTGATGGTTATGAAAAACTTGCAGATATTTACGCGGTGAGACAAAACAGTTCAGGCGGTGCGCCAACAATAACAGAAATGGCGGGCAAGTGGGCGGAAACAAGCGGGACTTTTGATTCTGTCGGTTTATGGAATGATGAAAGCGGTTCATTCGGTGCCGAGTCTGAAATTGTTTGGCTAGGTTTTGATCCGGCTAGTTCTAATAGTTCGGCATTTACTGAATTAGCAAATTCAAGTTTAACGGGTTCCGCTGATTTTATCAATTCGGGAACGTTATCAAGCACCGAAGAATATTTAGTTATAAATGAATTAGTAAAACAATCTAGTTCGTATAGTGCGGGCATTGTTTTTAATGGCGATGGAAACGGCACGACCAATTATGATTTTCAATACCATACAAACGATAATTATGGCGATAATTCTAACACTTGGAAATTTACCGCAAATTATTCTTCATATTCTGACGGTATGCAAGCCACTACATTTGTTATGAATTTAGACGGTCAAGAAAAACTAGGGATATCTTTCACTAATGAAGTAGATGCAAATAGCGCAAGTACGGCGCCCGCCGTTTCAACATGGGCGGGCAAATATGAAACAACAGGCACCGACATAACAAGCGTACAAAGATACAAGGAAGCCGGCGCCGGCGGGGGACAACTTCAAAGCGGAACAAGTATGCTTGTAACGGGGTTTTCTTAATGGTTTGGTCTTTAATTAAATCTGTAAAATTAACGGGAAATGCAACTTCTTTAGATTGTGATTTCTCAAGTGAGGGAACAAAAAAATTTCTTTATGTTGATGTAAATATTAATGCGACAGACGTCGAACCACAATTTAGATTTAACAATGTTTCAAGCGGGAATAAATATGCTAGTGCGCGTCGAAACGATTTTTCAACTACCGGTTTTACTGATCAGAATATGACAAAATCTAATTGTAGCGGTGATCTAAATAATGGGCATCATATTATGTTTATTCAAAATTTTGACGGCGTAACGCCGAAAATGATTGTATCATCTGAGACGGCGGGCGAAAGTACGGGCGCAAGTTCGATCCCTAGAATTTCAACAACGGCGACCGTTTTTTATGAAAGTTCGCAAATTAACAGAATAACATTAGTCGAAAATCAAGGCTTAGGATCATCAACATATAACGCAAATACGGAAATTACTGTTTTCGGGACTGACGGCGCATGAGTAACAAAAAAGAAACAACCGCATATTATCAAAATATAATTAAAACAATTGAAACGCACGTTTTAACATTAGAATCCGAGGCAAAACAGCGGGGGTTTTTGCCAAGATGGTTCATTAATCGCAAGATAAGAAACGCAAAAAGTCAATTAAATTATTATCGTGCATTATTGGACGAATACAAAAAGCGCAAGCTTGCGAAATAGGTTAAATGCTAAAATTTTAGCGTTATTTTATGGAATTCAAATCTAGACACATGGCACAAGCATGGGCGGGCGTCTTAACCCTAGTTGGTATTAACTACGGTTTAGTTAATCAAGAAAATTTTTTGATTATAATTGGCGCTTACGGTTCAATGTTTGTTTGGGACAAAGTCGAAAAGGCAGTACGTCCTAAATTGCAAGGCTTGAAATGATTGAAATAGATATTATTATTTTATCTGTTTTAGCGTGGCTTTGTTTGCAGACATTCAAAAATCATGGGTGTTTGAAACGATTAGAGGGAATGATTAAGGCATTCCATTCATAATTTTTTTTGTTTGTAACTAGTAGCGGTATATTTTCTAATAATTCGCCCTTCGGGATTTCTTTTTCTTTTATCATTTCTAGGGCGACAATATTTGCCGTCATGTTTTTGAACAAGGGTTCTATTTAGATATGATTTATCCCTTTCATAGATTTTCGTTTTTTGATTTTGGCAATATTCGCCCCCGCATGATTTTTTTCTGCTTGATGTATTTTCGCCCCCACGATAAGAACCGTATTTTTTATTCTTGTAATTACCGCAATAATTGACCATAATAGAAAATAGCGTTTCAAAGTATGAACTTTTTCGCCCTGGTGGGACGCTGTAGGCCCCTTTTACAAAAATTTACGCATTAGAAATACAATGTTTCTAAACTCGAATATAGAAATATTAGTTATCAAGGGCGGTAAATCTCGCGAAATATTCGCTGTTTTTCTGCGTTCCATACGTTAACGAATGTAATATTTTTAGAATGCATAATGACGGCGTGGTCAATCAATGTCTTTAGACGTTTAAACGACTTTGAACAAAAAGGGCATTTTCGTTTTTTCCAAACCATATTTTTTAATTATTTGACATGATCTAAACTTTTTGAGTGGGGGTTTTGAGTGTGTGAGAGTGTTTTAACGCACTAAAAAGAACATAATCTACGATTTTTATTATTATTATGGTGTCTTTTTTGACGTCAATTGTGACGGCAATTAAACAAAGTCCTTATATGATTTATCCTCACACACACATTATCAATGAAGAGATCAGAAAATAGCAATTTTAGAGGGGTGGGTCATATCGTGCCTAGTTTTGCCCCTATGTCATATTCGAATAATGTCCTAATGGGTAATGGTGGTCTATTACTATCAAAGTTAAACCGCTACGATTGTTTTAAGGTGGGCGGGGTTAATCTGAAAAAATCGCTTACGAGTAAATTAAAAAACAAAACAGGGGGCTACCTCATTGAGTGACATACCAGATTTAGAACGTGACAAAAAAATAGAACAAGCGTTCAAGCGCACCGATAAAGAACGCAGAAAAATAATAATTAAAAATTTTATTATGATGATTAAAGATAGTGAGGGAAAACTACCAACAAACGCAATTAAAAAATTAGAATTCGAATATATGCGCATGGCACCAAAAAATGATTTATTCAAAAAACATAGAACGACACGACGCGATGAAATTAAAGAATCTTTAATTGAAGAGGGTTACGAATTATGAGCGAATTAATTATCAATACTCAAAATCCAAATGAGGTTAAAGTAATTTTAAATGAACAAGAAACATCATTATATTTTGATCGCGTTCTAGAATGGTCTTACATTATGGGAAAACCTGACGCCAAAAGTGACGGCAAAAATGACGGCAAACCTTCAAGCAATTTATCAGATATGAGGGATTATAGATAACCATGAAAATAAAAGAATTACAAAACCTTCAATATCTTTTAGAATTATATTCTGAATATGATTATGAATTTTTAGACAAAGAAAAATTACGAGAAAAAATTCTAACTATTTTAAGAGAAAATAATATCATATCTTATCAAGTTTCAGAAGTTAACGAATTAGAGGATAAATAAAATGCCTAGAGTTAACAAATATTGTTTTGATTGCGGAACCCGCTTGAAATACGTTCCCGCTTTATCGACACCAAAACTACCAAATGAATTTAGACACATGGCTTATACTTGCGAAAAGTGCAACGAGAAAAATAACGTCGAAACTTACAAGAATAATCCACAATTAGAACCATTAATTAAAATAATTCTAGTGAATAAACAAGCCTCAGAAATTCCTGTTGAAACGGTAAATATCAAAATTACAGAATATCGAAAGGCGTACGAACGAATCCAAAAAGGCGAGGATAAACGCGCCAAATATTATCAAGATTTGAAGGATAAAAAAGACATGATGAACGGCACCGGTAAATATGCCACGCCTGAAATTTCTTGATCTCTTATTACGAACCAACTAGTACAAAAACCGAAGGAATTGGCGGGCAAAACTACTTTTAGATATAATGAATGTGATATTTCAGATGTCAAAACATTACTAGACAATAAACGCCTAGCGTTATCATCTATGCGTTTCATGACGTCGGAAACTTTCATTTTATTGCCTTTTGAAACGTGGCGGTGTCTGCTTGATGAATTGCCGGAAACTAAATGGCGCGCCATTATTGAAGCAGAAAGTAAAATTGTTGATGATGTGGGCGATTTAGAAAAGTTTCTAAATTTAACGAAAGCATGGTGTATTCATGCAAAAAAGACGCCAAGAAAAGAACATTTTTTTGCAGATGTAAATTTATTTAAAAATAAAATTGAATACACATGGCATCATAATTTTGGAATTACTAATAATAATTGGAGTCGAATTTTTTATTCTGCTCTTTTAGAATCTGATCCAATGAATGATTGGAACGTTATTGATAATAATCTCAATATTGGGCAATTATCAATAACTTTTGAGAAAAAATAAAAAGTTCATATTTTAAACCGTTATTTTCTATTATGGCGCACTTAGAGGTTAAAGATGATTTCATAAATTATTGTAACGGTAAAAATTGCGACGCCCAAGAAAAATTAAATGAAATTTTGAGTAATGAAATGAATAAAAAAGAACCTACAGGTCCTACAGCGTCCCACCAGGAACAACCGGAACCGGTAGATAATACAGATTTGAATAAATTAATTCAATTGGGAACCGCTTAAAATGGCACTAAATGAAACAACAAAAAAGCAATTGTCTGAATTTCTCAAAGAAGAAAATTATGTTAAAGCGGATCAAATAGAGCATACTCATGAAGAACCAAAGCACCACCACGCAACACGCTCATTTGATAAATTTTGTCCAAATTGCGCCGAAGCGAACCCAGATTTCAAAGAACCTGACTTTTTCTGCGCTGATTGCTTAGAACCAATAGGCACCGAAGAGGATTTAAAAAATGCCAAAGTCTGTCATAATTGCGGACATGAAGAGGCTATAACAAAAGAGGAAAAAGAGGAATTACAATAATGACTAGATGTAAAAAACACGGTAAAACAATCATAGATGAAAAAGGAAATTGTCACGATTGCGCACCGGAAAAAAAGACCGCTAAAAAAGAGGTTTAATGATTGTCTGAAGAAACAAAAGAAACTATAGAAGTTTCGCAAGCCATAAGCATTCTTGCAACAGAAGTTAAGAAAACAAACGACCGCTTACAACAAATAGAAACGGCATCAAGGGGCGAACCGGTGCAACAAGCCCCGCAACAAAACGACGCCTTCAATTCCCCATTAACTCTCAAGTCATTATTAACAGAATTGCCAAATATTATCCAAATGGCTAAACAAACAGGGCTAATTAAAAACGAAAATCAAGATCCTTTAGCAAATTACAAGTATGCAATAGGTGAAAAAGCATTAGATAGGGTTTTTGAGGATTTGAATAAAAGTTTATTTGAAAAAGCCGAACGAAAATCAATGAATGATTTAGTTCATTCTAATGAGGCGGGAATTCAATAAATGGATATTTCCGAACGTGTGAAAATGTTACGAGATGTCGCCGTTAAATTTGCTTTAAAGTCGCCAATTATTCGAATGGATAAGAATTTAATAAAAAACATGAGCGAAAAAAAATCAATTGCGTTAGAGTGTCAAATAATGGGAATAAACAAAATAGATTCGTTTTCAGAACAACTTAAAGAAAATTGGATTAATAATTGTAAGTTAGGGCTTCAAATGATGTATGATAATGAAGTCGATTCTTTAGCAAAAACGGCGCGTTTTTTTGGTGAGACTTACGAAATGAAGTTTTTCGCCAAGCAAATTAAAAACGAAAAATGGAAAAATAAAGAAGCATTAGAATTAATAGCGAATAATATGACGGGTTCTGTAGAGGATTTAATAATAAAATGAATTGTAAAACCCATGTAAAACATTTCGGTTTTGTTAGAATCTTAAAGCACCCACGAAACGAAACGCGGTTAACAAGACAATGTAAAAAATGTCGGGACTTGGAAAAAAATTGCTTACTTGTTCAAAATTAGGAAAAATTGATCCTAAAGACCATTTAACCGGCTATGACGGTTCGGATAAATGGAAAAAAATTCATGCTACAGTTAATTCAATTGAGTGCGAATTTTGCAGACAAAAGGGGATTAAATTAATGCGTGGAATACATGACGCCGTATCAATTCACATAGGAAAAAAGCCCGTTTATCCAAACGATTTGAAATTTACGCATAATTACGTAACGCGAGCGGTTCAAAATGCCCGCTAATTCAATACAAGAATTAAACCGCTTAACCAAACAATTACGCGGGATTGCTGATGATAATTATTGGGCGCGCCCTAAAGACTACATTCCGGTTACACAAAAAGACGGGCGCCGATATGTTTGGGAACGAATAAATCCTAATTCTAAACGACTTGATAAGAAAAAGCAGGCGATTAAAGCTGACCGACGGTAAATGTGTTTATTGTTCTAAGCAATTTCCACACAAAAACAATAAAAAATTTTGTTCTGTAAGTTGTAAAAACTCACATTATAGATTAAAAAAACGATTTGAAAACCGCAAGCTATAACGTTTGTTTATACGCAAAACCGAGATTATAATTTATGCGTCGAAAGTGCAAGTACGGAAAACGTAAGGGTTCGAATAGATGTAGGAAGCGAGCAAGATGAGATTAAAACAACTTATTAAAAATCCGCTTAGTTCGGCTACATGGAAACAATTTGGACTAGGACAAAAAGGCGTAATTGGCACCGCAACCGCAACCGCAGTTTTAGAGTTTGGCACACAATTAATCGATCGTTATGCACCGGCACAAGTTAATTCTATTATGTCGCGTCAAGTTGTAGGAAATGCCCCATTTTTAGGGACTGTTTCTATTCGTGATACTATAGTATTAGCACCGGCAATAACTAGCGCAATTGGCGCCGTTAAGGGCGGGGGTTCTAAAAAAGGAAACATAATGAACGCTTTAGCCGGTTACGGAACCAAAGTAATGCTAAGACGCACCGGATTAAATCCGCATTTACTATCAAAAGGGATGCCAAGTCCACAAAATCCACGCGTTACAAGTGGCACAAGTGCAAATGCACAAAACAGGGGGTTATATCCTTAGATGGTTTCTAGTTCCGAGGCAATCCTCAACAAAAATTCAACATTTACCGCCGACGTATTAAACCAAACAATGCAAGGCGCAAAATCAAAATATTTAGATTCTGTCTCTTTGACTGTTGGCGCACTTCAAAACGGGGGTTCCGCACCATCTATAGCAAACTTACTCGGCTTAGTTAACAGAATTACTGTTAGTGTCGCCGGCACCGTCGAAATGGATCTTTCATTAACTGACTTGTACGCATTAAACAATTTATGGCTAGCAAACGAACAACGCACAAAAATAAGCGCCGGTGATAATCAAACCACTTGGATTAGTGGCATTCAAATGCCCGTATGGTTCCCACCTGTCGCAAACGAAACACAAATTTCATTTTACTATTCAGCAGTTACCGCAGCCGATAACACAACATTAAGCGCAACGGCAAACTATCAAGCCTCAATACCAAGAAGAACCGCCCTTCATTATCAAACATTCCAAAAAAATACAAGCGGTGTAGATTCTTCAAGTCTAGGAAATTGGCAACATGACTTTCAAGCACTAGGAAACATTAGCGGAATATTATTCAATAATACTACAGTTTCCGGCGGGGGAACCGCAATTGACGACGAAACCTTAACTCAAATAGGAATTGAGATAGACGGCGTTCAAAACGTTTTGTTCTACGAAGTCCACGAATTAGGATCATTGACAAATAATTTCACCGGTCAAATGAATTCTAACCTCGCAGATAGTCCTAACTCATTAGCAATTTTAGATAATTACTATTGGCTACCAATTAAAGAAATGATTCCTAGAAATTCTTGGGTTAAAATTAATGCTATGGCAGGGGTTAACGCTGAGCAAGCTACAGACATTGTAATTCAGCAAATACCATTTTAGGAGCTGAACCAATTTGGTTCACCATGTCCCAGACGCAACCGGCAAAATGCATTTTCACCGCGACGCCGGACGGTGCGGTTATTTTATCGCTAATCTAGACGAGGACGAAACTTTAACAATTGAAGTCGAGGGTAATCCGTCTTTTACTTTGGTTCCGCTAAGTTATATCAAAATTTCTGATTCTGTCGGAATTGATACAAGCATGACAAACGATTCAAGAAATTATACAGTTTTAGAATATGTCGCCGGAAGTGAGTTCTAAATGTCACAAAAACAAAAATTCAAAACTTGCGCTAAACGGTGCAAGGGAAAAGCCGGCTTTCGTTCTTGCATGGGTTCATGTTTGAGGAAAAAACGATGATTTTTTCCGCCCTGGTGGGACGCTGTAGGCCCCTTTTATCGAATTTAAATACAAATTTTGAGAGGTTAAACAATGTCTGGCGCTTCTGAATATGTAGATCCAAAAAAGCGATTTCCCGCTTTTGCTGATTTAATCACCGCACGACAACCACAATTAACAAAAGATGCCGACATAACAAGAATTGCACAAACAGCAAGACAGCAACTAGATTGGAACGGAATAACCAGACCGACACAATACAAACTAACAACGACTCAAATCGATTCGTCATCTACGGGGGACACTGTAATTTTAACCGGTGCAACTAACAAAAGTCAAATTATAACTTACTTGTCGGCATACGCAAGCGGAACCGGCAACGCAAGTTTTAGATTTGAAATTGATACCGGTTCAAGTTTCGGAACGACTCGAAGAATTTCAACAACAGACGCAACAGACAAAGAATTAGACGGACAGGAATTAATGTTAAAGTCTACCGATAGAATTGTTTTACACGTAACAACCGCCGTCGGAAGTTCTACTATTGATGTTGTTTGTAATTATATCGAGGCGGGATTTGGTGCGGTGTATCCATAAATGACAACAAGACAACAATACGAAAAAGAAATATCAAGATTAAATTCTTTGATAAGAAAAGCACAAGAAAAATATAATTATGAACAAGGACAAAACGACAGCAATCAACGATCACATTGCGCCGGCTTTGATGCTTGGTGCGGTAAAGGTTTAACGTGTTGTGATAAATGGAAGTCTGAAAGCCAACAAGCATGGAATAAAAATTCTATTGGCTTAAGTTCTGAAATTGAAAACGCTAAAAATAATTTGTGGGATTATCAAAAACGTATAGCACAAGAAGAACAAGACGCACAAGTTAAAGCCGTTAGAGAAGCAATAGCCGAACAAGTTCGTTTAGAACAAAAAAAAATTCAACAACAACAATCTATAACAATTCAAGAAACAGTAATACCAGAACCTAGAATTATCGAACCGCCAAAAAGACAAACAGAAAATAATTTGTTACCTTTGGCAGTCGTCGCGGGGGTTTTGTTGTTATGAGTTATGTTTTAGAACGTGATTTTGCAAATACTAATTTCATGCAAAATAAAATGATTGCATCTAATACAAATGCTATTGCACTACATTCTGATCAGTTAGTAAAAGCCGGTCAAGATTTGACATACTTTGGCGAAAAGGTTACAGAATTAGATCAACGTGACCAAAATATTTATGATAATATTAATTTCAATATTGACCGTTTGAATAATTTACAAGCGCAAATAAACGAAGCAAAAGACGAACGCGACACAATACAAACAAAAATTTCAAACATCGGTTCGGGCATGGGTTCTGGTGATTGTGCTTTTTGGGATGTTCCTTGCAAAATGAAAGAAACAACGTCACAAATAGGCACTATTGCGCTTCTTGCGGGTGGGGGTTTTGTGTTATACAAAGTATTATCGGGGCGTCGAAAATTATTATGAGACTTAACAACGTGATTGAAATTATGGCGGGTTCAATTTTTGCAATAGTTTTAGTTTCTGTATTATCTGAAAAATCAAATTGGTTTAACCAAAAATTAACAAGATATCAGGGGGGATCGATGTGAGTTTATACGAACAACAATTAGCAAGAATTGACAGAACGACCGCATTTAGAGAAAAATGGGGCGGGGTAATTTCCCCAAAATATACAGAAGGTGCAAATTTATCATCAAATAATTTTGTCGGAACCGCAACGACTCAAGAAGTAATTAACACTTTGATAAATCCCGAAACACAAAACCGTCATGTTGGTTCTAGTCAAAATTTAACAACATATCTAAGGGAACGAAATTGGACGCCGGAAACAGCGCCGGATAATTGGACGGCACCGATAAAACAAACCGTTCTACGTGCCGAAATTGCGGGATTATCTCAAGCATTAGTGCAACCGCCAAAAATTAAAACGCCAAGACCAAACCCACGAAGCCCCGACATTGAAACAATAAAGACCGCAACAGTAATTGATCAACCGGCGCAAGAAATTGTAACCGAACAAATCGCCACGCCAGATTATGAGTTGTCAAGACATAGCCCTAACACGACAACACAAACAAGCGCGCCGGCTTCGGTTCTTCCTTCTGTAGCGATTCTCATCGGTGCCGGTGTCGCCCTTGCTGTTATCTTGAAAAAAACAAGGGGGAAAAAATAAAATGCCTACGCCCGTTCAACAAATGCAAGCGATAATAGTCGCCATGTCAGGAGAAACCGGTGATTTAGAAGCCGGAACAAGTGTGACACAATTTAGAATGCCATACGCATTTAATTTAACAGAATTGCCACGCGCTAGCGTTTCAACGGCGCCCGCCGGTTCTGTCATAACAGTTGACATTAACGCCGGCGCATCAACGCCCGCAACAATACTTTCAACAAAATTAACAATTGACGCGGGGGAAAAAACAAGCGTTACGGCAGCAACGCCCGCCGTTTTATCAAGTACGACTTTAGCAAATGATGATATAGTAACTTTTGACATTGACGCCGTAGGATCATCAACTGCCGGCGTCGGTCTAAAATGCGAATTAATAGGGTTTAAGCTATGACTTGGACTTATGATTTAACGCAACAATCAGACGATAAAGGCAATTTAATTCCGGTTTGGACGGTTACGCAATGGAATACAGATAATCCTAATGTCCGATATGAAACAAGTATAACGAGCGCGATTAAAGTCGCTTGCTATCCTGATTAATCCTGGTGGGACGCTGTAGGACCATGAGTTTAAATT
>CAACVF010000269.1_pt1 | contig 11239 bp, 11 predicted proteins | sample 2381781 | NCBI WGS metagenome assembly CAACVF01 (sample SAMEA5211967, study PRJEB30684) | marine metagenome | biome: Marine; feature: Epipelagic; material: Water | collected 2015-10-15 | depth 60 m | reverse complement strand
AGCGACAGGTGTTGGACTCATACTTGTATCTCATTTGCGTAGACCACAAGGCAAGGCACATGAAGAAGGACAAACTGTATCACCCTCTGACTTGAGAGGTAGCTCGGCAATTCTCCAGCTATCTGATCTTTGTGTCTCATGCTCCAGAAATCAGCAAAGCACAGACGCAGGTGAACGATCACAGCTACAGCTAGCACTGTTAAAGAACAGGTATTCAGGCAAGACTGGCCCTGTCGATACCTTGTTGTATGACGAGAAGACTGGTCGCCTAGTACAACAAACAAACTTCTTCCAATGACTCTACTAATAGATGCCGACATGCTTGTTTACTCTGCCTGCTGTGCAAGTGAGCAAGACTTTAAGTTCAATGAGTACCAGCATGTACTCGTATCAGATGAACGTGATGCGTTGGACTATGTAGCTATGAAGCTAGAAGAATATCAGTCCATCACTGGTGATAGAGGCAAGATCATCATGTGCTTCTCTGACTATCCCACCTTCAGACATGAAGTATTTACTGAATACAAAGCTAATCGAATAGGCAAGCGTAAACCCTTGGCATTTAAAGATGTAGCTGAAGCAGTGAGAAGGTATCACGATGTCGCTGTCTATCCCAACCTTGAAGCTGATGATGTGATGGGCATACTTGCAACTGAGGAAGCACACCCTACCCGTGTCATAGTTTCAGGTGATAAAGATATGAAGACCATACCCTGTATTCTTCTGAGGAATGGAGAACTTGAAACCATTTCTGAAAAGAGGGCAGATAGAAACTGGATGTCGCAGGTATTGCAAGGAGATAGGACAGATAATATTCCTGGCCTTGTAGGTGTCGGGCCAAAAACTGCTGAAAAAATTTTGGGAGATTCCGAGACTCTTTCTGATATGTGGGACAAGGTGATAGGTGCATACGAGAAGAGGAAACTTACATACAAATCAGCATTACTAGCAGCACGACTTACTAGAATCTTGAGACACGGGGAGTACAATTTACATAAGCAAGAAGTATCCCTTTGGGAGCCGCCCACCACATGATCGATGAAGAACTCTGGCCTCCAATAGATGAGGTTCTTATCAGGAAACTAGAAGAGATCTACCCTGATAGATGCCCATCAATAGACCTACCTGACCGAGAGATATGGAGGTACGGTGGTCAGGTGGAACTGGTAAGAATGTTGCGATCCATATATGATGAACAAAATACTTCGTACGAATAATGGCTTACGACTGGGGGAAACTTGTTGATGTTGTTTATCAATCAACTTTAAGACGTGATCCTCAACAGGCGGGACGTGATTATTGGATGAAAGATTTACAGAACAAGTACCAAACATCACTATCGCAAGGGATGAACGAAGGCCAAGCCTACGGTGCTGCTTCTCAACATCTTCTTAACTCAATAATGGGTGGTTCTGAATGGAAAGATGCAGGTGTGCCGACTGATGTTTCTGGTCTAAATGAAAAAATAAATAAATTAACAAAAGAAAATGTAACCTTAACGGATCAAGTTAACAATCCTTACTCCGATACAGACTGGGATAATTTATTAAATAGATCCTATCAAACTGCTTTCAATAGAGATATTGGAGCCGAAGGTAAATCATACTGGGGGCCACAAGTAAGACAGCAGTACGACAAACTTGTAGGACAGGGTTGGTCAAAAGATGCGGCCTTTGGTTTATCTTCTCAATGGTTATATAAAGGATTATCAGCAAGCGATGAATATCAAGATGCAAACCCAGATTCTATAGCAGCTAAATATCAAGCATTACTTGATAAAGAAGGAACACCTACAGATCTTAACTGGGACTGGAATAGTTTAATTGATTCTACGTACCAGACTTTCTTTAAAAGAGCAGCAGGGCAAGAAGGTCTTGACTACTGGGGAAAAGATCTTGCTGATTATTATCAAACAAAACTTACAGGAGGCGCATCAGAACAAGATGCTTACGGATTAACTAACCAATGGTTCTTACAAGGCTTGCAACATAGCCCAGAGTGGCAAGGGATCTACGGACCAACAGTTAATAAGGGATCAGATTATGTAGGAGGTAGTGGTGGCGGTGGAACACAGATAGTTCACACGACGCCACAAACAAGTAAGACAGCAGGAGACCAAGCAGTAGAACAAACACTAGATACATCAGCAAGTTCTATTGGATCAGGGGCACAACGTAAAAAATATAATGTAGGTGGTGGTACTAGCAGTCTTAATATTCCAACTCCTTCAGCAGGTGGTCTTGGTATCACCTAATCAAAAGATCTAGCGTTAATATTCATAGCAGACTATAGTTCTTGTTATACAAGTATAAGTATTTGTCATGTGTGGTGGTGGACCTAAAGGACCGTCTGAAAAAGACAAGAAAGCACAAGAACAAAAACATCAAGAGAATCTTGCCCTGCAAAGAGAGCAGATGGAAGAGCAGAAACGACAGTTTGAATTGCAACGACAAGATCAACTTAATAGATATAACCAGCAGAAAGCAGAAGCAAAAGCTGCTCCACCTCCCAAACCTAACGCAACAGCAGCCGTTGCTGGTTTAGCTATTGATGATGGTAAGTCAGGTAGAGGAAGAAAAAAATATAGAAACCCAGCTCCTCAGAAAAACACAAAGACACCAACATTAACTAGAACAGACGCAGCAAAGACTCTTTATATTGGTAGTTAAATGGACTTAAGTATTAACACTATTGATTTAGTTCCAGGCAAAGGGGCTGACAAAAAGAAAGGAACAACACTAGCTGGTAGATACGACCAACTAAAAACTAATCGTGATCCTTTCCTTCAACGAGGAAGAGATTGCGCAAAGGTAACTATTCCTTCTGCTTGTCCTGACTCCAACATGGGAGATCATGGGAAGTTACAAACACCTTGGCAATCAAGTGGAAGTCGTGGTGTAAATCATTTACAAAATAAATTAGGAGTAACTCTTTTCCCTCCTAACACTCCGTTCTTTAAATTAGAAATAGATAGCCTTGCTTTACGAATAGAAGAACAAGGACCAGAGATTAAGACAGAGTTAGATACAGCATTAGTAAAAGTAGAACAAGCTGTAATGAATGAGCTTGAAACAATGAGCGCAAGAGCTTCATTGAGTCAAGCATTTAAGCAGTTATTAATTACAGGTAATGCTCTTCTTTATGTAACACCTGAAGCAATCAGAGTAATCCGTCTTCAAGATTATTGTGTCGTCAGATCTCCTATGGGAGAAGTGACAGAGATTCTAGTAGAAGAAGAAGTTTATCCTGAAGCATTACCTGATGGTTTCTTTCCTGAAGAGGAGAAAGAAGATGATGAAAAGCTAGGGCCAATCAAGAAGACTGTAAAGATTCATACTTGTGTCAAGATTGAGAACGGTGTCACTCGCTGGTATCAGGAATGTAAAGGAAAAGAAATTGAAAATACATACGGCATGTGCCCTGAGAACTGTAGTCCTTGGATCGTATTAAGGTATGAAAGATTGGACTCAGAAGAGTACGGACGTTCACATGTTGAACAGTATTACGGTGACTTAACTGCACTTGAATCTTTATATCAAGCAGCAATCGAAGCAGCAGCAGCAGCCAGTAAAGTTCTATTCCTTGTGAATCCAAACGGTACAACCAGGCCAAGAACTCTTAGCAGTGCAGCCAATGGTGCAATCGTTCAAGGTAATGCTGCTGATGTAACTGTCGTACAAGCACAGAAACAAGCTGACTTGCAGATTGCTTTCAACATGATTGAAAGAATTGAGACAAGATTACAGTTTGCTTTCTTGCTTAACACAGCTATCCAACGACCAGGAGAAAGAGTTACAGCAGAAGAAATTCGTTACATGGCACAAGAACTTGAAGCAAGTATCGGTGGGTTCTACTCCATACTTACTCAAGAGCTACAACTACCATTGGTACGCAGATTAATTTATATGTTGCAAAGGAAAGGAAAGTTACCTGAGTTCCCTAACAGTCAAGAGACAGGTGAACCTCTTGTAACTCCTAAAGCCGTAACAGGATTAGAAGGTATAGGTAGAGGCGACGACATGAATAAATTAACTGAGTTCTTGACTATCACTCAGCAAGTATTAGGCCCAGAAGCTATGGCTCAGTATGTAAATGTAGAAGAAGGACTGCGAAGACTGGCAGCTAGTGCTTCAATAGATACGACTAATCTGATTAAAACATCAGAACAGTTACAACAAGAAAGGGCACAAGCACAAGCACAAGCCCAACAGCAACAGCAAGAAATGCAGATGATGGAAGCAATGAAGTCGTCAGCTATGGCTAAAGTTGCAGACAACTACACACAACCAGGTTCACCTTATGGCCCTCAGTTCTCAGGAAACTCCGAAGACGGAGCAGCAGGAAGTATCCCTAACACCGTCCCCGATCTCGGGGCAGCAGCCGACGGACTCCCCAGTGGCCCAGTCGGAGGAGCCGAAGGTTGAGGAACTAACTCCTATAGTTGCAGAGAAACCTGTCGCTAAGAAAAAGAAAACAAAAGAGCCGCAGGTTATCATTGATAGCCCGACTCATATCACTATTAAATAACTGAACTCTCACCCATCACAATCCAATGCCAGATCCTATTACCATTTCTGAACCAGAGACAGGTGCGTTATCTCCTGAACAGGAGACAGCAGCTAAAGATGAAGCACTTGTTACTGAAACTCAAGGCCAAGAGCCAGCTAAGTTTGCTGGTAAGTATGGCTCCGTTGAAGAACTAGAGAAAGGATACGCAGAACTTCAGAAGAAGTTAAGTGGTCAAGAAGAAACGACAGAAGAAGTATCTGATTCAACAGAAGAAACAACACCTACTAACGCTTCAGAAATTTATGGTGAATACATAGGTAGTCGCCTTGATGAAGCTGGTGTCGATTACCAAGGGATGAATACTAAATGGCAAGAGACAGGCAAGCTAGAAGATGACGACTACAAAGCATTAGAAGGTGCTGGCTTTAGTAAGGATATGGTTGAAGCATACTTAGATGGTGTGCAGTACAGAGCAGAACAAGACTCACAACTTGCAGCTAAAGAAGTAGCAGCAATTAAGAATGAGTTTGGAGGTGAGCAGGTCTACACTGAAATGATTCAATGGGCTGCTGCAAACCTAGACAAAGGAGAAGTTGATGCGTTCAACTCTATGCTTAAGACCAGTAACCCACACCAAATAAGGATTGCTGTCGCTGGTATTCAAGCTGCATACATGAACAACGCAGCAAGAGAACCTAAGCTTGTAGGAGGCAGAGCATCTAGAGCAGCAGCTACTAAGTTTGAATCAACAGCACAGGTAGTAGCAGCTATGAATGATCCTAAATACAAAGAAGATCCTGCTTACAGAAAACAAGTAGAAGAAAAACTTAGTCGCTCAAAAGTCTTTTAAGAGGTATTATTTAATTACCTAACTTCTCATAGAAGCAACGGCCCCTTGCGAGGGATACCCCAAGTGGAAGAGATAGTGATGGGCAAACCCTTTCTATCTACCGTACAAATTGTATGGCTAACTTTACTAGCTCAAGGCTAGGTCTCGTAAATGCTACGGGTACTAGCTATGACGCTTTATTCCTTAAAACGTTTTCAGGAGAAGTTCTGTCTTCGTTCAAAGCAGCGACTGTATTCGAGTCACTGCATAACGTGCGTACAATAGCATCAGGAAAAAGCAGTCAATTTCCAATAATTGGGAATTCTTCAACTGCATACCATACACCAGGTACTCAGTTGACAGGCAACGCTATCAAGCATGCCGAAGTAACCATCAACATCGATGACAAGCTTGTCTCTAATGTATTCATCGCAGACGTTGATGAAGCCAAGAACCATTATGACGTTAGATCTCAATACTCCATTGAGATGGGCACGGCTCTTGCAAATACATTTGACAAGAACGTAGCAGCTACTATTGCTCAAGCAGCAAGAACCAGCACTAACGCTAACACTGATCTTCCTGGTGGTACTCGTATCAAGATTGTTGCTGCTAACAAAGCAGCCATTACTGGTGCGAACTTGGTATCTGCAATGTGGGCAGCAGCCGAGAAGTTTGATATCAACAACGTCCCTGAGAATGATCGTTACATTGTTCTTGGCCCAACTGAGTACTACAAGTTAGCTCAGACAACAGACGTACTCAACAGAGACTGGGGTGGTTCTGGAGCATACGCAGATGGAACAGTCTTGAAGGTAGCTGGCATCAGCATCATCAAGTCAAACCATCTACCAACTACAAACCGTTCTGCTGTAACTGGTGAGAACAACACATACCATGCTAACTACACAGACAGCGTTGGACTTGTCTTCAACAAGCAAGCTGTTGGTACAGTTAAGCTGATGGACTTGAAGATGGAACAGACAGGATCAGACGTACATGCTTTATGGCAAGGTACATTCATGGTCGGATCTATGGCTCATGGTACTGGAGTTCTACGTCCAGACTGTGCTATCGAAATCTACTGGGCAACCAGCTAACTACCATGGGGGCTATATGCCCCCTCTTTTCTTATGGGTCTTAACCTCACATCAGAGCTAGAAGGAGTTAATAAGGTTTTAAGAATGATGGGTGAATCACCTGTCAACAGTCTTGAAAGCCAATTCGGTCTAGCAAAACAAGCAAACGATTCTCTTCGTGAAGCTAGTCGTGCCATTCAATCTGAAGGATGGTCTTTCAATACAGACTTTGAAAAAACTTTAAACAGAACTCCAGGTACTAATGAAATAGATCTAAGTTCTGACATCAGTAGGGTTGTCGTAGATCCTTACACTTACCCTGACTATGACGTAACCCAAAGAGGATTAAAGTTATACGACAGAAAGAATAATACCTCTGTCTTTACTGAAGATTTAAAAGCAGATGTAAGTTACATCCTTGATTGGACTGACTTACCTGAACACGCACGTCAATACATAATGACAAGAGCAGGAAGACAGTTACAAGAATCTATTATTGGAAGTACAGAGTTAGGTCAGATTAATATCACTGCTGAGATGGAAGCGAAGGCACACTTCCTTGAGGAAGAAACAACTAAGAGTCAGCACAATATGATTCGTGGTAATCCTAATCACACTGGAGTCTTTCAAACTTACCAACCTAGTAATACCGTTCTTAGGTAGCCATGCCTTTAGTCAGTTCTGCTATCCCTAATTTAATTAATGGGATAAGCCAACAGCCACCAGCATTAAGACTGGCTTCACAAGCTGAATCAGTTGTTAACTGTATGCCTAGCCCAGTGGAAGGGCTAAAGAAACGACCTCCAAGCACACACGTCAAGCAACTAACAAGTAGCACTCTTGGATCTAACAGACCTTTTGTTCACTTGGTTGATAGAGATGGAGTAATCCAGTACTTAGTTATCATCCAAGATGGAGACTTAAAAGTATTTGACCTGGACGGAACAGAAGCAACAGTTAGTTTCCCTGATGGCAAAGGGTATTTAGATATAGCAAACACAAGTGAACCTTCTTCTCAATTTAGAGTTGCGTCAGTCGCTGACTATACCTTTATTGCGAATAGAGAGAAGACAGTCTCAATGGCTGGTACAACTTCTCCTAAGAATTTAGGGATAACTAATATCGCTTCAATGGTTTTCGTTAAAGCTGCCAACTATGACACGACATACGAAATTCAAATCAACGGAACCGATGGTTCTTCTTTGTTATCTAACAGTGATGGAAAGATTGAATATAAGACAGACCCTGCTATTGGAAGAGAGATCTCAGGATCTTATGCCCAAGGTGCTGCCAACAGCCCATCTCCAAGCGTTTCAGTACTAGCTACTAACCACGGACTTTCGACTGGCGACAAAGTAAGGATGACCTTTCCTGCTGGTAGTTCCGCAAACGTAGGTTTAGGTGTGGCTGGTACTTATGAAATTGTAGTTTCAACTGCGGATGCCTTTAGCTATACATCAGCGTCATCCCAGATAACAGGTGGTAACTGTACTGTTACTCATTCAAAACCTTTATCAACAATAGATATTGCTGCTCAGTTAAAAGCATTGCTTGTCGCTGATAGTAATGCCAATTCAGCTTTTGATTTTGAACAGGATGATTACATTCTCAATATCAAAAGAAAAGATGGAGGTAGTGCTACTACCGACTACCTATTAACAGCAACAGACACCAAGACAGGAGAAGACTTAGTTGCTATTAAATCTTCTGTCGATGGAATGGATGATCTTCCTACCATTAGCAAGCATGGTTTTATCATTAAAGTACAAGGATCTAAAGCAACAGCTTTTGATGATTACTACGTTAAATTTGTAACAGATGTCGGTAGTGGCTTTGGCCCTGGGCAATGGAAAGAATGTGTAGGACCAGGCGTAACCTTTGAGATAGATTCAACAACGATGCCTCATACTTTGGTGCGTAATGCCAACGGTACTTTTACATTTGGAAAATTTACATGGTCGCCAAGGATTGCAGGAGATACAACCACGTCACCCAACCCAACCTTTATCAATAGACAAATACAAAACATAGATTTATTTAGAAACAGGCTTGTCTTCCTTGCAGATGAAAACGTGATCCTGTCTGCTGCTGATAGCTATGACAGGTTCTGGCCTGAAACAGTTCAAACTGTTGTAGATAGTGATCCTGTTGACTTAAGTACTGGTGGTAAATCTATTAACTTCTTAGTCTCAAGCGTAGGTTTTGCTAACACTCTTCTTCTCTTCAGTCGTCACGGTCAATTCCGTCTTGACTCAGGATTAAATATTGGATCAAGCTTAACTCCCAAGACTGCAACCATTACAGCTATCACTACCTTTGACATGGCTAGTGCTGTAGACCCTGTTGCTGTTGGTCGTAATATCTATTTCCCTATACCAAAAGGAGCAAGCTTTAGCGGTGTTAGAGAGTTCTTCCTGCCTGATGCAAGTGGTGCTATTCCTTTATCTGAAGAAGTAACAGCCAGTGTTCCTAGATTTATACCAGGCAACTTATCAACACTTGTCGCCTCTGTTGCAGAGGAGGCATTAGTTCTTATTAGTAAAGACCAGCCCAAACGTATCTATATCTATAAGTTCTTTTTTGAAGATGATACCAAGCTTCAATCTGCATGGTCTTACTGGGAAGTGAAAGGAGCAAAAACAATTCTTGGTGCAGATATTATTGGTAGTGATTTATATGTCGTTGTCGAATATAGCGATGGTGCCTACTTAGAAAAGATTGCACTAAGACCAGAAAACATTGACCCAGAAACTGTCAGTGCAGGTACAAAACTAGAAATACTATTAGATAGAAAGACAACAGAAGCTAATTGTTCTACTACTCTTATCAACTCAGGTGCATTAGGGGTACAAACTGTCATCACTCTTCCTTACCCCATTGCAACAACAGGCGTAATGGCAGTAGTAGGAAGGTATGACTCAAGTAATACAATTAGTCATGGTCAAGTTATACGACCTCTTAGTGAATCTCAAACAGGAGGAGCTAGTGGTCACGGCACAATGACAGTGCCTGGTGATTTAAGTAGTGCAAAGTTCTATGTCGGAGAAATATATGACATGAACTACGAGTTCAGCACTCCCTATGTAAAAGAACAAAAGACAGGTGGAGGTGTCTCTATTGCTGCTGGCCCTAAATTACAAATGAGAACTTGGAGTTTAATTTTTGACAAGACCTCTGCCTTTGAATTAAAAATTACTCCAACAGGTAGGGATGCCAGCTCTTATCCATACAACGGAATCATCCTTGGGCAAGCACCACCACTAATAGGAAGCCCATCATTACAGACAGGATCTTTCCGTGTTCCCGTGATGGCAAGTAATATAGATACTAAGATTGAAATTATTAGTACCAGTCCTCTACCTTGCAGAGTTCAATCGGCGGAATGGGAAGGTTTCTACCACACCAGAGCCAGAAGACAGTAACCGCATACCAAAGAGCAACAGTTCTTCAGGATGTCAGATACGTTGCAGATCACATGCGACAGGAGGATGCTGCTGAATGTCAGGCACAGTCAGGAAGTTCACCACCTGAAAGCTTGCTTTACTGTTATTTAAATAGTAAACCTTGCATGACCATGATTAGTAGACATGGCTATCCAATGGGTATGTGGGGTGTAATTCGTGAGTCAAAAACATCTGGTCGTATATGGATGCTAGGGTGTCAATCAATGTTGGATGATGAAAGAGATAAGCGAACTTTTCTACGACAATCTAAACTAGAACTTATAAAGGTTCTTGAGCAGTATCCAGTGTTGTTTAATGTAGTTGATGCAAGAAATGAAATTCATGTACGCTGGTTACAATGGATGGGATTTACATTTATACAAAAGCATCCAGAATGGGGACCAGAAAGTCGTCTGTTCTATGAGTTCGTGAGGATTTAATTATGTGCGAACCAGTCAGCATAATCATGGGTGTGATGTCAGCAGGTCTGGGCATCATGCAGCAGCAGGCAGCGACTAGAGCACAGAACGCACAGATAGATTTCCAAAATATGCAGGAACAGCAGCAGTATGAATACTCTGTACTGCAAACTGATGCAAACAGAACAGGAGAAGAACAGCAAAGACAGTTGCAAGAAGACTTGATGGCACAGAATGAATATCTTGCAGGCGAAGCATACGAAAGTGATATTGCACAATTAAACTTACAGTTAATACAAGAACAAGAAGCGGCAGGACAAGCTAAGAGAGGAGCAGCGTTAGAAGCTTTAGAGGCTAAAGGCGAAATACTTGCAGCAGGTCGTTTCGGCAACTCAATTCAAAACTTAATTGCAGACGCAAGGAGGGAACAGGCTATGTTCGACTACGCAACATCACGAAACCTAGCCTTTGTAGGCCAACAAGTACAAGAACAGAAGAGAGGAGCAGGTATAGAAAGATCAAGTCGAGTTGCAAGCCAGCAGCCATACTTGAAACGAACATTCCTAGATCCGTTAAAGCCAATGAAACGAGGACATGTCCGTGGCCCTGGATTCTTGGGAGTACTAAGTGCTGGGTTAGGAGGTGCTACTACTGGATTGAATACTGCAAGCTCAATCAAAGGTGCTGGCTTCAAGTGGGAAGGCGGTAAATACGTTAGAGGAGCCTAACCATGCAACCATCACTAACCAAGAAAACATCAAGACGTTCAATGGGTGGGCCAAGTATGGGTGCTGCCTCCACACCATTTCAAGAACTGTCGATAAACGAACCAGCATTAAGACCTCAAGCTGCACCTGTCTCTAGCTTTGTTCAAGCACGAAGTCCTAACGCACCAGGGCCAGTTGTACTTAGCGATCCTCAACTGACACCAGAGCCAGCATCTATAAGTAATCTTGAGAA
>CAACVF010000268.1_pt1 | contig 11242 bp, 25 predicted proteins | sample 2381781 | NCBI WGS metagenome assembly CAACVF01 (sample SAMEA5211967, study PRJEB30684) | marine metagenome | biome: Marine; feature: Epipelagic; material: Water | collected 2015-10-15 | depth 60 m | reverse complement strand
TATTACAACTACGTGTATCTGAATTAGAGAGTGTCATGCCATGCCCACATAGAGATACAGTAGAGGATTATCAATTTGATGGCGAGGAAGAAAATAGGGTAGATGTGTGTACTACCTGTGGAGAAATAGTATAAATAATTATAAATGATTATTTATAACAATGGGTGGCAGTTGGGTTTAAATACCACAGTCACAAAATCAGCACGTTCTCGAAATCCACGACAGTTGTGTATATTAATTTATTATAACGTCGAGATGGATACTGAAAACAGTAAGCCAATGGGTAGTGACCTAACCACTAACGATACCGACATTCATTTTGAGAGTATTGAAAACGCACTTTTAGACGTTTGTTCTCAAGATAATGAGATTGCCTATGTAGACGCTGAGGAATATGTTAATGATAGTGAGGAATATTATGACTAATTCCCCCTTCTATCGTAGTGGCGATCGTTTATATAAGTTGAGACATGATAAGGGTTTAATATCATGGCAAAACACAGTTAATCCCGAACTAATTATAAATGAAGCTCAAATGAGGGAGTTAGATAATGAGTAAAACCCTACCAGCTATATTAGATGGCATTGAAGCAATAGATTGGGAACATGAACAAGAGTGCACTAATTGTTTTGTAGGTGTATGTGAGTGCTGTTCAGGACATAGATCATGCCAATGTGGGTGTGATGGATTAAAAAGAGATGTTAAACCTTGAACTGTAAATGTATATCCTGTCAGTATGAAAGATTAGTATTAGAACACCCCGATTCTATTGATTTAAATAGAATAGCAGGAGTATATAAACATGACAGATAAGATAGCAGTATGTAACCTATGTAGTGCTGAACTGCCTTGTGATGATTTATGGGAGAATAGAGCCTCTCAACATGAACAATGGCACAAGCCTAGATCTGTTACAAATAGAATCTATGTTAATACAGTACATGGTATTATTAAATGGAAATATAAATATGTATAATATTAACAATGGGCAACCGTCGGGTTTAAATACCACGGTCACAAATACTCGTCGTCGAAAAATCGATTTCGGAATTTAATTAATATGTTTATTATTTATTACAAATTCATTGAATATTACAGTTATGTCAAATAACAAAAAGCCAACTCTTACATCTCGTATGAATGAGTTGGAATCCCAAATTGAATCCATGTTAGAACACCAAAAAAGTTCATTGGATCGATTGTCAGAATCAAGAAAGCAATCACAAGTTGCCCTTGATAATATGTTAGAGAAAATAGACTCTTTCATAGCTGGCGAACAAAAATCCCCTTCTAATGTTGCACCTGCACAAGAAGTAAAACCACAACCATCATTCTACAATTACCAAACAAGTAGAATATCAAACACAGTAGTTGAAGAAGTTGAAACACAGCCTATTGGTTGCTTCGACATACTAAAAGCAATAGTAAAACAGTTTGGAACAGGCAAAAATGGTCTTAGCGTATCAGCTCCACACGTTAAGAAAGATGGCACAGTTGGTAATGCGTACATCTTAAATATGCCAAGAATAGATAGCAGTTTTGAGTTGGTTGATCAAACCAAAAGTGAGGCACAACAACTCAAGCAATCTAAAGCACTATGGAAAAGTGTAGCCTTCAATAACTTCCTATTTACAGGCAAGTATTGGTCAAAAGGCGAAGGATTGGTATTCACAACCTACATCAAACAAGCTTCAGAACCAGAAACACTTGAGTTCTTGAAAGGAATTGGTGTACACATACCAAAAAAGGATCATAGAATTAAAGAGGAATGATCTCCTCTCTTTTTAGTAATCAAATAATTTGATACATAGATGATAATGGTGGGTATGGAATCGTTTTTAATAGGTTCAGGTTTGGTATTGTTGTTTCATACGATATCCATGCCCACTATCATTGTCGGAGATTCCGAGAATAGTGTTTTGGTGTCATAGGGCAACTAATCATAAAGTGGAAACATAGTTTTCATGATTTTGCTTTTTCCAGCCCAATGTTGTTTTCTTAACACACTCTTTCCTAGAGTAACAGTTGACATATGTCCTGCTTTCATGTGTAGCAACATCAAAACCACACAATTTAAATTAACATGATTAAACATATAAAACCATACAAAATAGACGTTGGCGATACTATTATTTTTACAGGTACACGTACTAAAAAAATAGATGACGATTTGTATATGGATAATAGTGACCATAACTTAATCGGTCAAAGATTATTGGTGGTTGATATTGAATATAGTGAAGAAGAAGGTAATTATTGCCTTTATCTTAGATGTAATACGTGCAAATTACTCCATGATATATGGTTTTCAGATGATGATATGAATAATTCACTCGTTACAGTATTTAGAGATGACAGTAAAACCCATGAATCGATTGTATTTCAGGAGTTATATCAATGAACATATTTATACTAGATGAACAACCAGAACAATGTGCTCTATTACATGCTGATAAACATGTTGTAAAAATGATATTAGAACATGCCCAGCTTATGTGTACTGCACACCATCTACAACCTAACACACTTGTAGAATATGAGATACCATACAAGGCTACTCATGTAAACCACCCATGTGCTAAATGGGTACGTGAAAGCATACAAAACTATCAATGGCTATACAATATGACATATGCTCTTAATAAAGAATATGTGTATAGATATGATAAAAATGTTAATCATAAATCATGGGACGCAATAGAAAATTTGCCATATCCAGATATACCAGATATAGGCATGACACCATTTGCACTTGCTATGCCTGATGAATGTAAAATACATGGATTTCCTGTTGCTTCATATCGTAAGTATTATAACAATGAAAAGCAACACCTATTAAAATGGAAGTCACGTGAGACACCACCATGGATAAAATTACAATAATTAAATATTACAGTTATGAAATATAACACAACAAACAAAACAGCAAAACAAGACCAACAGGGATTTATTAGGAGTATCAGTTTGGCATTTGCTAGGAGTCTATTATGAAAATAGTCAGTAAACTATCTGATACTGATTATTCTAGCATGTTCATTGAATATGCTGATGAGGTAGATGAAAATGAATGATAAAGAGAAAGATTACATGGAGAGACAGGTTAGAGCTAGTCTTGAAATGATGAAATGGCTAAAACAGGGTATGCCATTAGAAGATCAATGGGAAGAACTCGGCAAAATGGGTTTTACTGAGAAAGAAAGAGTTGGCGTTGCAAAATGTCTAAATGCATTTATGAAACACCGTAATGGCGACCACTCAGAATGTCCACCTACTTGTGGTAATACAGAAATGATGGCTAAAATGTGTGACAAATATTCTACTGCAAAAAGAGGCGATATACGTGCAATGATTGATGACGTAGATGAATTGCATGAAATGAACGACAGAAAACAATTTAGTGATGACGTATTACAGGAGTGGAAATAATGCCTAAAACCAAAGACCAAGAAGGTAACGTCAAGACCTGTAATACATGCAATAGAGAGATGAATGGTAACCATTGTGAAACTCATTCTGAATCTCTTACTGTTCAGCCATGTTACTACTGTCATCTAGTAGAATCACATGTTTCCGAATGGGGAGATGATAAGAATACAGATAAGGAAATACCTGTAAATCCTAGTGAGGGTGGTTATGTATAATGATGAATAATTTTACAGATGAACAAAAAGAGGAAATACTAAGGTGTGCTCAAAAGCTACAAAGCCTAATGTTTAGGAATGTCGATCCTAAAGAAAGCTTCAAGGAACTCATAAAGCTCGGGTATGATAGAGATATTATCAATGCCTCTTTGGCTTTGCTTGAACAAGCTGTCCATCACAATAAGAGTGAGGACAACGAGATAGCAAGGTGTATTGAGAGCAGTATGGCTAGTATTTCATATGAACGTACTGATGAGGTGTCAAAAGACAGTTTTACTACTGACAAGTTCTATGGTATATGTACTGATGTTTACAAAAATCTTACTAATACTAATGCTAGAGCAACCCCCCTTGTATTCCTATGGGTAAAAGGTCTTAAGAAACTCGGTGTAGTACCTATTGAAGTAGAAGGGCAAGATGTATCTCCAATGGACTACTTAAAGAGCATAGTTTACCATGAGAATCCTGACGCATATTGTTTTTGTGGAGAGGCTAGTATGAAAACAACTCAAAAGCCAATGAAACAATACAGTTATGGAGATATTCTTAATGATCCGTCATCTAAAGATATAGTTATTGTTCAAGGTAACACCAAGAAAGGAGATGCCAACTATAATGCCATGTATGATATGATATTCGAGCAAGATGGTCATATAGAGTTAAAACTCATGGAAGACTTTGATGGCGAAAATATGGAGAGTGAGAAATTACCATGACCGACATATATGGTAGAGATTTAGATGATGATGAGATAGAATCTATCAAAAAGATAATTGAGGGCGAGGGATATGAAGCTGTAATGAAAGACGTATCACAAGTTCGTAAAGAATCATATAATAAATTCTATGATTGGTATGGTAAGAAAACAGGTCTATCTGTCCACAAAATTAACGAGGAATTAATAAAGGCAGGTATAAAAAGTTACAATAAAATGGTCAAGCCTTTCACAAAATGTAAAAGCATTGAAGATGTTCATAAGGATTTCTCAAAAGAGATAAACATGACATTCATTGATACATTAGGAGCTATGCAGGATAGAGGAATGAAAGTCATACTCGAAAACCATGGTTATGCTAGTGCAGTAGACTTCCTAGAGGGTACAAGACATTGACGATCGAATGTCCAAACGGGAAGGATCATAGGATTAGATATATATCGACCGATAACGACGACAGATTTAATATCTACTTTTGTAATACTTGTGATACAAAAACCTATGAGGCTGTAAATAGTACAAGTCCAGATGTAATAGCACCCCCTCAAATACACAACGACTACGAGATGATTGAAAGATTCCAAGACGACATTGATGACGAACAAATGCAAACTGATTTGTTTTGTTCCGAGGTACAACGACTATGGTAGATAAGCAACTACAATCAAAGTGCTTCATTACTGTTAGAAAGAACGTAGATACGTCATCTAACAATTTATGATTATGTCAAGAAGAATAGATTTAGAAACAGGTGTTAAATTACCTAGATCTGACAAGAAAAGAACATGGCGAAGATGGAAAGACGCAACTAATAGTAGAGAGAGAAACAACCTACGATTTATGAAGCGTGTCAAATTATTCGCTAAAAAATTCGGTTTGTCCAAAGAACAAGCTGACGAATTTAGTTTCACAGGCTAACCCCCTGTACTTTTTATTACGATTATGCAAAAAATACATAGTAATAACTTTACCAGCTCCTATCGACCAGATGTGTTAGTTAGAGGTAGAGGCGTTGGTTGGAATGATAAAGGTTATTGGTATCGACAAACAGGAGATGACAATAACAACGTGCCTATATCAGTTAGGCTAAGACCACATGGGTGGACTAAAAAATATGAGTATGAGATCACATTTGGTGGTCGTGAAGAAACGGTTGATTTGGACAGCACATACACTCATGACTTGTTTACAGTAAAGATAAATAAGTTAAACAGTAAAAACAACATAGTTTCTACTAGACGTATATATCAATCTAATTTCGAGCCTCAAGACTATACTTGTCCATTGTGTCGTAATGCTGTAATATGGAAAAAAGACAACAATATGTGGTCATGTTCAGAAAACACATGTAACTTCAATTATAGTCCAGAAACTTGTACTGATATGCACAATAATTGGACAGATAATGACTTTGGAAGCGATAAGACAGATGAGAATCATAGTCATCATATTGGACAAGCTAGAAATTACTTTGATAGAAGTGCCCTCTATAAACTAAAAGAGAAGGGTACGAGGGAATTACTTTACAAACATTACAATGAATAGCGTAAATATATTCAATACGACAACACTCGTCATGGCATTTTTTGCTATACAAACCATGATATTCGGAGAGTTGTTATGAGTAGAAAAGAAATCAACGGACAGATTCCTACTGTTCCCGTAAATTTCGACCTCTACAAGCCAATTAGATTTGGCAAATACATTGAGATGAGTAACGAACTCTCTATGCTGGAAAATGCAATAGAGAACGGGTTGCCTTTTCTCATGGAAGGAGAAAAAGGTGTCGGTAAAACCATGGCAGTTACAGAAGCATGTGCAAAAACCGATACATCATTAGTTACATTCAGTTGTAGTTCAGGAACTACAATGGGCGACATATTAGGTCGTGAACATCTCTATAACGGGGATTCGGTATTTCAACTAGGCGTGTTGCCTACTGCGATACTATGTGCTAACAAGTCAAAGAACAAGCGAGGAGTTTTGTATCTTGATGAATTGAACGCATTAGATCCAGAAATACAGAAAATGTTGAATCCTGTAATAGATGATAGACGTTGCATATATGTCAATAACGAGAGATATGCACTAGATGATGGTGTGAAGTTTACCATTATCGCAACACAGAATCCAAGCTATTATTCAGGTGTCAATCCATTGAACGAGGATTTGAGATCCAGATTCGTTGGAAAGGTAATTGAATATCCTACAAGCGATCAGATAGCACAAGTAATTGATTGGACAGATATCGACGAAGATAATATACAGCAACCTTTGCTATCATTGGCAGTTGATACATTGTCTATGAAGAAAGAGTCCAAGATTGATTACGTTATATCGGTAAGAGACATAGCATTGTTTACGAAACTATACAGATCGTTCCTAACAATGAATTTATCTCCAGAAGAATGTTTGATTAATGCCATTGAGTGTGGTTTACTAATCAAATATGCTGACGCTGAAGAACGTGAAGTAGTGAGATCAAGAGCTCAAGACACGTTTGGAGTAAACGTATAACACTAGGAAAGAGGAACATAGATATGGAAATAGATGAGACAATTACAGATGGCGAGTTGTATGGAGATGAGGAAATCTGGGATTACATACCAGAAGTCGATTATAGTCAATCAGATGTCGATTATTCTGAAAACCCAGAAAAGATAGGACAAGTAGATTGGGTAGATGGAAAACCCGTCTTATCCTTTTCCTCTCTATGTGACAAAACCAAATCCATATTTAGTGCTGTTAAAGGTGTAGATATACAAGTCACAGAACAAGATGGCGAGAATTATATCTTTCAGGCAAACGAGGGTGGCAGTAAACCCAAGTTTATCATAAATATACCTAAGAAAGCCGTTGCAGGTTTGAATAGATATACTGCCTTTAACCATGAATTAGGTCACTATGCGTTTGACAGTTTCAATAATATGTTTAACTTACATATTAACGAAGAACTATCAGAAATACCTAAAGGACACCAAGACAAAGCACTTGAAATATATAGGTCAGTATTCAATATAATTGAAGACCATAGAGTAGAATCACTAATGGGAGCTATCTATCTTGGAACGGGCAAACGATTTGTTCAGGCAAGAAAGCGTATGGGCAAACTCAAACCAGAAGAACACAAGGCAAAGAATCCTATCGAAGCGTTACATTGTGCTAGAGAGTTTAGAGATGATTGTGTAACAAGAACGTTTGGCGACGCCACATATGTGATTGACAAGATACAAAAACGAGATAACGACGCTAGTATATTATTAGCAAAATACTACATAAAGACTACCGTAAATCCTTGGTTAAAGAAGCAGTTCAATAACATGAATCCAAAAGATCCAAACAAACCACAAGATTCAACAAAGCCAATAACATCAAAACCTAAACTTGACGCATTGTTCAAGAAGCAGTTCAAAGAGAATCGTAAGTGTGATCATAGAGAACTAACCAATCAGAAAGAACTCGAAGAAGAAACGGAACAAGACATGCAACAAAAGATGAAGGATTTCAAGAATAAAAAGAAGAAAGACATTGAGAAATCTCTAGATGATTCAAAAAAATCTGCACAGCAAAAAATCAAAGAGATCAGAAAGAAAATTGAAGAAGACGCAAGACAAAGTAGAGGCAATTCTGATAACAGCGACGACACAATAAGAGAATACAAAGGTAGTGAAAGATTCAATCAATACGGTCACAAGGAAGAAGAATATAAAAACATGAGAATTGCTAGGCAACTCAACAAAATATTCAAACTACTTCAGGCTAGAAGCAAACCAAAACTATCAGATACGGGAGATAGTATATCAATACCTGATGTAATCAGAAGAAAGTCAAGAGGTTATGGCGATATACATATCAAGTCAGTTCCTAATGACAGTTTGGCAGTTGTAGTGTCAATAGACGCTTCTGGATCAATGTCAGGTCAGCCAATAGGTATAGCAAGAAACATGATGGCAGTATTGTTCAAGTCAATAGAGGGAATAAATAATGTCAAACTTAAAGGTGTAGTTTGGTCAGGCACAGAACATTATACATCTGCATGTGAAGTTGCTAATCGTAAAGACTTAGAGGCGATTCAAACTAACGGCATATTTGGTGGTGGTACTCCTACTCCTAATGGTGTTAAGTTCTCCCTTGAGAAACTAACAGGCATGAAAGGTAAGAAGAAACTACTCATTGTATGTACTGATGGTTATCCAAATAGTAGTAGTGAGCCCAACTTAACACCTGAACAGCAGGTCAGGAAACATGTTAATTATGCTAGAAAAAAGAATGTCAATGTGTTTGGCATTGGTATAGGCATGAGGCGTAACAACTATGAGAATGGTAGAGATGATTCAATGGAAACCATGTTTGGCAAGACAGGCTATATAACTACCGAAAATATGGAAGATACTGAGAGAACAGTTATTAAGAAGTTCCGAGATGTAGTTATTAGACAGATGAGGAATTAATGATGAACAAAAATAACAGCACAAGAAACAAAATCATCAAGGACATAATGAATCTGGAGAAAGACGTCAGATTTATTCCCATGCATAGGGAAACTCAAGATGAATTGGAATCGTGGCATGATGACAAGTTGGCGAGATGGCTATGGATGTTAGTGGAGTTGAAAAATAGACAATGACCAACAAACACCAAATCAGATGTAAAGGTAGATGGTCAGTTCATGGAAAAAGCGAATGTGAGGACAAATTCGAGCATTACGGATCTTATGGCGACCAAGAACTAATAGATCATCAAGAGAAAGAAAAGTCACTAGATTGTAGACAGCATTGGTGGACAGGATTTGAGAACAATATAAAGTTCGACCAACTAAAATATAATGCAGAAAAGGTAAATTTGAAGTTGGATTTAGATAATGTCAAAGACAAAAATCGCTAGTAAATCTAGCAAGAAAAAGGCAGTTAAATCTGCCAAACTTGTAGGATCAACCACTACAAGAAAGTCAAATAGAAGTAGAAAATCTACTCACTACAAACAAGGCAAACCGTTACTACAAATTGCCTATGATGTAGTTGGTAATGGATTTACTTTTACCATTGACAACAATGGGAGAATCGAGAATAAATTTAGAGTAGACGCTGAATCTATTCTCAACATAATGGGAGTGCCAATATTGGCTAAACCCATTTAACCCCTTTTTTATTTTGATGAACAGTTTTAAAACATTTAGACAGTTTAGGGATAGGTTGTCCACTCTATTTACCCCACGTTCTTTGGGTAAACAAAGATCTTCAACCTTTCCAATAGACGAATTGCATGAAATTCGTAGAAAAATGGAGAAAGACATTGAATAATCCATTTGATCAAGCACATAAGAAAGCAATAGATGACGTAAAAAATCATGAAATGCATGAACTTTTGTATGAATACAGAACAAACATACTAACTTTTGCTGATTTGATAAATGAATGGATAAAATTATCACATCAATACAAAGACAATCTTGAATTAAAAGCAAGAATTGCAGAAGGTAAAGCACTTGTAAGAAAAGATTTAAGAAAACAAGAACATATGCTTGAAGGTTTCATGAATAGAAATGATGTTGTAAATTCTAGAATGGTCAATGAAACGATAGATCAAGTTATGGAGGCGACACAAGAATGGCGAACTTAAGGGGATTGTTTAGTCGTTCCTTATCCGTACTTGTCTATCCTTTTGCTTTCTTAATAGGTATGGGTATCATCTTCATCTGGAATATAGTCGTTAGCCCACATAATCCTGAAGATTAGGTCATGTTCTTGGTAGTCGTCAATCTCAGCGTGGTTATATCTGCCTATACACCAATGAATACATTCATGCTGAATAGTTGAATATATGTCCTCTATGTTCTCATGGTGGTTTAAATATACCAATATTCTACCCTTACCCTCAAATAGAGTAACCCCATGTTCTTTGGAATCACGGTCGTCGTGTAGCCTAAAGTCCATGTACATATACTTATATTAGTTATTTAACCTTTAAAGATTATGATGAATATATGGAATAAATTCTGGAATTGGTATGAAAACAAGATACTAGGATCTGTCGTACTGATAGCCATAATCCAATTTATACAGATACCACATATGGTATGGAACGCTGATATAATGCTTGAAGCAGGTATGATTAGTCGTGTCCACCCTGTATTAGATTGGTTTCTTTATGGTGTTGACCTTATAGAGATAGTTAGTATTGTTAATGTAGGAATGATAATGTATTCCCTGCTTAAAAAGAGGTATAAGAAATGAGATGGAAATTAGGAGATTGTTCTAAATGTGGGGCAAATGTAGTAGAAACAAAATCATCTAGTAAGGTATTAGTTTGTGAAATATGTGGGTATGTACAATGAGTAGTTTAAAGATATGTATAAAATGTGGCGAGGAACTACAAAATGATTGTAAATGCGACAAGAGTATGCTTGTGTTACAGAAAATACTAGAGGATTGTAACAAGGATTCACATATTAATTATCATGATATGTAGAGATTGTAAAACATTTGTGCCTAGCCTTATAGTCATAAGTCATGGTGGTATAAGCCAATGTATGCCATGTCATCAACTTTACAAGATGAAGGAATTGCTTTTAAATGAGGAACATAAAAAGAAATGGATACAAGGAATGAGAGATTAAATGAGTGAATTAAAATACTACAAGTGTGAATGTGGTCAAGAATATTACAGCGACCATGGAACACCTAGTGGAATTAGCTGGAGTGACGGACACACATGCACACCGATAGAGACAAATGAATGAGGGATTAGTATTGTTTTGTCGTGAATGTAAAACCCCTATGCCTACTATACAGATAATAAATGAGATAGGCGATTCTAAAATGATATATAACAAAATATGTCAGCCATGTAGACATCTTATACAACATAGGGATAATCTAAGGTATA
>CAACVF010000267.1_pt1 | contig 11306 bp, 5 predicted proteins | sample 2381781 | NCBI WGS metagenome assembly CAACVF01 (sample SAMEA5211967, study PRJEB30684) | marine metagenome | biome: Marine; feature: Epipelagic; material: Water | collected 2015-10-15 | depth 60 m | reverse complement strand
TAAATAGGTATCATCAAAGTTATCTGCCGCTGCCTCAGCTGCTGCTTGAGCTGTTTGAGCTGCGGTAGCAGAGGTCGCTGCGTTGGTAGCTTGAGTTGTAGCTGTGGTAGCCGAAGTCGCTGCGTTGGTCTCTGATGTACCAGCATTGGTCGCAGAAGTCGAAGCCGCAGACGCACTAGACGCCGCATTGGTTTCACTTGTGGACGCCGCACTAGCTGAGCTAGCCGCTGCCGTAGCAGAAGAAGCTGCGTTAGTCGCAGATGTCCCAGCGTTGGTCTCAGACGTACCAGCGTTTGTTTCGGATGTACTAGCGTTGCTAGCAGATGTAGCCGCAGCTGAAGCCGAAGCCGCTGCGTTTGTAGCGTTTGTAGCTACGGATGATTCGGAAGTCGCTGCGTTAGTCGCAGAAGTCGCTGCTGCACTTGCCGAGTTAGCCGCCGCTGTAGCAGACGTGCCAGCTTGGGTCGCACTTGTCCCAGCGTTAGTCTCAGATGTCCCTGACGCTGTTTCACTAGCTGCCGCTGCGGTCGCACTAGCTGCCGCTGCTGTAGCCGAAGCTGCCGCATTGGTTTCACTAGTAGAAGCGTTGGTTGCACTAGTTGCAGCATTAGTTGCCTGTGTTGTAGCCTGAGCTACCTGTGCAGACATAGATGTTTCTGACCAGTTTTTAGTAGCTGCGTCTTGTGCAGATGTAGGGTCAGCTACATTAGTTAAACGTTTGTTTTGTGCGTCCCATTGGAAGTTAACGTTAGATAACTTAATTACGTCACCAGCGTCATCAATAGCCTCTTGAGACATAAAGAACGCTTGGTCACTATCCGTGTCTAAATCTGATTCTGTTAGTACTGAACCTGAAGCATAATCTACGAGCTTTGTGCCCTGACTTGTGGTTCTACGGATTTCTATAGCTGTAGAGGAAGCTGGAGCTGTGGTAAATGTAACCTGTGTACCAGCACCATTAAATGTAAATGCTGTAGTTGCTACACCGTCTATAGTAATAGTGACATCTTCTTGTGCCCTATAGCTAAATGGCACTGAGTAAGCGGTTGTGCTACCGTTACCTGTATACCTTACAAAACTGTTTGCCATGTGTTTCCTCTAAATTGATTCTTCTAAGACGGGGACTTTATTAGTCTTCTCTTATAAGTGTTGTTAATCCTTCATCTACTTCTTCTTCTAATTCTAAAATATTTTTAACTTTACCACCTATTTTAAATCTAAAGTGTTCTTTCATGTGGTCTCTTGCGGCTTCATTATAGTCATTAAGTATTTGTCTTAAGTATGCTCCACCTTCATATTCACCACCCAGTAACCTGTTCTGTCTGTATATAGTGTTAAACGTAGATGTAGGGTTATCTATTTCATATGCTATAGTTTCGTTTAAAGTTCTATCGTCATATCTATCGTGTGTAATATTCCTAGCTACAATTTTCATTCCTTCGTACACCGAAGTCTTTTCAGGCATGTCTAGCTTTTTATAGAATGAATAGTTTTTACCCTCTTCCATAGAAAACGATTCAATTTCATACTTTCTTAACTCTAGGCTTGGTGATTCTTTTCCCAGTCCTTTAAGTTTATATAAGTCAGCCATCCCGTTATAATTGGATGTAACAGCTACATCTAATAACTTACTTTTACCTGATTCACTTAAATTTAATTTCTTACCGTTTCTGTCATACATTAATGCACTTAAACCTCTGTCCATAGGTACAGCATGTATAATGTTTCTTGGTGGATATGGGTTATGGAACATGTCTCTCTTAGGAGCAACCATGTCTGCATAGTATGGCTTTTCAAATGCGTTATCTAATAGCTCCTCATTAACATATTTAATTAATTCATATGGAGTACTATCAATCATCTTCTTACGGAATGTATCTATTTCGTACCTAGCCTCTGCTAAGGCTCTGTTTGTAGAACGGTTTAGCGTTACTGCTGGTACTGTTTTAGAAGCTAAATTTGTAGCATACTGCTCTAGCTTTGATGTAATACTAGAATCAGGATTCATTATTATGTTTACTAAATTAGCAAACTCTCTCATATACATTTGATTAGAAATCCTGTGGTTGTAATAAGCTAGTTGTGCTGAGAAAAACTCATTCATCTTAGCTGTAGCAAGAGCCATATCAGCTGAATACATAGGGTCTAACTCTATTTCTTTTACTTTCTTTTGCCACAGTTTTATATCTTGTGCTAATTCTAAATGTGGAGCAAACTGAATATACTTACCAATATTAACTACTTGTTTATCCCCGTTCTCATCTGTAAATCTAAAGGTGTATCTTTTAGATATGTCAGGGTGGTCACCACTTGTAAAGTTTTCGTCATCAAAGTAATGATATGCAGCAAGTGTAGTTATTAAACCTAAAGAAGATAGACTGTGAGCTTTAGTGCGTATAATAGGGTCTTCTGCTCTCATCATTTTCCACCAGTCACTAACTACCATGTTTAACACTGGTGTTCTTATAGCGAATTCTTTTATTAAATTGTTAGGCGTCTTCATAAAATGAAGTCCTGTTAGATAACGTCCCCATCCCCATTGGTTAGCAAACTTTATAAATCTACCACCTATGTCGTATTGGTTTCTAGTTTGTTCAGGGTAGAATTGATTAGGTTCAAATATTTCTCTTTTTGGATTGTTAGTAAAGTTTGATTCCCTTCCTACATATGTAGGGTCGTATGCTACAGATTTAGTAAGTTCATCTAGTGAGCTTATTTCAGACTCGTCAAAATCTTTAGTCATTCTAAAGTTACCAAACTCATCTTCGTATTGATAAAAGAGTTCACGGTATTTAGTAGCAAATTCTCCTGTGTCTATTTTAGCTTCAAGCTCAAGTATTTCATCTTCCATCTTTTGTACTTTAGCTTTGTCAACCTTGTCTAGAGATAGTTGATAGTTTATTTCCCTTCTTAAATGTCTAATCTTTTGTTCTTCTACTAATGCTTTAGTTACATCTTTAGGTTTCTTTCCCCATAACTCAGGATAAAACTTACGCATACGGTGGTTTACATGAGCTATTCTATAGGCTCTGTTTACTAAGTTTTTTATAAATGTATCTTCAAAACCTAATGACTTAAATGCAAAGTTAGAAAACTTAGAGTTTATACTTATATACGGACTTGTTAGTAATTTTTCTAAAGCGTTACCACTAGCTTCACTTTGTTTAACATATTGATTAGCCATAAATAATCTTGGCTGGTCAAACTTATGTTCAAGCTGGTCACCAATAGAACGTTGTAGTTTAAACGCAAGAATAGCGTCTTTTAACGCACTTACGTATACAAACCTGTTTTGCATATTTACATCATTTAACATGCGTAATAATTCAATATCACCAGTTTTACCTAGATGTATAATACCCGCTAAATAATCTTCTAATCTCATGTGTAAGGTTTTTATACCAGCACTTGACCCGTTAATTACATGAGTAGAAATATCTAATAGCAGACTTCCTGTAACTACTTCGTTTAAAGCTTGACCAAAAGTAACTTGGTTTTTATTTGCTCTAATATTTGCGTCATCTATAAGCTGTTGTAGCTTATAAGGGTTGTTCATGTGGTCACCCATCTTAGCAAGTGTTTCTATACGTTGCTCTACTGACATATCTGCAAAGCCACGTTTAAAAGCGTTTACAGCTTCTGTCATTAGCTCAGCTTTTTGTAACATCAATTTTTCTACTTCACTTAAGTCTCTAGTTAACTTGCCTGACTGTACAATGTCTGACGCAGCTGTCCCAGCCCCTGTTGATATTTTTGATTTTTCAGCAATATCTAAGAACACATCTTCCATTTCTTTAGCTAGTGCTGCTTTTTCTTTTGGAGTTACTGCTTCTTCTATTAAGTCTCTTAGTTTAACAAATTGTTGTATTCTACCTAACACTTCTAAATCAGCGGCAAACTTAAGAGCAGCTCCTTCGTCACCCATTTTTGACAAATGTTCTAACATTTCAAACACTCTATCAGTGTCTTTAGTTTGTAGTTCTATGCCTCTGTCTTTTGCTTTCTTTAGTAAAGCTTTTCTGATTTCTGTTCTAATAACACCGTTCTTTCCTAAGCTATCCATAATGTTTTTTATTTCTAACTTAAAATCATCAGAGCCTTTAATCTTTTCGTAGTTTAGTATGTCAGTGGTTCTACTAAATTCTTTTGACTTTTGTATAATTAAATCACTTTCATCAGGCTTTTCTATTTCTTTTTTAGTAGTTGCTGCTGTTTTCTTTTTACCGCCTTTCTTAGGTTTAAATGTTTTTAATTCTCCTTTAGCGTTTACCTGATAACTTACGTTGTTCTCAATATCTAAGTCACGAAGTTCTCTGTTTACATCTCTTAGAAACCCTGTTTCTTTATCTTTGTAATACTTTGAGTTAGCCCCTTTTAATGAGTATCCAGTAAATATTCCACTAGTGAGAGCACTTATACTTCCTGTTAGTGTCCCTGATTTTATCATTCTCCAAGTAGAGAATTCATTGCTTAATCCAGCTTCTATTTCAGATTCTTGAGCGTGCATATCATGTGCTACACCTACACCAACACCTATAAGACCATCAAACGCAGCCGCTGCTTTTGCAGAGTTAAGTGTCATTTGACGTGCTAGTTCATTGTTATCAAAGTATTTAGCTAAATCTTCATCACTAATGTTTTCTAAAGCTTCTTTACCTTTTGTTTTTTCAATTTTATCTTTAGCTATTTTCTTTTTAACTACTTCTACTGCCTCAGTTATAGCTTTGTTTTTACCTGAGCTTGTAGCTAATTTACCTAAGCCTAGTGAAATATAAAAAGTAGGGTCTTTAATAGTCATCTCAGGTAAGAAATGTTTTATCCATTTCCAAACACCTATACCACCTTGACCAAAGTCAGGTAAGTCTTCATATAACTGAGTCATTTCCGCCCAGTCTGCTCTATACTCATTGTCTTTAGACAGGTCACCCATAGTTACGCCATAGACTTCTGTTATAGCTTTCCCTGTGTTGTGATAATTTCCAATTCTATCTTCATAAAATAGATGTACTTTTTCTAAATCAGATAACTCAGAAACGTCTTCATCATATTTGTTTTTATAAAAACGTGGGAATACAACATCTAAAAAATCTCTAGATTCTAATTTATCTAAAGCTATTTGCTCTCTTTCTATTGAGCTTGCTGCGTCTCTAGCGTTACGTTCTCTTGAGTTTCTGCGTCGTTTTCCTGAGTTAAGCCTATTAAGTTCAGGTTTAACTTCTAAAGGTGGCATGTTTTTATCTTCTACCTTTTTTGCACCACTTTCTGTAAGTCCTTCTTCTTCTATAGGTCTTATATCATATATACTTTCTGACACTATCTAACCCTCTTTAAAACATTTTTAAATTCTTCTAATGATAAATTAAATTGAGTAGCAGCTGCTTCCAATGCTTCATCATTAAGGCTTCCTAATAAATATCTACCGCTTATCTCCTCACCTATAACAGCTTCTAACGCTTCTTTAACTCGTTGTGCTTGACGTACTTCATCTTCATCTGTAAAGGCGTCTATAACTTTTTGTATTAAACCTAAATCTTCTTCAGTAGTTACGTCTTCTTTATTTAAGGTAGACATTCTGTCAACAACGTTTCTGTTACGTTCCATTATTTCTTCTGTATTGTCATATAGCTCAGGATAGTTTTCCATGATTTTACTAGCAACAATAGCCATGTCAGTCCTGTCTAGTTTACCCTTTGCTTTAAACAAACTATTTTTAAATGTGTCACTATTCATTAATATAACTGGTATAGGTTGTCCCATAGCTTTTGAAGTTGCTACTATATTTTCAATCTCCTCTATTTTACCTATGGTGTCGAGACCAGCTTGACGGTCAAACACATTCATCACATCTCTAGATATAGCGTTTACTAATGTGTCTTTAGTTTCATCAGGGTTCATGTCAAAAGGTGTATCCATGAATTGTGTTATAGCTTTTATTTCAGCATTTGTACCAAACCTGTTCATAACTTGGGTTTCAATTTCTTGTAATTTATTTTGTAACTTTTGTTCATACTGTAGTTTAATTTCATTAGACGCCATCTCAGATGGGGGAAAATTAGCAACGTCTTCTGTTAACCATGTTCTTAATTGCTGGTGTATTGATTGTTCTATAACAGAAAATACTCTTCTTTGAGCTTGTCCTTTCTTCTCTATTTTAGAATTAGTTACAACAATTTCAGAAAGTTTATCTACCATTGTTGTTACTTGTGGCATACGTGTGACATCAACATTCTTCTTATAAGCTTCATCTGCTGTGCTAAAGAATTTTTGAAGTTCTCTAGCTTCCATAGGGTTTAATTTAACGCCTTGTGAAATAATGTCATTTAGAAATTGGTTATACCCATCATCTGTTCCAAAATAATTACCATTAGCTATTTTTTGTTTATAGCCATTTAGTATTTGTCTATTATTAAAGACGTCAGGAGTTCCTGAGAAAGCTACTTTTACTTTATTAAATGAACCTATATGAGTAGGGTTAGTTAATTCTTTTGAAATTAATAATTTCTGTTCTTCACTTAGAAGCTGACCACCTGTTAAAACTTCTCCGCCTAGTTCTACACCTTCTATAGTTTCTCCAGTTACATACATAGAATTTAATACATCAAACCTTAGTTTATTAGCTTCTTTTTTTGCTTTAGCTTCTGCTACAGTTCTAGTATTACGTCCAGCTATTATCTTAGTCATTAAATCATAAGCACTAGGATTACCTGAATCTAATAAAGATTTAACTTCCATCTTACCGTTGTAACCTCTGTGTGTTTTTAAGAAATCTTCAGCTTTATCATAATCACCCACTTCTACTAGTTGTTCAACAGATTGTAATACAGCTGCATTTATTTGAGAGTTAGTAGCTGGTTTACCATCACTGTTAATTTTTGTTTTAAGACGGTCGTATATACTTAAACCATTTTCTACACCGTTGTAAGTTTTTATAAACTCCGACATGCTATTTAATTCTTCTGTGTTTCTTGTTTTAAATCTATTTTCAGCGTCTACTAAAAGAAATGAAGTTTTCTTCTCATTCCAAACAGAAGCATAAGCACCTGAGAAATATTTACCACCTTTATTAAAATCTGCTGTTACATGTTCATTTAAAAATTCTTCAGCACTTTGTGACTTAGGGTCATAGTTATCTTGGTTAGCTAATACTGATTGCCAATCTTTCGCAGCTTGTGTTTTACCCATCCACATATCATTAGTAGCTGTGGCATACATACTGTTAAGTTTTTCATTCTCACCTGAAGTAATTATTTTTTGTATATCTTCAAGTGACTTACCTGAAGCTTGTAAAGTAGCTAATTCTATTTCAGCTTCTTTTTGTTGTCTTTCTATATAAGAAGAGCCCATTTCTTGTAACTTTGGAGAAACAGTTTTAAGGGCTTCCATTAAACCATCAGTTTCTACAGACGCTTTACCAGCACCAGCAAATGTAGTGCCGAAGTATTTGTTTGTTACTTTAGATTGATATGCCATTATTTATTACCTAATGTTGTTGTTGGAATTGTATATTGACCTGTAGGAGTGTACCCTTTAAAGCCGCCTGAACCACCATAAGTAACAGCCCCTGATTGTGCTACAGTGCTAGCTGTTTTAGATTGATTCATAATAGCATTAGGGTTTTGTGAATAACCTAAAGCTGTTACACCTATTTCTAACATAGTTCCTAACCCATTTGGTGAGACTACTGGTTTTAAGTATTTAGCTCGTGTTGTTTGCATATCTGCATACGCTTGTGAATATTGATAGTTAGCTTTATACATGTCTGATAAGAAAGCATTTTGTAGTTCTACGTAATCTGTATCAGCTGTTCCAGCTAAATCTTGTATTACTTTAAATGGATTACCAAAACCTAAATTAAGTGCAGTTGCTTGTTTTTTGCGTAAGTCCATTTTACTTTTAAAACTTTCTAAAGCAAATTCTCTAGCGGCTTCTACTTTCTCACCTTCTATCTTTTGTATGTCATTAAGGTAAGCCATATTAGCGTTTTGTTCAGTAATTTTGTTAGCTCGTTCTTGAGCTTTAGCTTGGGCTTTTTGTGTGTTATAACCCTGTATAGACTGTATTACTGACATTACTGCCATTGCTTCTGCGACGCCGCACATATTATGTCATCTCCTTCATCATTAAATAAAATGGCATTTTGCCTTTGCCATAATGTTCATCTCGTTGTATTTCTTTAAAACCTAAATGCTTAAGCCACTTAATAGATTTTGTATTTCTACAGTCTACCCAGTTGTATAAATATTTATAGTTTTTTCCCATTTGTGCCACCCATTCAGGTGACTGTCTTATAAATTCTTTTTTGTAATTAAATAACTCATCACTAGATAATAACCAAGCTACGCCATAGTCAGGCTCTAACGTTGGTACACTACCAAACATGCCTACAACATATTCTTGTTCTGTGCCTACAACACTCCATGTTCTATGTCCTGTATACTGAAAAGGTGTCATAAGAGCCTCTCCAGCTTCTATATTATCTGACGCTTTAATTTCATCTCTGTCTGCTTGTCTAACTTTATCAGCAAGAAAAAGTACATCTGCTGTTATTGCCCGCCTCACGTATGCCAATTATATTCTCCTAGAACGTCTGTGGTAGTAACCTTCCACTTCAGCACTAGGAATAAACATAGGTAAGTGTGAGCTACTTTTTATATCTAATGTAAATAATGTGTTTCTACTTTGTACAGGAACAATAAGAGTGCCTGACGAAATAGCTGGATTATCTATTGTTCCTGATAAACCAATAATGTAACCATTCATAAATGTTGTAAAAGTGTCTCTATTTTCAGGTGTCACTTCTACTTTAAAAAATCCGCTGTTTTCATAATCAAACGATATAGTACGTACTTGGTATCTACCTGAAGTTACAGCTATTTGACCTGAGCCTGAAGCTTCTCTTACATATTGTGGTGATAGTGTGTACTTAGATTCATAAGGAACACCTATAATTAAATTAGTGTGGTTTCCTTCTAGTGTATATGTTGAGCCTGTTGTATTAGTAACAACGTAATTAGCTCCTGTAGAAGAATTAACAGCTATTAATCCTGTTTTAGCTCCATACGGACTGGTAAATGTTGTGAGGTTTGTACCTGAGTCATACGTACCAGTAACAGTTTTCTTTAAATCTAAATATACATTAAAACCGATTGTTGAATCTGATAAATCTTGTAAGTCAATACGTAATAATTTTGTGTCTGTTCCTTCTACTACAAACAAATAAATGTAACTGTTATCTACCATGCCACCTATTATTTTAGTACCAGCTAATTGCCATTGTGACCATGCTGTTTGTACCTTTTCTCCTCTATCAAAGAAGTATTTGTAAAGGTACAGTGTGTCTGCGTTTGTTGGTGATACAGCTGTTCCTGTAGTGTATGGTGCTGTTTGAGTATCAGCTGTATCTGAACACAGCACTACTAAAGAATCCTCTGTTGTATTGCTTAATATTGAGTAAGCGTTGTCAGGTATTAATGTTTGCACTGCTACTGTTACATCTAAACCATCATTAGTTAGTGTATCATTGTCTGAATAATATTCTCTTAATGCCGTATTAGCATTACGTGTTTGTGCAAAATAAGCATATCTACCTGAAGATACTGGTGTAACTTTTTCATTGTGTGAAAACGTAGACACTTCATTTAACACAGCTGTGGTAGGGGTAACTGTCTCAGCTGCGGAAGCGAGTTTATACTGTGATGTGTCGGAGAATAACAGTAAAGTCTCGTTAAATGATATTGAATTTCTTAATACGTTTACAGTTGTACCTGAAGCGGCAACATCAATAACATCTGTATCTAATACTTGAGTTACTGTTGTTCCAAAGAAATTAAAGTAATCAGCATTACCTGATAGTATTAAATTTTCTCCAGCTAATATACCTAGTCTATTTTTATAAAATGTAAGGTTCTGTATTTTTTGTCCTACAAATGTAGGGTCAGGGTTTGTTGTGCTGTCCCCAGCGTCTCTGTTTGTATAGCTTTGTTTAGCAAATGTAAATGTACCATCATTATTATTAATGAGAGCATGTGGCATTGTAGTGTCATCTAGACCTGTGCTTGTGTTAGGTGCTATACATTCTTCCCATACGCCATTGCCTACATAGTTAACATAGTAATCTGATGTAGTATCACCAGCATCCCCTGTTACTTTAATTTTATCATTTAATTTTGCATAGTATGGAAGTTTAGTAAAATCTTGTATTTCATCTTTAACAGCATATAATTCAGCATTACCAGCACCATCATGGGTTTCTACTGTGTAACTAGCGTTTTGGTCTACTACATAACCACGCAGTGCAGATTGGTGTTCTGTAAATGTAAATTCTCCTGTAATCCCACTATAATTAGAAAGTCCTTGTGAGCTAGTTAATGTTGCTCCAGTGTCTGCTCTAGTAAGTTTAAATTCTATACTAGATGAAGAGTTCCAATATTGGCTACCAGTTCCATATCTAAAAATATCAATTAGCTTTGCGGTGTCTCTAAAATCGGTGTCATGGTTAGCGTCACTGCCATCAGGCATTTGTATAATTGCATTAATACCATAAGGTAAATCAGGATGAGTAAGATGTATTGCGTACTCTCTACCAAAGTTGGTTACCTTAAAGACTACATAAAAGTATTCTACTTTAGCTGGTGTAGTTGAACCGCTTTGTGCTGGTGTTATAGACTTGTTAGATACAAAAGTAAAATCTGCAATGTTAACCATTCTAAGGTCATCTCTAGGGTTTGTAGTTGTAAGATAAGATGTACCATCAGGGTAACTTACAGTCTTCTCATTGCCTTGTAAATCAAATACTCGAACACCACCGTTGTAAAATCCAACAATGTACTTATTGTTTTCGTCTCTTTGTATGTTCCATATTTTTGTAGTGTTAGGAAACACATTTGTACTGTCTAGTGTAGCTATGTATTCTGAAGGTGGGCGTTTGCCTAATCCTTTAATTATGTTGTTTTGACAGTTAATCTGTTCAGTACCTTGATTAATACCACGTTGTGTAGGGGTCTGTTGGCTTACGCCATTCAGGAAATTAGGTATCGACTGTGAAACTACTGCCATTAATAAGTCCTTCTATGTGGTCTGTTAATTATAGAATATGTATTTGCATCACCTTCTAGTATGTTTACATCTTCACTTCTAGAATCAGATTGTTTAAAGTTGTTGAAAGCTTCTTGCTCATCAATACTCATTAATTCTGATAAACCAGCATCACCAATAAATCTAGCTGCAAAACGTCTAGCTGCTTTTACTGTAATATAGCGTCTAGCGTACTCAGGTAGTTGTTCAAATTGTTGTACTAATACAACATC
>CAACVF010000266.1_pt1 | contig 11311 bp, 6 predicted proteins | sample 2381781 | NCBI WGS metagenome assembly CAACVF01 (sample SAMEA5211967, study PRJEB30684) | marine metagenome | biome: Marine; feature: Epipelagic; material: Water | collected 2015-10-15 | depth 60 m | reverse complement strand
CTTAGGCGGTGCTACTGAAAGTGCTTATACTATTGAACAATCTGCAATGTTTGATGGTGTCGCAGATTATTTAACACTTGGATTTAGTCAAGAAGGTAATAATAGTATAGGAACAATATCATTTTGGGTGAAACGAAATAAAACAGGTGAGAATCACCAACTATTTCATTCAAGGTCTAGCTCTGGATCAAGTCAATTATTGTTTGATTCTAGTGACAAACTTTATTGGCGTCTTGAAGATACATCAGGCAATCAAGTTGGTCAGTTAACAACCACACAAGTATTCCGTGACGCAACAGCGTGGCAACACATTGTTGTAAATTTTGATACAGGAAATTCAACCGCAGACAACCGTATGCGGGTTTATGTGAATGGGTCAGAAGTTACAGATTTTGCGACTCGCGCAAATCCCTCACAAGGTGCGGTTAGTACGATTAGCGATGCTGTGATACATTACATTGGTGCTACCCATTCCCCTGGTGATTACGCAGATGTTTACTTAGCTGAGTATATATACCTTGATGGGCTTCAAATAACGCCGTCTGCTCTAGGTGAAACAGATACTAATGGTGTATGGATTCCTAAAGACCCATCTAGTACAGATAATATTTCTGATTGGGGAGGAGTTAATTCATTTTGGTTAAAGTTTGCAGATGCAACAAACTTAGGGTTTAACAGTAGGCCGAATGCAGTTACTGCTAATCCTGGCACTTATAAGATAGATAAATCGGTATGGCTGGATGGCGGTGCTGATTATTTGGTTCGTGATCCAAGTTCTAGTGGTAACAGACGAACCTTTACATTTAGCTGTTGGCTAAAACGATCTGCTATCGGCAGTCAAGGCGGAACTACCGGGAATAATATTTTCGGAGGAGATCGCGCTAGCGGAAGCGGACACTCAGACCGTATTATGTTTGGAACTGCTGATGACGGTAATGACTATTTAGAAGCTTCTTTCCACGATGGGTCGTCTGGAACGTGCAAAACATCAGCACTGTATCGTGATCCGACAGCGTGGATGCACGTTTTATGGGTTGTGGACACAACACAAGCAATAGCTAGCAACCGTGTTAAGATTTATGTAAACGGCGTTGAGGCGGCTCTTAATTCACCAACTTACCCCGCCCAAAATTATGACACAAATATCAATTATACTGAGAATCAAGCTATTGGTGTTCGTGCCGGGACGCTTACCCAACAGCATTTCGGCGGCTATCTTGCTAATGTAATTCTTCTTGATGGGAAGGCTGTTACTGATGCTAGTGATTTTGGAGGGTGGGATGTAAATGGGAACTGGTTGCCTGTTGATCCAACAACTTTTGTAACTAATAACAAAGGCACGAACGGATTTTACCTAGACTTTGCTGAAGCGTTTGGTAGCGGCAATGGACCCGGTAATGACATTAGTGGTAATAATAACGATTTTACTAATGTCAGTTTAACTGCTGCCCAAACAACTACCGACTCACCCACCAATACCGCTGCTGACAATGAAGGTAACTACCCTGTCTGGAATCTTGGTCATTCCTCAATAGACCATTCTACATCGGTCATTGATTCTGTTACTGAAGGTAATTTAAGAGCTACTGTAACATCTAATGCCTCCAGCACGATTTTTAGTACAATGGCTTCGCCAGCCAGCGGTAAGTATATGATCCGGTTTGTAAACAAAGATGCTTCAAATAACAGCAACATCCTTGTTGGTCTTCAAGATACTAGCCAAGCATTGCCAGCCTACAACTCTAGCGCAGGAATTGCGAGTAGTGGGCAAAGGAGTGTCGTATATAGATTCAGTGGGGGTTATCTTTACATTAACGGAACAAACTCGCACCAGTACACTACAGGAGCCAGTGCAGACAACACTTTAGATTTAGCTTGGGATGCTGCTACGGGTAAAGTTTGGATTGCAGTAAACGGAACTTGGCAGGACGGAGAAGGAAATACAGGTGGTGGAAGTACAGACATAGACGGGGCCGGAACAGGAAATGTGGCTACCTTAACTTCTGGTTATCAATATGCAATAGCATGTTCTATGTGGGACACAACCTCTGTGTTTATAGATCAAGATGGCGGGACACTGCCTACAGACTTTAAAAGATTTAATACAGCTAATCTTCCAGCAACGACTGTTACCGATCCACGTAAATACTGGTCTAATACGTTATACACAGGTACAGCCGCAGATCGTTCGGTTCGTCAATGTTTCGATAGTACAGGTACAGCATGGACACCAGATTTTGTGTGGATAAAAAATAGAACAGGTACAGTAGCATCACACCATTGGTATGATGTTACAAGAGGAGCAAATGCGTTTATTAAAAGCAACAATAACGATGCTCAAGATAGTTCAAGAACTGATATGCTTACATCATTTGACAGCGGTGGGTTTAGTCTTGGTGTTGATGCAAGTGAAGAAGCAATCAATAAAAACAATGATACTTATGTTGCGTGGTGTTGGAAAGCCGGTGACTCAAACACTGCTGTTTCTGAGAGTGGTTCAGGAACTGGTGCGATTAATGCTTGCACACATAGAGCAAACACAACTTCTGGATTTAGCATTATTAAATACACAGGGTTTAATGACACAATCTCAAACGGGGAACACACGCTTGTTACGCATGGGCTAGGTTCTCCCCCTGTAATTATGATTGGTAAAAGCCTAGATAGCTCACAGGATTGGTTTGTCTTGCCGGGTGAAAACGGTGGTGGAACTTGGTCAACAGACAACCACATGCACCTAAACACTACTGACGGTTCATCAGGAGCATTGCATGTCCAGCCAGCTTTCCCAACTTCAACCGCTGTTAAAATTGGAAACGATGACCTAGTAAACAAAGCTAATGATGAGTTTATTATGTACGCTTGGATTCGAGTGCCGGGTCTTGTGGGGTACGGAACATATACAGGAAATGCCGTTTCCAGTGGAGCTTATGTTAATGTTGATGACGGGGCTTCCGGTTTCCGGCCAGCATGGGTAATGGTCAAAAGATTAGAAGATGGTTATGCGTGGCACATACATAACTCAGCTATGTCTCCTCACAACCCTGTAGCTGAAGGACTTAATGCCAATGATACAGGAACTGAAGCAACAACGACTTTCAGCGACTTTACCGCTAATGGGTTTAAACTCCGGGCAGGTTCTAATGGGGGATATAATGGGTCTGCTACATACATATATCTAGCATTCGCAGATCAACCATTCAACTTAGCAAAGGCGAGGTAAAAAATGCCACAATCATATTCTCCGGTCTACTTTCCACAGGATTGGTCTTCAGTAAGTATGTCTGCTGCCAATAAAAAGATTGATAGTTGTTCTGATAATTTGGAAGATAATATAGGAAACTACTGCACTTTAAACGCAATAAACCCTTTATCTCACACCTTGGCGGAAGGCAATCTGAAAGCTACAGCGGGTGCTACAGGCCGGGTTAATTACGGAACCATTGCAATTCCAACCACAGGAAAATGGTATTGGGAGGCAAAAGTTGTATCTCAAAGTCCAAACCAAGGGGCTGTTGGAATTAAGTTACTGTCATCAATAGTTTCCACAAACACTGACTTCTCTCTTGGTTCTGGTGGATACGGCATGTTTCAAGCGAATAACAGCGGCTTGAACGGGCATTACTTTGAGAACAGTGGCACGACAGTCCCTGGTGGTGGAGCATCACAGAATATTACTTGGGCAGTAAACGATATTGTAAACATTGCCTATAGCGCAGACGACGGGAAAATTTGGTTTGGAAAGAACAACACATATTATTCTAACTTTACCAATGGCACTTCAACAACGGTAGGTGGAAGTAGCAACTTTGGTTCAATTCCAAGTGGTGTTTATGTTCCCGCTGTTGCTGGAACTAATGGCGGAGGTGCATCCGCCTACCTGTTTAACTTCGGGTCTAATGCTTTTAGCTACACACCTCCCACAGGGTACAAAGCTATTAACACCGCTAATCTTGCGGCTCCGACTGTAGCAAAGCCATCCGACTTTTTCAAAACTGTTCTGTACACCGGGAATGGTGGAACCTTAGCGGTAACTGGCGTTGGATTTCAGCCTGAGTTTGTTTGGATAAAATGTCGTTCGGTAGCTACAAACTGGAATGTGGTAGACGTTGTTCGTGGTGCCGATGCTATGTTGAGAATGGCAAGTAGTACCAACACAGAACAAAGTGGTGCGAGCCAAGAATTTGAAAGCTTTGATGCTGACGGGTTCACGGTAATTGATCACACTGGTGTTGTTGAAGAACTAAACAGAAACAATGAAACCTACGTTGCTTTTTGTATGAAAGCGGGTGGCTCTGCTTCCAGCAATGGCAATGGGAGCATAACAAGTTCCGTTAGTGCAGCAAGTCATGGCGGGTTTAGTATCGGAACATTTACTACTGGCACTAATGGCGCAATCACGATTGGTCATGGTCTTAGCCGTGCGCCAGACATAGTCATAGTCAAAGACAGAGAGTCATCAGGTCAGTATTGGACCTATCTTGGGCCAGAAGGCGCTGGAAAATATGTAGCCCTTAATTCTGATGGCGCGTCTGCATCTAGTACGGCAGTGTGGAATAACACTGCTCCGACATCTAGTGTGTTTTCTACGCAAGATAATGGCGCATGGTTAACGGCTGGCAACGACCATGTGTTCTATGCTTTTGCTAAAACGCCAGGACTGATTGGAATTGGTTCTTACACTGGGAATGGCTCTGCCGACGGCCCGATGGTAACTGTTGATGACGGCGCATCTGGTTTTAAACCAGCTTGGTTAATGGTAAAACGCACTAGCAGTGCTGATGATTGGAAGGTGTCTAATAGTGTTATGAGTCCCTTCAATCCTGTTCTAACAAATTCAAATCTAAATATTAATACCGCCGCAGCAGCGGATACACCCTCTGGTCCTATAGACTATCTTGCTAATGGATTTAAACCGAGGTTGTCAAATGGCCCTTGGAACGCGAGTGGCAATAGCTACATCTATTTAGCATTTGCAGAAAACCCATTTGGTGGCAGCGGCATAGAGCAAGCAAGAGCGAGGTAATGTATGGACGTAATTACTATAGCTGCCGCAATAGCTGCTACCAAAACTTTAGTAAAGTCTGCTAAAGGTGTTCAAGACATTGCTCATGGTTTAGATGGATTATTCCAAGCTAAAGAACAACATGAAAAAAATAAAAACCATAAACCTGGTAGTTCAATAGGTGAAAAAAATAAAAGTATATTACAAAAACGTGCTAAAGATGATGGTTCAGAAACATCAATGTCATCTGCGGCGGCAGCAGTAATTGAAAAAAAGCAATTAGATCAACAACTTAGTGATTTAAAAGATGAGATAAATCGTAAATGGCCTACAAAGCCTGGAGAAAAATCTACTTGGGATTTAATATTAGAAGAACGTGAAAAAAGAATTGTTGATAAAAAGAAACGTGAGAAGCAAGAAAAGATAGAAGCAGAAGAACGTGCTGAACATAGAAAAGAAATCTTAATTGAAATTGCCAAGGGATTTGCAGTTATAATTATTGCTATTGGGATTGGTTGGTTTTTATACTGGGCAGCAACAAGTGGACCAGCGGTGAGGTAAAATGGAATTTGGTGTTAGGGAATTAATACAGTTTGGTACATTACTAGCTTCTTTAGCTGGAGCTTTTGCTGTTGTTAAATCTCAACTATCTAGAGTTATACAAGACATAGCTGCTATGCAAAAAGAATTATATATTATAAATACTAGAATTGATCAAGCCGATGCTGATCGTGCAGTTATTAAACATCAAAATAAAATATTTGGCGGTATCTTATCACCAGGAAATTTAGAAAAGTTAAATATAAAAATTGCAGAACTACAAACAGAAATGAAAATTGTTCATAAGAATTTAGATAAAATACATGCAATGCACAATGGAAAGCATCCTAGTATTAATTAAAGGAGAGTGATATGTGGGCCAGGATTGAAGATAATCAAATTAAAGAAATAGTTATTGGAAATAAAGGTATTGATATTAATGGTATTCAGTATCCATCCTCTATCTTTTCTTTATGGTCAAAAGAAGAATTATTTAACATTGGTCTAGTTCCTTACTCTATTACAAAAAGTGGAGATAATAGAATTAAGACTGAAGGTGGGGTAGTAAACGAAATTAGTGCAGATAAAAAATCTGTTACTGGAGTTACTCAATACACAGATAAACCTTTAGATGATGTTATTCAATATGATTTTGACGGTAAAGAGATGTTAAATTCAGACGGGACTACGGCTGTTCAAAAAGGATTAAAAAATTATTATAAAGATATGACTGATCAAACTTGTTATAATATTCTTAATAAAACAGATTGGTATGTTGTTAAACATACGGAATTAAATTCAGTTGTTCCTGAAACAATTTTATCTCATCGCCAAGCAGTTAGAGAAAAAGCTAATACTTTAGAAACAAAAATAAATGCATGTTCATCTGTTAATGATTTATTAAAATTACTTGATCCTATAGTAGATTCAGATGGTAAAGTAACTGCTGATCCAGAAATGACAACTTGGCCTGAATTACCTATAACATCTAGAAATAACAATACTCAAATTATGTTAAAAGTAATGCCTCATTTACAAGAAGTTCCTGTAACAGTAACAACTACAGTAATAGCTACAGTAACAGCGGTGGTTACAGCAACGGTTACAACTGTAGTAACAGTAGAACCGTCAACATCAACTGAAAGTGAGTAATGTCTACTGATACTAAACGAGTTCCATTAGATTTCAAAGCTGGTATCAATAGGGAAAACACACAATATACCACAGGTGGTTATTGGTATAACGGAAATAGAGTTAGATTCCGTAATGGTAAACCAGAAAACATTCGAGGATGGCAGAAAAAAGTTGATACTCCTTTTAATGGAGTAGCAAGAGCTATTACTTCTTGGGCATCATTGTCAGGAAATCTTTATGCTGCTTTGGGTACTGATCAATTATTATATCTTTATAATGGTGGTTCATTTACAGATATAACTCCTATTAATACATCTGCAACTACCTCTGCTACTGCACCTATTATGTACACTAGTACAGATAGTAAGAAGATATTAGTTGATTGGGTTAGTCAATCTCCTACATTATCTCAAATAGGGTTGACTCAAAATACATTTATACTTGTAAGTACAGGAGGAGATAGTCTTGGTGGTATTACGTTGGATGGGCAGTTTAGAACTTCAATTCCTGCTAATCTATCTACTGGTCGTTATTTTAAAATTATTGCTAGTTCCTCTGCAAGTGGGAACGCTACTAGAACTTCTGCTACTAATTTTAATTTTCTACTTAATGCTGGCTCCCAAACTCAAGTCGAAGACTTAGGTTATGGTACAGGTCTTTGGAACATGCCTAGACAAAATGATCAAGGCTATGGTGTCCCTGCCTCTGTAGGTACAGGATTTGCAGTACTCCCTAGAAGCTGGTCCTTCTCAAATTGGGGAGAAGATTTAATTGCTTGTCCTAGAAATGGTTCTATTTATGTTTGGAACGAAGATGATGGAACTTCTAAACGTGCAGAGATAATTACAAGTTGTCCTACACAAAACATTTTAGCTAAAGTTTCTCCACTTGATCGTCACCTTGTAGCTTTTGGAACTAATACTCTTACTTCTGTTTTTGATCCAATGTTAGTTCGTTGGTCAAGTCAAGAAAATTATAATGATTGGATTACTTCTGTAGGTAACACAGCAGGAGAACAGAGACTAGGTGATGGTTCTAAAATTATTACAGCTATTAACTCAAGGAACCAGATATTAATTTGGACAGATAATGCTTTACATAGTATGACTTTTGTTGGTGTTCCTTTTGTGTTTTCATTCCAACAACTAGGAACAAACTGTGGTGCTATAGGATTGCATAGCGCAGTTGAAGCTGATGGTCGTGCATTCTGGATGAGCCAAAAAGATTTCTATATGTATGATGGTGCATTGCGAATCCTTCCTTGTAGTGTTAATCAATATATATTTGATGATATGAATACTTCTTATTTTGATAAAGTATTTGCAGCATTCAATAAAGAATTTACTGAAGTTACTTGGTTATATCCTAGCTCAGATAGTACTGAGTGTAATAGATATGTTACTTATAATCCTGCTGAAAACTGGTGGGCATATGGTGATGCAATATGGACAGCATGGGAAGATAAGAAATTATATGATACAATATTAACCACGGGAAATGATTCATACTTTTATGATAATGAACCAAACAATGTATATACAGGTGATGGTAGTGCTATTGAATCATTTATTGAAAGTGGATCATTTGATTTAGATAAACAAACTTTTGGTAATAACATGGTGTTTGTTGATAGAATTATACCAGACTTTAATTTCTTTGATACAGATGGAGATACTAACTTAACTGTTAAATTTAAGAGGTATCCACAGTCTTCTAATGAAACAACTAAAGGTCCGTTTAATATATCAGGGGATACAGAAAAGGTACGTATGCGTGGAAGAGGTAGGGATGCAATTATTAAAATAGAAAGAGGATCAAAAGCTAATACAGGATGGAGATACGGTTCTATTAGTATGGACATGGTTCAGGATGGGGAAAGGTAATTATGTCTACAGGTAATAGAAATATTCAAAGATACCCTGAGTTTCCTCGTATTGTTCCTGAAACTGTATTAGCAGCATGGGGAGATATAGGAAGATGGGCATCTTCTTTTATTCGTTCTTTAGAAGAAAAAGAAGCTCTTAACATATTTAATGTGCAGATAGATCAAAATAGAAGTATTAATATAGAAGGTAGAATAAAAGTGGGAGACACAGCAGCAAGTGTAACAGCACAAGCTGGAGATATTCGTTTCAATAGTACCACTAATAAACATCAAGGGTACAATGGATCGGGTTGGAATGATTTGTATTAAGAGGGTTTATTATGGACGATGATATGGGGCATGATGAGGATCAATCATCTGATGATCCTGGTTCTAGTGACGGTGATGGCGGTGTAGAAGACGATGCTGTAGCGGGTAGTTCCGTTGTTGGTGATGTCGCTCCAGGCGCACAATCAGTTGATACTTTTGATGCTTTCAATCCAGGTACTCCTGCACCTATAGGTTTTGATCCTACGAGGGGCGGCGGTTCTTCTCTTGAAGCAGCAATGAAAGCTGCTAATGAGAGAGCGGAGAAAGAGGCTGATAAACAAACTATAGGAAGTAGTCAACTAGCATCAGAATATCAAAAATATGCAGATGCATTAGCTCAAGAAGGTGGGCTAAACATGGATAGTGGGATGAATGAACTCTTTGATAGAGGTTCTATATCCAACTTCTTTTTTGGTCCAAAAGGATTTAATAAACATCGTGGACCAATGGCTGGAGGATTAGCAGGGCATGGAGGATTTGGTGAATCTTTCTTAGAGGCTTTAATATACTTTTTAACTTTTGGTGCAGTAGATGTAGAATTTTCTGGACGAGATATGATAGGTGGAGATTTTAGCCACGGCGGTGGACAACAAGATATGGGAGTTGAATACGGAGTACCTGGGCTGATGCCAGGAATGGGTACGTTATCTTTGTTATCTCCTGAGACAAGAGTTAGTTTAGATACTGGTAAAACTACAATGGGTGGTGGTATTTTAGGTGCTGGTAATATGTTAGCTAATGCTATAGGTACTGATAAAGATAAACCATTTGATGTAGTTCTTAATGATCCTTATGCACAACAAGGATTAGGAAGATTAGCAGCGATGGGGAATCCTTCTGGAAAAGCTCCTCCTCCTGATATTGGAGATCAAGATGACCCTCTATCAGAAGTAAGTAGTTTATCTCCTTCTCAAGCGGCAGCTACAACTGGAGTAGCAGCAGCACCTGTAGACTTAGAAAAAGAATCAAATGTTTATGCTGGTTTATTAGGCGGCACTCCAACAATAGAAGATAGAAATATATTTGGATTTGCTGCTGCACAAGGGGGAGAAGTTCAAAAGTTTAGTCCTGGTGGAGTAGCAGGGTTAATGGGCAGAAGGCCAGCGTTTGGACTTGGTAATGATATAGCCAGACCTAATCAACAGCAGTTAGATTTAATGTATCAAAGACAATTACTGGAAGTTCAGAATAAGGAACAAAGATTTGGGTTAAATTCAGCTTTTAATACACTGGGAGGTTTATTTAAACCAAGAGCAACGCCAAATTCTTTTCCAGGTTTTATGGGTGGGTTAGGTGGAATGCCTCGTCCTCCATTTCCACGACAACGGCAACCTTTAAATCCTGAGACTTATTACCATACACATGAAAAAGGAGATGTAGATTATCCTAATTTTCCTAGACAATTACAACCCAAAAATCCTCGGCGTCCTGGAAAACCATCAATTACTGATCCTATTAAACCTCAACCAGTATTAGAACAAAAAGTTGATCCTTATGTTCAACCAGAATTTGTACAACAAAATACAACTCAACAAATAGCTGAGAGTGTTACACCAGCAACACCAGAAGCAGAACTACCAATAACACCTGTTACTCCTGTTTCTTCTCCAACTGAAGCACCAGTTGTAGAATCACCAGCACAACAAATTAATCCAGAAGAAGGGCTTAGTTCCATGATGCAAAATAAAGAAATAAATATTAGTGTGCCATCTAACTTAACAGCTACTGTAGAATTTCCTGAACAACTAACAGGTACAGTTAATGCTAAGTCAGGTGGACATATACAAAATTATAGTTTAGGTGGCATAGCCCAACTACTTGCCCCTGCTGTTGCTGGATTTGCAGGAACTCCTTTAGGTTTGTTTGGTAGTGCAGGACTTGGTGCTGCTGCTGGATACGGATTAGCTGGACGTAAAAGAAGTTTTTCAGATGCAATTAAAGGAGCCATGTTAGGTGTTGCTGGTGGCGGGTTAGGACAAGTATCAGGGGCTGGTTCAGCAGGACTAGGAAAGAAAGGCTTTGACTTTTTACCTGGAAATTTTGGAGGAGCCGCTAATCAAGCTACTACATTAGGAAGTACTGCTGGATTTTCAGGTTATGGTGGAGGATTAGATAAAGCATTCTCTGGTTTAGGTAGTCTTGGTATGGATCAATTTAAAGCAGCAGCAGTACCATTAACAGTGGGACTTATGGGTGCTTCAATGACAACCCCTGCTGAGATGCCTAATATGGCTGCACAGCCGGGTATGCAAGCTCCTAAGGCCAAGACAGAGGAAGAACGTAGGAAGATGGCTTACAGGGGCTTATCGCCCTTTACAGCGCAATCCTTTGTACCTCCTACTATCTATGCCGCCGCACAAGGAGGGACTGTAAGTCCTAATCCTCAAGCAGCTATAAGAGGAGGAGGGTTAGGAGGTATGGGCCTATTAGCTAATCTT
>CAACVF010000265.1_pt1 | contig 11333 bp, 11 predicted proteins | sample 2381781 | NCBI WGS metagenome assembly CAACVF01 (sample SAMEA5211967, study PRJEB30684) | marine metagenome | biome: Marine; feature: Epipelagic; material: Water | collected 2015-10-15 | depth 60 m | reverse complement strand
TATGTCGCAGACCAGCAGCATCAGTTGCATATGGCCCTTCCAAAAAGTGCCCAATATTTCTACTTAATGTACCTATAGATGTAGAATCATATGTAAGAAATGCAATACCTCATGAATGGATTTGGCACCTTAACATAAAGAACGAAGGCAACCTTAGCCCAACAGGAGATAGAGACCGTCTATCAGAGCAGGCTTGTGAGATACTATATGATGAACTAAGACGAGTTATAGGAGAATTATTTCAGGATATCAATGACCGATTGGAATCCCATGTCATACCAGCCAGTATTGAAAAGTTCAAGCGTAACAAGGATGCTGTTGAAGAGGAAAGACAAATACCAGAGAATCAAAACTTCGAAGTCGCCATTAAAGCATTAAACAATGACCACCTATTGGTAATGAATGGAGACCAGTCTATGGAGACTCTGACAGAGAATGGTGTAGTTAGAACACCACTCCACGAACAGTTCCCAGACAGGTTACATCAATTTCACGATGCAATCACACAGGTATGTACAGTTTGGTTGGGTAATACAAATAAAGAGTGGAAGACAAAGATTGGAGATGTCTTAACATTCCCTAGAGTGATGTCAATTAACAATTATTCACAAAGACAAATTGAGGGAGTCACAACATACAAAGCAAAAGATGATCACGATTGGAAACCTGTCACACAGTGGTCTGGCGATAAGAGAGGTGTCGATGAATCATATTGTGCTGGAGACGGTATAGAGGAATACAGACAAGACCCTAACTCTATAGTTTTCATTCGTTCCCCATCACATACAGCATCTAATCAAGAGTATGATTCACAACAAGCACACTTTGATATGTGTGGTATGATGCGTGCAACAGACTTTGTTAAACAATATGATGTGTATGTAGCACCTGAACCAATAAAACCAAAAGAGGATTCACAGAGTGTTGAATCGTCTAGTTACAAACCAGCGGTTCCTATATCTGGAATAATCAATGTACATTCATTCCCATCACATTCAGTACTATCTGGAAAGAAACATACAATATACAAACCAGCAAAAGACGACACTGAAAACATAGTTGCAGAATTTAACAATAGAAACACTGTACTTGTATATGATTGCACACGTCAAGATTTATTCGGAGAAGACTGTCCTGAACCTGGACAGTTGATACGAATGGACAACATAAGACGATGGAGTTATGGTGTTGCTGTAATGAATCCTATCGCAGGCGCTTCTAATATATCATTCATAAAAGGTACAAAAGCACTTAGAGAGTTATTACCTAATGCAAGAACTATTAATCAGTTCTTTCTTGACATAGGAAATGAGAAAGTACGTGTAGTGAGAAAGGATGTATCAACTCCTAAAGTTGTAGAAGAGTCTGATGATACAGAGTTACCAATTATAACTCCAGAAGAGATCATACCTGACAAGTATCAACTTGTTGATATGACGATAAAGGAGTTAATGACAACACTTCCACTTATCACCGAGAGGGATTACACAAGCATAAGAACAAATGGTATTAACTATGCCGTGGATTATTATAGAGTAGCATGTCCAGATTCAAGTCTATATTTGAAACAACTCGGGCTACCAGAAGACGTAAAATGTGACATCAATGATGTATTAGCAAATGATATTGACTGGGGTACAGTTGAATACAACGGTAGACATGATCGTGCGTATAATCAATCATTTTATGTTAAGACACAACCTGATCAAGAGATTCAGGCTACAGTAAAACGTAATGGAGTACAAGTATCATACCTTCCTCACATACTTGCAGAAAATACAGAGTTGATTGCATATCTGTCATACTATCTTTCAGCATGGGCAATGTCTGAATACAGAAGTACACCTCACATGACACATGACACCAATCTGATAAACAAAGCATACTCCATCACACGTCGTGGTAAACAAACACCATACAACAAACTGATACGATGGTGGGGAACATTAGACCCACGTCTTAGAAAGAGTTTGACTAATGATGATGAGATGGTTCCATTTAGAAACTGGCATCACGTATGGGGTAGTAGTGCTAATTCTGGAGATATAGCAGTCACTGGTGTAAACCTCACAGGAATGATACCAAGGTGTATAAAATCTATTGCAGATTATGATAGATTTGTAGAAACAGTTCAAGAGCAAATACTAAAAGTATTCCCATTCATGGCGCCAGCAGAACGAGACCCAAAGTTCATCGGCCCTTTGAAACAAACTCTTATTACAACATTGAATGATACATTTGCACATATGAGGAATGCTGGTGGAGAACCTATGGGGCATATAATATGGAAATATCTCAATGTTGAAGGCACTAGAGACTTTGCTGATACATCATATCAAGATGAGAAATCTAGAGATATACTGTTATCATTTATGGGCTACATGGAGATGCATCCAACACTGACAGCCGAGGTTAGATACAGACCTGAGATAGGTTCAATGTCAACCATATTACAAAAACTATCAGTTAGTTTACATTCTCAAGGAATTGTTGATGGTAGTAGTAGTTATGACACAAAATTCACTCCTGTGCGTAAAGCAGAGAAATCTGGAATAGTTGTAGACAATAAATTCAGTGATGACTTTCAGAATATTGTAGGCGGAGATCATTCAAATATTCTTACTCAATACATCAATCTATGGAATATCACTGATGGTTTGATGAAGTTTGACAAGGAAGTATTCATAAAGACAATAAAACCTATCATTAAAGGTGATGCTAATTGGAAGTTTGCCTGCACCACCCAGAAATTAAACCCAGTCGATAAGGATAAACAATGGGATCAGTTCCTGAACGGACTAGTAGTTACATTTGATGAGGTTGTTAATCTGGTAAAGAATGACGTAGATGTTTACTCTGTCCAGAATCCATCTGACGGTCAACACAAGAAACCACTGGCTATCGTAACCAATGTCGGAATCAAACCACACGTATTCGAGGTAGACCAGAACGGAATGGATAATATGTATGATGTGTCAATTTCATTTGCTTCAAATTCAGAGTTTGGATTTGGTGGAAGTGAAAGGCGTTTGTGGAGTATAGATCATGATAAGTATGTCTTCAAGACATTACAGTGGAAATCATTCCATGTCGTTGAGGGTGCTCTTGTTTTAACAGGGCAGTTACAGTTGCCTTTCTATGAGGGTGGTGTGAGACACGCTGGTGAATCACTCATAACAGATCAAGAGGTAATGATTGAATGAAGATAGTTGAAATTAGAAAAGACCAATTGGTATTCCAAGATGACCAAGGTAATATCGATGCAGTCCCAAATAACCCATACTGGAGATTGAAACTTAAGAGATTTGCTGGTGACAGGATTTATCACAAGTTCAACGATGATGTCGACATACAGGAGACATACAATCAAGGTATATTCAACTTTAGAATAATCTCTGATGGTGTAGAGAGTGTAGTGCAGATTCGTGTTGAATGGTCTGATGATGTTTCAACGGCAATTGAAAACGAAGACCTCGATACAATGCTTATGATATTTGAGATACATCGTTCTGGTGGAAAAGGATTCCAAGAAAAAATGTTAGATGCATTGATGAATCAATACGCTGGAAGAATAGAGGTTACAGATTTGGGATTCATTATTGATGGTAGGTTCATGGTTGATAGACATGGTTCTGCAAGAGTTAATTCATTGTACAAGGGTACTGGTGACAAACAGAAAAAGCTTACCGATAAAGAATGGAAGTTTATTTGTATAGTTGCTGCTGGTGTTAGGAAAAGAAAAGTACGTATGCCTAACGGAGAAGAGATAGAGATAGACCCAGTTGATGAACAAATCATGCGAAAGATTCTATTCTTGTTGAATCCAAATATGAGCGATAGGGTATTCACTAATCAATTACCACCTATAATCAGGGAAGAGTTAACATATGATGACGATGAGATTAATCACAAGCGTAAACGTAAACACGCTGGAGTGCAGTAAAGATGTTTTTTTACTGTTCATTCTATTATGATGAACACAAGATTCATAACAAACAGAGGCGTTAACTAGTCATGCAACAACTAAGTTACGCTGCAAAATGTGAACGACAAGAAAAATACGACTCAGTCGGAGACAAAGAAGCTACTATACCAGTAGCTGGTCTTGAAACCGTACGTGTCGCTGATCTTGATTTCACAAACCAGGAGGAAGCAATCTCCGCTGGTACAAACTCTATGGGTTTCTGGGTAAATGTTCCCGCAACAGCAGGGGCAACTCAACCATATTGGATAAGTACCGTCGGTGAAAAAGGCTTCAAAGGCGAATCCCACTGGACTAACACCCGTGTCCCAAAAGGTACAACTTTAGGACGATGTAGTACAACCAACGAAGTACTCGCACAAGGTGTAGTCGCAGGGGGATAACCTCTCCTTCCTTTTTATTTACAGTTAGTGAGATAACATGCTATATGATTAGCGACTCAACAATACATTCGTCGATCCAGACGTAACCAGCTAAAACCGTGCTGGTAGGAAGGACAATAATTAGTCACTGCTTGCATACTACTTTCTGACACCCCATAAACTGGTTTAACACCGTCGAGAGTTAGAGACCCGCGACCCATCCACAGAGTTGAAGCCAAAGGATAAACAGAACTACGGCAAGGCAATTGCTATTGTCGAAGTTGATAACCTGACCACGCATCAGGTCGTAATAGTGACATCCGTCAATGGCTGTGTCCGAACTATGCACCCACTGAGGCGAGTGGTGTAAGTCCATCCCTGTAGTTGTAAAGTCCTTGTTCCAAGACTGGACTGTATCCTTGTGGTACCTAGGCAACCTACATTACAAATGGCAGTAATCCGTAGTACACTTGTAACTGAGAGTATGCAGTTCCATCGTATATTAGATAGAGTTGAAAGGGAATTAAATTCAACTTGCCGAAGCCCTAGGCTGAGGCTTATACGACGTCCCGAGCCTTGACTGAAAGGAACAAAGGCTAGATAAATAATAATGACACCCCAAAACAACATGCTTGGAATGTAAACTCCTAACCCACCCTATGGGTGGATCAAGTGATTTTTTTATAAAATCAATTAAAATAGAGATTTAAATTATGAATGAAAAAGATGCAATAAACTACTGGCAAGGCTGGGCTCACTTCTTAGGTAAGGAGGGCATGAGTCCTACGCAGATTAAAAACTGGCTGATTGCTTTTAGAAATAATATCGAAGATTATGCGAAATGGGATGATGCTACTATCAAAGATACCATTGGCAAACTGAAGGTAGATAACAAAAAGTATCCAGAGTTCGCTCAGCACTTTAAATTATTTATAGAGAAAAGGAACCTACCTGGAGGAATGACAATTGTACTGAGTGCTCTCAATACACTGATCAATAGTAATTTCAATATACACCACGCAAGGGCTGAGATTGCCAAACAGGCTAAACAGAAACCAAAGCGTACCCCACCTACAAAGGGTGTAAAGGCGATTCTACACAAGGCACGTCAGAATACAATATTTGATGATCATAAAGAACTATTTGATGAACACGTAATATTCACTGTACATAGTATGTGGTTGGATGTGTTTGAAGAAGATGCCTTGATGAGAGTCAAGAAAGAGAAGGGCCCCAACAAAGAAATAACAGCCATAATGAAAGAGAAGGGCTCAAGAACAAAGTTCCATCAGGCAATTATAAAGAAATGGAAGGCTGAATACAAGGAAGTAAAGAGTCCTAAATATGATAAGCGTTTCAAGGTCAAAAAGAACTTTACATTACATCAGAAATACATAGGTCATAAGATAAATACAGAACTCGGTTGGCTTGATATGTCACAGACTGGTGTCGGTAAAACAGATGCTTGTTTGAACGGTATAGCACAGGCTGACCTAAAGAATGTAGTAATTTTCTGTCCGCATAATATTGTATATCAATGGGCTGAATTTATAGACCAAGCATATCCAGATGCAGACATAACAATCAAGAAAGAGGTGTTAGACCCAGATGTTAAATTCATTAAAGGTCACAAGTCATTCTACATTTGTAGTTATCACTTGATGTCACTTCCAGTTGGTCGTACTATCATTTCAAAACTTCTCAAACAACCAGTTGACTTTATAGTATTTGACGAAGTACAAAATGTGAAAATACGCGACAAGAGAGACCCAAGTATTAGACGTATAACCACAGAGCAGTTCGTAAAGGATTGTCGTACACAGAGAAAGGTAAAGGTTGCATTCATGTCAGCCACTCCTGTAGTAAACAACCTACAGGAAGGCAAGTCACTCATAGAGATGCTGGCTGGAAAAAGATTCCCTCACTTGAAGACTGAAGCAAAGTTCCAGAACGCTGCAGCAATGCACACAGAGATATTGAAAAGGTCTACTAGGTTCTTGACTAACTATGATTTCAATTTAGTTGAAAAACACATAACCGTTGATGAGAGACTGAACATTCCAAAGTGTAAATTAATTATGAATGGAAAGCCAATGCTTTCATGGTTAGACCTAGAAAAGATATCAGTTGAGAAAAAGATTGATGCAATCATTGATGACATTAAGGAACATAGAAAACTTCCAAAAGGAAAGTTGGGTGGTTGTGGTAAGACAATCATATACACAGAATATGTTTCTGGCATTGTTGAGTTTCTCGGTGATAGATTAAAGGAAGAGTTCGGAGAAGAAGACGTTTGCTTTTTCACTGGTAAAGATAAAGCAGGCATTGAGGAAGATATATTCTTCAACGAAGCAAACATACTCATAGCATCAACACCTGTTGCAGAAGGTTTGGACAAGTTACAATTGTATTGTAATCATTTGATATTTGCAGGCTATCCATGGACTCATGCCAAACAACAACAAATCATCGGACGTCTAATGCGTACTAATCAGACTAAACGTAATGTCCATGTTACCTTCACATATAGTGTACTGAATGGTTTGGAGTTTGATAAGGAAGTAAAGATAAACAGAATCACATTCAAGAAAACATTTGGAGACTGTGTTGTAGATGGTGAACTTCCAGAAGTCGTAAAACTTCCAAAAGGTAAGGCAAGAACATATCTACTGAAGAAGATGGCAGAACCACAACAAAAGAATAGATATGCACTTGTTGAGAAGAACTGGTCACCAAGTGAGATTAAAGCATTGGTAAGGATTAAAAACTTGGAGAAACGAATAAAAGATGCGGAGAAAGAGAAAAAGAAATGATGACATATAGAAACCAATTGCAGATAATGGCTGACACATTAGAGTCTGTCAAGTTCAGTGGCAGGGAAGGTGTTAGAACTACAGCACTCATTTCAAAGACAAACGTTTCTCACTCTAGATTGAAACCTCTGTGTGATAAGTTAATGGGCTCTGGTCTAATCAATGAGATAAGATTTGATGGACATAATGCATATGTCATAACAGAAAAGGGTATGATGTACCTAGAGGAATACAAAAAGTTTTCAGACCTCGCATCAAGTTTTGGGTTAGAACTGTAGAGTAATGGTATACAAAGATAAAGACTATATGAAAAAGTACCGTGAGAAAAATAAAGTAAAACTCGCTAAAGACAAAAAAGAATGGCAAATAAAGAACAGACAACGTGTACGTGAATGGCAACGACGTCATTATAATTATAAACCAAGACAAACGTATCTTAATTTTGAAGAACATTGTAAATTTGCAAGAGAGTCTGGGATTGAAACAGTTCGTGAATGGAATGAATGTGCCCAACGAGGATTCTTACCAGATGAGATAGTTCATACACCAAATGAACATTTTGACAAGAATAGATATGAGAAGGCTCACACTGCATATATGTTATCTAAAAAAAGTTCTGTGCGAGATCAAACATACGACGTAGAATCACATATAGAATATATAAAAAGTAGAAAGTAATTTTTTTTAAATTCCATTTAAAATTGTAGGAATTATGAGAGCAATACATAAGACCAATATCTACTTTGGAAACATGAGTATTCCTGTTAAGGTCTCTTCAGTAGTAAGAGAGGCTGGAACTGGTCTATCAAATGCATGTCCACACTGTAATGGTGATGTCGGTCATGTCAATAGATGTAAATCCTGTGAAAAGGAAGTTGCATTCGCTGACATTAGAAAGGCATACAAAGTTGGAGATGAGAAGACAGTTCTTGCAAAAGAACAGATAGATACTTTGAAGACAAAGGAGAATGTTATCGAAGTCTTGGGTACCATTGAAGGTACTATTGACCCACGATACATCACTGGTAGCTACTACCTACTCCCAGAGAAAAAAGTCAAATCTTGGGCGATGCTTCAGGCAGGGCTTGCAGAGACAGATAAATCTGTAGTTGTAAGATTTGCCATGAGAGGCAAACAAAGATTAGGCGCACTCGTCGCTTCGAATAACGTAGTATTGATGCAGACACTCTGCTATGCAGAAAGTATAGTAAAGATGGATGAAGATATCAATGCAGACCTTTCGGACAAGGAGAGAGACCAAGCAAAAACATGGGTTGAGAAAACATTACCAGCCTGTGAAATATCTGAACATAAGGACACGTACGCTGAACAGCTACAAGCCCTATTGGATGGAGATTTGGAATCTGTAGAAGCACCAAAACCTATCGAGGATGAAACTGCGTTCTTTACGCAGTAATCCTATTTTTTGATTATGAGTATATTAGTTAGAAATACAAAGGAACGAGAATGTTCTGTTTGCCATAATGCAATTGCCATAGATGATATGTACATACCACAATGTCAGTCAAGAAGTAACCGAGGGGCACATTGTGTAGTATGTGTAGAAACGGAACTTCGATTGCAAGCATTGGTGGAGAAATATGAGTCTAGTTAAACTTCCCATGTTTGGGCACAAGGCAAAGAGAGATGCCAATGATAAGGCATATGAGATGTCCAAGGTTGGCTATGAAGAGATTCCTGTAGGCACCACGTATCTAGTTGACAGACCACGTAAGGATGAAGATAAAGAGATTAATGCCACAGTTGTGGGCAAACATAGTCGTGTTTTCAATGGGCCCCATAAATATGGAATGAGCCATGAACCTATGGGACGCCTACTAGCATATCTAATAATACATGGGGATACTGATACTAAGAACTTTCAATTCTTTTCAAAGCCTGATAAACTAAGAGGTGAAGATGGTCAACATCAGTTGGCATTTGATATATCAGCAACTACCTGTATACTTGGCTCAATACTTGCAGGGATAGCTGGAACAATATGCTCTGTATGCTATGCTAGAGTTGGATGGTTTGTAATGAATGCAAACAAATGTAAAATAATGTACCAGTCATTTCAGAACCTAAAACACCCAAGATGGGTTGAAGCATTCAACTGGGTATTCAAGAATGACTACAAGTATGATGAGTTTAGATGGTTCAGTTCTGGAGACTTGCAGGGAACATGGATGTTGAGAAACATAGCCAACATAGCACTGGCTAATCCAGATATTAAATTCTGGCTACCAACCCATGAGGTAGGTATGGTCATGCGTTATGTATTTGAAGAGAAAGGAATTATTCCTAAAAACCTAGTTATCAAAATATCAGATACTTTTCTTGACGAGGACTTTAGAGTGAGCCCTTTTGAGAATGAGATCACAATGATGAATCAAATAAGAGAACTACCATACTCCAATATGTTCGGAGAGATTGGCATGAGCGGTGTGACTACCGTGGAGGGAGAAGCAAACTGTCCAGCCGAGAAGACTGAAAAGACAATGTGTGGAGAATGTCATATATGCAACAAGCCTGGTTTAGTCAACCTAAAACATAAAGTAATGTATCAAGGACATGGTCAGTTACTAACTATGTCTAAAAAGACTAAAGTTAAAACAAAACCAAAAACTACATCAACAGAGAAAGAAATTATGAAAGCAATGAATCACCTATTTCAAACAGAACGAAAGTCACACCCTAATTGGCATCGTCAGAGAGACCCAACGACTGGTAGATTTTTGAAGAAGGAGGAATCGAAATGAAAGTAGATGACGCAGATAGAATAGGTGTATACCCAGTGATAGCACAATGGGATAATGGAAAATATGTTGTGCTAGTTGGAGAACATACAGAATCTGAAGATTATGATGAATATGAAGATGCAATTAAACATCTCGAAAATTATAGGAATACATTAAAATGAAAAAATATCATCCAACTGCAGCAGACAATAGTTACAGAGAGTTCACTTTACTGCAACGCAATACAGACGATGTGATTGAAGGGTTACCTCCAATACATCTAACGTATAACCAGCTCAAGACGTTTAGAGTTAATGCTGCATCTAATCAGAGATGCTATGTGGAAGTACAGACCTGGCTAAACGCTGCATACAAAAGCATAGATCCAGACAGTGATGAGGCTCAACTATTACATATGCTTCAGGAGACATCTCAGAGTGAGAATGTTCCTGTCCATGAACTAGTCTGTCAGATGTTGAAAGAGTCGGTGGACGCGGAGAAATCGGTATGAATAGACCAGAGAAAGAATCGGAACTACCGATAAAGGCAATTGAAAAGAATCCTAGTGAATGGTGTTGGCAACGAAAGTGGGATGGCATTCGCTGTACCATAATCGGAGGCAAGGACATCTTAACTGGAGATGGCATAGACGAGGATGCACGAGGTAACAAAGGTCACTCTATCATAGACCAGTTCCCAGAGATGAAGAGTGTAGTAAGAAGTATTCCTAATGATTGTATGGTCGATGGTGAGTTACTATATCTAAGTACCAAGGTATCAACATCAGGTTCTATTCATTATGATGGACAGAGTAAGGGATGGGTACCAGTTGAAGATTTTAACATGATTAATGGGCGCACCCATACCACAGACATAACCAAGATAAAAATGGGCACTAAAAATACACCAGCAACATTTTGCGCCTTTGATATAAGAAAGGACAGAAATGGAGACAACATAGAACACATGGAGATACAGGATAGAATGAAGGAGTTACTATTCACACTACCATACAAGACACAAGCAAACCTAGATGATAGAGCATTCATTGCCCCACTTAACTTTAAGAAACCAGTTATGAGTGACATGTGGGAAGGCGTTGTATGGAAGAGATTTGGAAGTGAATACAATGACCGTTGGTACAAGCAGAAGAACTGGCTAGAGAAGGACTTTAGAATTTTAGGATATAATGAAGGCACCAGAATGATTTCAACTATCACGGTTGACAGTGAGCCTCAGCCAACGGACGTTACCTATCATGGTCAACAGTTCCCACAGACCGAGGAGGTAGCCAAGAAACTCAAGGGAGCAACCGCAGTAGTCCGATACATGAGAGGCAAGGACAAGCTGAGATTCCCAGTGCTAAAGGAGGTAAGATATTGACTGAATGTAAACTAACAGAAAAAAGTGATAGGTGTCCTAAATGTACATCGAC
>CAACVF010000264.1_pt1 | contig 11335 bp, 5 predicted proteins | sample 2381781 | NCBI WGS metagenome assembly CAACVF01 (sample SAMEA5211967, study PRJEB30684) | marine metagenome | biome: Marine; feature: Epipelagic; material: Water | collected 2015-10-15 | depth 60 m | reverse complement strand
TATACGAAGCTAGGCTTAGAGTTGGAGTGGCAAAAGGAACTTTGTCTGCTCTCAAAGTAAATCTGAAAGGATTAGAGGTAGGTTTTGAGGAGTGGAGAACTAAACAAGTCTCTGCTAGGAAAGAGCAAGCTAGATATGGTGCATGAAAGGAAGAAACCCTACTGCTAAAGAGAAAAGGCACATGGACAAGGCAAGTCAAATAGGATGTATTGTCTGTAAGAATCAGGGTAACGACTTTGTACCGAGTGAGATTCACCATACTCAAGGCAAGACTAAGGTAAACGCACATTTCTTAGTGTTACCTTTGTGCTTTCAGCATCACCGAGAAGGAACAATGAATGGCTTGTGGGTGAGTAGGCATCCTTGGAAGAAAGAGTTTGAGAAGCGATATGGAACAGAACAAGAATTATTAGATCAAGTAAAGGAAATACTAGATGAGACTTAAATCAATTACGTTTGATAGCACAGATGAACAGTTGGTAATTGAGACAACCGAGGTGAAGGCTAAGTCTTTTACAGGTGCAGAAAGAAAGTTTAAGGGTAAGGATGTTGTGGCAATGGTAAAGATAGATGATGAAAAGTTTTTGGTATTTATTGAGAAATAACACGCAGCCTGACGCTGCACGTAAAAAATATTTACCAGTCATAGGAATTTACTGTGCAAATTGATCTGCCTTTAGAAGTCTACTACTCCAAAAAAAAGAAGTTTATATTGAACCTGAATAACTATCGCAACGCACATTACCGAGTGTTGTCTACTTCAAAGAGACTTTACTCAGAACAATTAGTAGAAAGGATAAAAGATTATCCGAGGTTTACCGAGCCTGTGAAGTTGGTATTTACCTATTACGCTAGAAGTAATAGAAGATTAGACATCAGTAATCCCTGTTCAATCATAGACAAGTTTACTTGTGATGCTTTGGTGAAGGCAGAGATACTAGAAGATGATAGCTTTGAACAAATCAAAGAAGTGGTTTATAAATTTGGTGGGGTGGATAAAGATAATCCGAGGTGTGTTTTGGAGCTATTTACCATCTCAGAAAAATAATATTTAACTGGTTAATAGAAATCTGGAGGTGTTATGAAATTAGTTGAACAGTTGCAAGATGATTTGCAAGAAAGAAAAGAAGCATGGTGGGAATGGCACAAACAAAACCCTGAAGTGTGGGGTAAGTTTGAGCAATATACTTTAGAGGCAATTGCCACAGGAAGGAAGCACTACTCTCATTGGGCGATCATAAATCGTATTAGGTGGCATAGTGAGATAGAGACTAACGGAGGAGAGTTCAAGATAAGTAATGACTATATAGGCTTCTATGCTCGTTTATTCCATGCTCGTTATCCTGAACACAATGACTTCTTTAGACTGAAACAGTTGAAGGAAGAGAAACTTATAGATGAATTAAAGGTTCAGGTTTATGACGGGCACTCTAGCTTTCTTTCTTAGTTCAGGAACGAAGGCTAGTCTTCTGTCTCTTTCTAGTTCCATTTCTCTAAGCTTGTCTGACTTGGCGATTACAGATATGTTTTCGTTTCTCATCAATCTGTCTCTTCTCTTTCTCCAATTGTCCAAGTATCTTTCTAAGGCTCTTACTTGACCCTTGACTCCTACAACACCTTTCATGTTGCTTCTGTAAGCTGATAGTTCATCAAAGCGTTGGTCTTTCTTGAGCGAATTAATCGTAGCTACTGCTCTATCTACTTCACTTCTAAGTTCATAGAATTGTTGTTGCAGTCCTCCCGCCTTTTCTGTGTCTAATAGAAGCCTATTAACAACAGGTAGTTGTTTGGCTAAATCAACATTGTTAGGAAGGATAGGTTCGCCTGTAGCACCACGAGTTAGGGTGTCTGCTAGTGCGAGTACATATCCTCCTAAAGTACCCGTATAACCCCTTAAAACGTGCTCTATCTTGGCGGGTGATATGTTAAACAGTTCACCGATTTCTTTGGCTAATTGATTGGTAGTCGTTCTAGCTTGCAATCCAGGTTCTCTTTGAAGTTGATAGTAAGGAACAATGTCTTGTCCTGTGTAACTATTTCTATTACTGACTGCTTCAGCTAAAGGTTTAAGTATTTGTAGTCCGCCTCCAGGTTGTATAAATGGAAGATTTAAAGATGTCTCTAATTGACGACCTGTTGATGTTAATAATTCATCAACTGATTTTTGACTGAAAGCATCATCACCTAGGGTTAAGTCAAATACTCTTTCAGGTATAGCCTTAAATAACATACCTACTTCAAAAGGTATTGGTATCTTAATAGCATAATCAAATGGTGTTGGTACTACCCAGTTATCATCTCTAACCTCACGTTTTAGATTTCTGTATTCATCTGTGTCGTGAACCATTAAATAGTATAAAAGAGTGATAGACGTTAGTAATGAAGCGTTAAGTGCTGCTTTTCTAAGTATTCTATTTTGTACATCTTCTAATGTTTCGTTAGCTTGTAGTTTTTCTACAGCAGAATATTGACCAGTAAATGATCTATATAAAACATCTAGACCTTGTACTCTTGCATTTAAGAAAGGTATTGCAGATGTTATAACTCTAAATAAAGGGTCTTGTCCTCTTCTGCCGAAGTTAATTATTTCTAGTGCCTGATAAGCAGCTTCAGATTGAGCCTGTGCTTCTGTGTATCCTTGGTCTTTTAGTTTTTTATGTACTGCTTCATATACCGCTAAACGAGTAGCTCCATCTGATTTTGTAGTTAAAGCTCCAAGTCCATCCCATAATTTAAAGAAAGCGTCTTTAGCGGACATACCATTACTAGGTGATAGTCCTTGTTGTCTCATGGTACGAGTTATGTATTGTTTAACACTACCTTCATCATTAGAAAAATCATATCCACCTAAAACACCAAATTGTTCTAAGTCTTCCATGTCTCTAAACATATTGACTAAAGAATCTTTGACTGGCACAAAGTCAGCACCACTTGTTACAGCAGATGACAATGTATCTCTGAGTATATTAACTACAACAAATCCAGGGTCACGAGTAACTGTATCTCTAAGTAAAGCTGCTGGTAGAGCTAAAACTTTTTGTATTGGTCCAGTTCCTACACCACCTATACCTTGTATGCCTTCAACTAAATTGCTATCTACTGCATAGTGATACTTAATTCCTTCTCTAAAAACAAATATAGAATCTGTTGTACCAGCTTTTTCAGGATTTATTAGTTCTGCTTCTCCTACTAATTCTAAATCTCTTATTAGTTTATTTAGTCCATCATTTTTTAATGAAGCTGTAAGAATAGATAAAGAGTTTCTAGTTATTGCTTCAAGAGGATCAACATTCAATATCTCTTCAGAACCTTCTAGTTTTATACTTAAAGGATTATTAGGTAATGCACCACCTGCTATTGTTGGTGCAGTTATACCAGAATCATCTACCATATTCCTATAGAAAGGATAATATGAAGATTGTTCTCTCCAAATTTCAGCTTGTCCTCTTGTATCTATTCCGTATTGATTACCAACATTTACAATTTCTTCTACACTTAATCCATTATTAGCATTGGATAATTCAACTAAGCTAGGAATTAAAGATGGGTCTAAAGTTATTTCGCCTTTTTCTACTTTTTCTGCAAGTTCTTTTATAATTTCATTATTAGATTTAAATTTACTTAATAATCCTTTTTCTTCTGCAAAAGTAATTAATTCATTGTTCCATCTTTGATAAGCATCAAATACATTTTTAACTTCAGGATACTGAGCTTCAATTTTATCTATAAGAGCAAAATCAGCTTCTGTAATAGGAGAAGCTACTAATCTACCATTTTTATCAAACTCTTGTGTTCTTTTAAGAGAAGCATAAAACTTAAATATTCTTTCTAAATCTAGTTCAGGTCTTGAATAAAGAGGAGATAGTATTTCTATTAACCCTCCATCTTCACTTTTAATAACATTAGCTAAAGCATCTTCTCCTTCTATACGACTATTTATAGTGCCTTTAGTTAGCATCTGTTGAAATAAACCTCTGGCTCTATCTGCTAATCTAATAGCAGCCATAGTTGCAGTATCTGCTGTATTATTAGCTTGTCTTACTTCTTCATTAGTCTCAATAGCATTAACAATTGCTTTATCAACAGCATCTAATTTATCTATAAAGTTCTGTCTAAAGTTTCCAAAATAAGCACTTATGTTAGTAATAGGGTCTTTAGCTATTTCTACTAATCTTGCACCCCAAGACTTTTCTGGAGGCTTACCTTTACCACCTGTTCTTTCTATGCCCTCTACTAAGTCAGCATCAACACCATCTAAGCTAGGTGCAGACCAAAGAGGTATGTCTGTAGGTGCTACAGATGAAAGGTCTTTATTAAACTCCAATGCAGCGTCTATAGCCACGTCTGACGCATTTAAATTGTAATAGGGTACTCCACCCCTAGGAGTCTGTCTTACTAGCTCCTCTACCTCTTCTACAGACCTTTTAAGTTTTACTTGCTCAGATGTTTTATTGTCACCTTGGAATCTTGTTCCTTCAGAAAATAAAGGTAGTTGTTCAGGTAAAGTAGATTGTGCTAATTCGTTTTGAATACTTTGAATTTCATTTTTAATTCTATTTATTCGGTCTCTATCTTGTTTAGCTATTCTTTCTGAAACTCTACCTCTTCCATCAGCTTCAATACGTTCAGCATTATATAGTTGTGTTTCTAAATCTCTTAATTGTGTTTGTAAACTTACTGTGCTGTTTTCATCAATTGATTTATTAGCAAAATCAACAGTATCAATTAACTCAGTATCAGTTTTACCTATTCTTGTTGTTTGTGCTCCTGTTTCAACAACATCACTTGCACTTTGTAAAAATGCAGATAAAGCTGTATTAGATTTTGCAGGTAAACCTAATATATTTCTTATTGATTGTACAAACTCACTCCAAGCATTTTTAGTTTTATAAGGTATAGACTCTAAAAATTCTTGAAACTCTCTATTGGTTAAACCAAATGTCATAAATTCAGATAAGTCTTTTTCTGCAAATCCTCCATTAACTTTATAATCTTGATAATGTTTTTTCCAAGATTGATAATCTCCTTGACCACCTGTTATAATTCTTTCATTGGTTGGAAATTTATTATCTACAAGAGTTGCAGCTAATTTTTTTATAATTCCAGATTCTTTTCTTACTTCTATGCTATATTCTTTTCTTAATTGTTTGAATTTGTTATATGCTTTTTCTGTTGTTTCTTTAGTTTTTGCATCCATTGCAGCATTATAAGAAAGCATCATATCTAAACCGATTTTTGTATAATATTCTTTTTTTTGTTCTATATATTCATTAACTTTATCTTGAACATTTTCTAAATCTTCTAAAGCTTTAATTGCTTTTTTATTTAATCTAACTGGTGCTCGCAAATCTTTAGGTAATTTTTTACCTTGTATGTAAGCATTAAAATCTCGAACTGTAGTAAGAGTTGCTTGATGTATAGCTTCATGTAATAAAGTTTCAAAATTAACTCCATTATCACTATATAAATTTCCTAAACTTTTAGCGTCATTAACACTTAATTGTGTATTATTTATACGCATAGGTAATGTAGTACGATCAAAAAAACGCATTTCTACTTGACCTTGTGCACCGCCTAAAGAACGACTTGTAAATTCTACAGGAAAATTAAAACCTTTTTTTTGTAACTTTATTAATGTTTCATAAGTTTTAGAAGCTATTATTTTGTAGTCTTGGTTAGGTGCATTATCTTTTAACCATTTCATCATTTTGACAGAATCACCTTTATATAATCCTTTCTGTCTATTACTACCAGATTTTTCTATGGCTTTACTATTTAATAAACCATTAAGAATAAATTGTCTGTCATTATCATATTCTGTTCCACTTAATTTATTAGTGTCATATGGTGATTCTGTTTCAACAGGAGCTGGTGTAGGAGTAGGATCATTTGGTTCTGGTTCTATAATAGGTTCAGGTAATGGTTCAGGTATAGGTAGTCTTTGTAGCTTAGATAATTCTTGTGTAGTGACTATAGGATCGCCAGTAATGACTCTAGCAGCTTCAGGTAATGCTGCTTCTCTTTGTTCTATATCATCAGCTAACTCACCTAAACCTCTTCTGGCTTCGCCTGTATCTAGCTCTCTAGTGGTTCTTATTTCTCCTCTAGCCCTAGCACCTACTCTGCCTTGTTCAATATCACTAAATATATCAGATACATTTTGATATCCTGATAAACGCATTGCTTCACCCATGCCTTTAAAGAAATCAACAATTTTATTAAATATACCCTGTGATTTAGGTGGCATATTTTTTATATCTTCTCTAGCCTTAAACATTTCTGCTATGGCTTCTTCTACAAAAAACTCTTCTCTTTTTTCTTCTGTAAGTTCTCTGCCTTCTAATGTAGCGGAATTAATACTTACACTTCTTTGATAAAAAGATTTATTTTTAAACTTAGAATCAAACGATTCAGGTACTTTTTTACTTTTAACTTGATTGCGTAAATAGTTATATTCTCTTTCATTAATTAAATCTTTAGCTCTCAACGCATGAATAATTTCATGGTCAAGAACTCTATTTAACTTTTGTTGTATATCTGACTCTGTAAGATTGCCATCAGGATTAATTCTATTAAGTGATAAAAATATAATGTCAGATTGTTTATCATACTCACCTAATATGCCTCTATCTTTTACTGCTCTTGGATCATAGATAAGTTCATTATCTTTTACTTGTCTCAATGTGCTAGCAGATAACAATTCATTACTTATAACTACACCAGTATCTTTCAAACCTCTTTCGTTTAATATTCTTTGGGCTTCTTTAGCAAACTTATTAGTTCTACCCTCTTCTACTGCCTCACGATAGTTTAAGACTTTAGGCTCAACTTCTTCTGGAGGTAAAATCTTTTCTTGTTTAACTCTTTCAGATTCTACTAACTGGTCAATAATCTCTTGTGGTAATTTATTTTCTGCTTCTAACTTGGCTCTAAACTCTTCTGGTGTTTGTCCAAAACTTTCAGCTCGTCTTGCAATATCAAACTCAAAGTTATCTCTAATTTTATGTGTAACAAAGTCTTCCTGTAATTCTGCTCTACCACTATTTTTTAAATCTTCTAAAAATATAGAAGCTTCTTGTAATGGTAAAAAAGAATTATCTTCAAAATTACCTTCATGATATTTAGCTTTTTTGCCTTTATATCTATCAAGTAAAAATGTTTCAACATTATCTATATCAAATTCAGATTTACCAACGCTAGCTACAAAATCAGCCATATCTTTAGCTGAGTATTCTCTATTTCTAAATTCAGGAAATTTAACTTTATTATTAAACTTAGGCATTGCGTGTATCCTAGCTAATAGAAGTTCTTTTTCTCCTTTGCTCATTTGGGTGATTTCGCTATTACCTGTAAAAACTTCAGCAGCGTGCATAAATGCAGGTGAAATAATACTTTCTGGGTCTATGTTTTTAGAAGCAAGCATAGACTTTAAAAACTTAGGAGTAGTATTAAGTTTTTGTTTACCAGCAGTTAAAGAAGGCTCACCAGACTTTTCTGATTGTTTAAATACGGCTTGTGCCATACTTTCTGTCATAGTGTTAAAGTCTTTTTTAGTAAGGAGTTTTTTAGCTTCTTTCATAGTAAAAGCTTTATCTTTGTTTTGATCTACAAAGTTCTTTTTACCTGTGTCTTTAAGTCTACTGTTATTAACAGCTATATCATTAGCTGTAACAGTTGTAGCTATAGGGTCTAATAAAGTTTGTCCTAATTCAAACGCAGCAGCACTATTAACATTACCTTGTAGGTAAAGCATATTATCTAGTTGGTTTTTTAACAAAGCATTGTTTTGTTTTGTTTTAAGTTTCTCAATACCTGTAACAGCAGCAGCCTGTGTAGGTGCTGTAGATATAATAGGATTGGCTGGTTGATTTAAATCTAATATAGCAAAGCTGCCATCAGCATTTTCTACATAATCTAAATTAAGAGGGTCTTGTATGGATTCGGGGGCGGGGATGTTTGGAACATCAATTTGAGTTGGTTCTTGAAATTCTGGAATAGTGCCTTGTTCAAGACCTAATTCCACTTTTTTTGTTTTTAATAATTCTTGTTTGTTTAAAGTTTCTCTTCTAGCTTTTTCTTCTGCGTGATAGTCTTTTATACCTTTCTTACCCATGCTAGTAACAACTAAATCAGCACCAGCACCAATAATGCCACCTATAGTAAACTCATCAAATAAACTTTCACCTATAGGTAATTCTTCACTATATAAACCACGAGCAGTTAAGTCTTGCAATATGCTTGCACCTACTTCTTGACCACCTTCAAATGCACCTGATTTAAGTGCAGATACTAATTGTTCTTTAACAGATTTAGGAGCTGCTTTAGATACTTTAGAAAATATGTGTGCAACAGGTAATATCTCTGTAATACCTATAGCACCACCTAATAGAGTGGCAGTTGTTTCTGTTAAGCCACCAACATCTTCACCCATCTCTCTAGCCATATTTATACGATCAGCCTGTGCAGACATACCTGTTGGTATAGCTAATGCTGCTGGTATTCCATATTGTCCAGTCTTTTGACCTACTGCTCCTGCTTTAGCTAGAGTGCTACCTATTTTTGCAGCACCTAGAAAAGGAACAAATGATCCAATACCTTCACCTAGTTTTGTACTAAATTTATCTGCGTATCTAGGATCGGCTGCAAGTGCTGAATCTTCTCGTAATGATTTTTCTAGACCTCGTAAACCTTTAAGTGCTGCACTATCATCACCAATATCAAATAAAGAAACTATACCTGTTGGTACAGACAAAGCTAAACTAGCAGCACCCCTAGGTATTGCTTTACCAAATTCTACTGCTTGTTCTAATGTAGAAGTTTGATCAATGTCATCTCCATATCTGTCTTTTACTATACGAGCAAATCTTTCTCTTTGTGTAGGATCAGCAGGGATATTATATTTTTTTCCGTCTGGATCAGTATATATACTCATTAAGCACTAAATCTGTTCATAAAAGCATCATCAGAATTTGTAGTATTACCTATGCCACCAAATAACATTTCAAACATTTGTATTAATCTAGTTTCTGCTGGTGCTAATTTTTCTAATTCTTTAGTTGCTTGTTTTTGTGTTAATAAACCACTATCTAATTGTTCAGATATTTGTTTTTTCTTTGCAGTTAAATAACTTTGTAAAGCTTCTGTTTCAGAATATTTAGATTTATCTTTTAATGACATAACTTGTGCTTCAGTTAATTGTTTTTCTAAATTTAATTTTTCTTTTGCAGCTTGTCTATTTTGTTTGCTTTCAGCTAATCCAGCTAATCCCATACCAAGATCGCTTAAATTTTTAGAACCCATTATAAGACCACCTAATCCTACTAAGTCATAGTCTATTTCTTTTTTAGGTTTAGATACTCCTGTAGCTTTGTTTCTTAGTGCATCAAGTTGTTTTTTATATGCTTCATTTTCTTGACGTAATTTTCTTTCTGCATCTGTTTCTGTTTTACCTTTATTACTTGTATCAACAGAGTCATCTGATAAAGACGATATAGAATATGCAGTTCCTAATCCAGCAGGAACTGTAATTAAAGGGTCTGTAACAACTTTTTTAAGGTCTACACCTGTACGAGGCACAGTAACTTTTGATGGATCATAAGTTTGATTTCCAACTTTAATTTTACCTGCTGGCATACCTGTTGGTCCTAAATCAATATCATCTTTTTTATATCTTCTTTTTATTGCATTAAACAAACCTTTAGATTTACTTCCTAAATAAGTTAAAGCTTTTCTTCTTGGATCAAGAGCTAATAACGCTGTAGCTGCTGCTAATGGGTCTCGTAAATCTCCTATTGTTAAATCTTCTTCATCTTCAATATATTCTGTAGGATAAGGATTAGTAGATGAACCTACGTTTGTAATAGGATTATAAAAAGTTTCGTCTAATGATGTTCTGTCACCTGCTGCAAAAGCAGTTAAACCACCACTAGCTAAACCTTGTTCTCTTTTATAATTTAAATAATCAGCAGTTTGTATTTGATCAGGTATGTATGAAAGAAAATCACCTAAACCAGTTCCTTTAAAAGCTCTTTGAAAATCTCTAAAACTTTTTTTATTTTCTTTTTTATCTTCTGAAAAAAGTTGTTTTTGTCGCATTTCATTACGAGACTGTTCCATAGCAGATTGAAGTCCTTTTTCTGTATTAGGAAGACTTTTTATTTTAGTTCCATAAAAAGGTTTAAATCTTCCTCTTTCTTGATCTTCTAAAAATCTATCTGTTCTCATTCGATACATTTTACTCATTTGATCTTCATCAATTAATCCATCTAAGTAAAGTTGAGTTATACGACCATAATCATCTATTTGATATTCTTTTCTTGCTTTTCTTAACCTTTTTAATTCATTTCCAGTTTGTGACATAACAGCTTCTGGTGAACCAAAATTAGTTTTACCGCCTTCAGCCATACCCATCATAGGCTGTTGCATTGGTTGTTGCATAGGAGCAGAGGCAGGCATACCAATAGACTCTGAGGAGAAAATATCAGTTGGAGCTGACCCAGACGGCATACCTGCTTGCAAACCTTTAGGCTGCATAAACTCACCAACAACTTCTTCTGCTACTGTTGTAGTAGGTTGTGGTTTAGCTGCTGCATAAGCCTTTTCATTAGCTGTTCTTCTTTGTATTTCTGATAAAACCAAGTATTGGGGAAAACGACTACTTGGGTCTTGCGACATTTGTGCAAGTTGTTCTTTAGGCACATATTCTAGTTCGTTAGAAAGTTGTACTAAATTTGGCATTATCCTGCTCCTCCATATCCTTTATATAATCCTAAACCTGAAAGACCAGCACCAAGTAATGATTGGAATAATCCAGGTTGTTGTTGGAATGTACTAGTTGTTTGTTGTGGTGTAACTGGAACACCTCTTAAAAGATTACTAAAGAATCCTAGTTGGTCTTTAGAGTATCCTTGTTGTCTTAAGAAATCATCATAGCCCATATCTAAGCTAGCTTGTTCCATAGCTCTTTGCTGTGATCCTATGCCCATAAGAGCTTGTATTCTAGATAAAGCAGCTCTTTCTTTTTCTGTGCCAACACCCATAAGTCCTTTAGCTTTAGCTAAAGCAGTACGAGAAGACATATCATAAGCACTTTGTGCAAATTTTTCTGCTGCTTGATTGGCTGCTTCTTGTTGTTGTTGTGCATTTAAACCAAGTTTAGCTGCTTCTGCTCTAGCTCTTTCTCCTGCTTGATAAGCAGCAAGTCTTTGTGAACTAGCTTGTTGTCTAGTTTGTTCTTGTGTTGCAAATGCTGATTGTCTAAATTTTTCAGCAGCTTGTCTTGAAGCTTCTGTTTGTTGTTCTGCATTTAATCCTAGTGCAGCAGCTTGTTGTTTAG
>CAACVF010000099.1_pt1 | contig 11350 bp, 19 predicted proteins | sample 2381781 | NCBI WGS metagenome assembly CAACVF01 (sample SAMEA5211967, study PRJEB30684) | marine metagenome | biome: Marine; feature: Epipelagic; material: Water | collected 2015-10-15 | depth 60 m | reverse complement strand
CAATGAAGGTGCAAGTGGGGGTAACGCTACCTATACTCCTCCCAGCGGGGGTTACAGTAGTGATAAATTATACACAGAGGTTTTTGGTGCGGCAGATGTCGGCAAACGATTTGCACTGACATTCACAGTAAGTGCTACTGCTGTAATTCATGTAAATGATAAAATAGGTGATCACGACTATTTGGGTACTGGCTACGCTACCTACGCCGCTGGGACGCACACGGTTTATTTAACTGCTGTTAGTGGTAAAACTACCATTGCGTTCTGGGCAAACAATAACGGGGGAACTTTTAATTTGTCAGCCGTCAGTTTAGTCCGTGCTGGCGAAGTCGCAGCGTACACGCCTCAGTCTATTAACGACAAATGGTACGACACTACCAGCAATGAAAATAACGGGACTATAAGCGGGGCGACCACGGTAGGTGACACAGATCATTTTGGTGTTCTGACTGTTAAAGGCCGCAGCGAAGCGGGGAATGATAATAGAAATTATGCGGGGTGCATATTACTCGGCAATGGGGCAACCAACGAACAAGGGCGATTTGATTTTGATCCAGTTAGCAACACTTCATTAAGGATTGATAACACAACCAACAATGACAGCGCAGAAATAGAGTTTGGCTTGAAGGCAGCGGGAACCCGTGTGATTCCAATGCAACTATTAGGTGACGGGACGGTCAAGGCTCGTTCTGCCGCCAGCACTAATCTCAAGCAAGTCGCACGGATTAGTGACTATACTTTGAACGGTAATGGGTCTGCAACGTCTTTCACAGTCACACATAACCTCGGTACAGCCGATATAGTAGTTTCAGTCCGAAGTAGAACCCCACCTTACGAGCAAGTGGAGTGTCATGTGTTATGTAATGGCGATGCGACTACAACGGCAAATGATCCAACCAATAAATGTACCATAGTGTTTGCTACTGCGCCCGCTAATAACGCAACAGGGCAGTACAAGGTAACAGTTATAGGCTAATTTAAATGGCATCCAAAAAACATTTCGCAGGGATAGACTTCCGTAACTCTAAGATCGCAATAAACGGAAATACAACTTCGTCTCGCTATCTAGGCACGGATGCTAACGGTGACTTAGAGTGGAAAGTAGCTTCCTCATCTAATTCGCCTACTGGCATGGGCATCACAAGGAGAGCTACTGCAAGCGTGTCTAGCGGAGCTATCACAGTATCTGGATTTTATTCCTCTGCTTTCCCTGCGTATAAGATAGTAGGCACAGGGATATACGCTTCGTCTAACACATGGCTGAACCAAGCTCACGGCGACCCCCAATTTCTTAAAGTTACTTTAGGGTCTTCATCAGCTTACTTAACCGCTTCAGATTACAAGTGGCACATAATGATGCAGTACCCCAATTACAATGATACTGACACAGGGGGAACCAGTACATCAAATTTTCAGTACGACGATTATGCGGCAGCGGGAATAATCTTAGCAGACACTAATTTTGGGGAACCTTACCTAAGATCATTCAGGAATCATAAATTTGACTACACCGACACTAATCCGAGATGGAACACATTCTGGAGGATAGGTAATCTATATAATGATGAACACCAAACGATGAATTTTGAAATGAACCTTTACGGGTTGCCGCTTTTAGGGGAAGCCTCGTTTGCTAGTTCAAGAGCGGCTTGCCACTTTACTTGCAAATCAACAAACAGGGATGCTTGGTTTGAAAATGGCTATCACCCCGGTAGCAATTCTGTAACCGCTCCTATGTTTAGTGAGGTGACTTCTGCTGGTATGTTCTCTGTTGATGATTCGGCAGACATAGACATCACAAGACTTAAATTTGAGGCAGGGTCAGGAACATTATCTGGAGGGACAATATCAGTCTACGACATATCTCACACTAACTAATGGAACACAGCCACACCATCCTTGAGTTACTCCTAGTCATAGCAATGCTGGGAATACTGTACTCTATGTATGTGGGGTCATTGGCACGGGCTAGAGAAGCGGCAGAGAGGGCAGTATGTCGCCAATATCAATGGGAGTGGAGAAGTCTCCGTGAGACAGAGGACATTCCTAACATGGTGAGAGTAGCGGATAGGTGCTTTGACTGTCACGCTTCTGCTCCACCCAACTGGTAAAATGGAAACGAATTTAGTCCAGCAATTATCTGACCCAGCGGTATTAGAGAATGCGGGTAAAGCCATACTCTCAGATTGGGTGTGGCTGTTCGTGGCTGGGGTTGCGGTGCTGCTGTTCAGAGAGATCATTCAAGAGTTTGCTGCGGGGTTAAGCGTGTGCTTCTCCAAACAATGGGCCGTTGATGAGATCGTTTTCCTAAACGGCAGACAGGCTAGGATTGCACGGATCGGTCTGCGCGAGACAACATTTTATATGTGTGACAGGCACTCTACCATGCGCGTTAAAAATACCAATTTAGGTGATCTGACTTGCGAGAAGGTGCTGGCTAATCACGCCCCAGAGTATCTCCCCAAGGGCAATGAGAAAGGCCCGATGAAAGTAATAATTGTAGACGAAGAACCAAAACCAAGAAGACCACGGAAATGAAAAGATGGATTACAATAATAGCACTCAGCATATTCACCATTTGGGTGGGTAGTGGGTGCTGGTCTGTTAGGAACGTGAAGGAAATTGATCTAAGCATCACGGGGCTGGAAATGGAGTTCTACCCAGAGCATCCCGAACAGGAGGAAAAAGGATTTTTTGGCAACACAGAACAGGACTTAATAGTTCCAGCGACATGGGACGGCCCGAAGCTGATGCCAATGAAACGAACTAAAAAATAATTATGGCTAACATAAAATACGATGTGTCGCGATGGGATGTCTCATGCGAATCAGCAGACCCATCGAAAGTGTGCAGCGTGGTTCTCGGCATAACAGCCACGGATCAAGAGTCTGGAAAGTCTGCCTATAAGGATGAGCGTATAAGCGTTCCGTGCCAACCTCTAGATGAGTTTGAGGCGGGAGCGGAGGCTTTCATAGAGGGAGTGCTGGGTAGTCAGGGGTGGTTTCTGGATTTGCAGACTCGTATTGCGAACCAGCTAACTGCTCCCGTTGCTGCTCCAGAGGACAGGGTTAAACCTGACTTCGCGAGCATGACGATTGGCGATGGCTACGAGAAGCTCCCAGACGAGGAGAGTGAGGAAGCACCAGCGGAGGAGGAAGCCGAGGAATCCAGCGAGGAAGAAGCCGAGGAATCCGAGGAAGAATCCAGCGAGGATGCGGATAGCGAAGAGGAATAATCTTTGACAAAGTAGGTTGTAACACTAAAATTAGAATCACGGAGCATTATGGCAGATGCGGAACAATTAAAATTGGCGGTGCAAATCCTGGCGCAAGTCGCGGATCGAGCAGCGGTGGATGGCCCTACAGGCCGGCAACGAGATCAGGCAGTTCAAATACTAGCCGAACATCATGGGGTGCAATCGGTACCTCCACCATCTGTAGATCCCGGCATTGAACAGGAAGGGCCGCCTGTAGAAACGACTGAGATTGCAGATTCTTGAGGATATTAAAGTAGGAGTGGCTAGTGTTCTGGGGGTGGGGAATTGGTTTCTAACCGATCTCGACCTTATGCTGAAATGCCTAGTCTCACTAGCGACCCTAATTTATATCATCATGCGTATTCTCAGAATCAACAAACGAGGATAATGTTTAAATCAAAGACTGTAATTAGCGCGGTAGGGGCTGCCTTGGGGGCTGCTGGTGCCGCAATGGAAGGATCGCTTGAATGGAGTGCCGCCATACAAATAATGGTGACATCCGTTCTGGCTATCTTCCTGCGCCACGGAGTTAAAAAAGCGGAGAGCGCAGCCAACGGGGAGTAGGTCAGTTGATTTCCGTTGGGCAGCGAGGAGAGCTGCTGGTTGCGGAGAGACTTCTTGAACAGGGCTGGAGTGTGGCCCTCCCATTAGACACCACCTCTTATGACCTTGTTGGGGTTAAGGGGGACAGGAGAGTTCTGCTCCAAGTTAAATCAACACTCAACAAACACGACTACGAGAACAATACCCCTCACTACCAGTTTCAGTTAGCCAAGGGGAAGTCCTACAAACACAAGTACCAGAAAGGGGAGTTGGATTTCTTCATCTGCGTAGCCTTGGACTCTAAACGATTCTGGGTTTTTCCATTCGGGACGCTCGATCAATTTACCGTCAAAGTCTACGACTCCAATTCAAGGTTCAGAGAGTATGAAGGGGCGTGGGAATTGCTCGAAAAGTGAAATCAAAGTGGCCTGTTTTACCGCCATCCAACAGCCATCCGCTTTCAGATTTGCGTATTTCCCTTTAAAATGTGGCGGTTGGAGAGGGATTCGAACCCCCGGTGCAGACAATTCTTTCCTAACAAATTTGCATATTCCTTAATGTTTTAGCGTTCATGCTTTTAAATAGTATCAAATAGTTTGGTTTAAAGTGCTTGATTTTACCGCCATCCACCGCCATACATTTCGGGCATGGGGTACATTCGCACAACAAGCGTCAACGCTCGGAACGGGAAAAAAAACTGGTATCACAGAGCCTACTACAAAGACGAATTTGGTAACGAAACCTACACCGCTTTTCGCTGCCGAAAGAGTGACCCAAAAAAATGTAATGGCAAGTATGGAACAGAGCATTACTGCCAAGCGTACCGAGATGCAGAGAAGGAGTTGAGCAAACAAGAGGCCGAGGACAGCGCAACCAGCGACAAATATAACGCACTACCAGAGGAGAAAAAAATACAGCTACTTGAATTGCTAAAGGTAGCGGAGGAGACGGGCGTAGGGCTGGGTAAACTCATGGTGGAGGCTGAATCGAAAGCAGAGAACCGTGAGAAAATAAAACTCAATGACGCTCGTAAAATCTATTTCAAAAAGCTGGCGCAGGACACAGCAGCTACCGGCTCGAATGCGAACGAGAAAAAATCGAAGAGCATTGTTAACCCGTTCGTGGATCATTTCGGAAACAAAAGGGAAATGCACACCCTCAGAATACCGGAGATCAGAGAATGGGCAGAATCGAAAACACAATGGAGCAACCAGTACAAGAATCGCGCCTTTAAAAACCTAGTCACGTTCTGGAACTATTTTAAAAATCAGAACTACCTACTGCATGACAAGAACCCGTTCAGCCCCGCCGATCCGAAGATGCAGAAACCAGGGCTGGAGTATTTCAAGGTGGTTACGAAGGGCAAAGATTACCTCAGTCTTAGTGACGCAAGGAAGGTTCTGAAAAACGCCCTGTCGTGTACCTACACAGCCGCCGTGACGATCTTGGTAATGTTGTGCGGGGTGCGCGTCGAGGAGGCGTGTAAACTCACATGGGATGACATTGATCTAGGCGACGATAGCGATGATCCTGACATTTGGATTTCACCGACTGTGGCAAAAAAACACAGAGCCAAATCTGACGGGAGGGTGGACACGGCAGAGCGAAGGATTCCATTAAAGCCTCAACAGGTGGCGTGGCTAAGGGCAGCTAAAGAGGCGGGGGCGTTTCTCCCTGTCCACCTCGACACATTCTACACCTACAAAATAGGAAAGCATCCGAGCCGCACAGCTAAAGGGGCAGGGGCGCACGTAACTCGGTGCGGGAACACGGCATTCAGAGGTGGGGTAAAGGCAGTCATGCCGGAAACTAAAGGTCGCCAAAACGTCCTACGGCATACCTACGTCACATACCACCTTGCAGCATTTGAGGACATCGGAAAGGTGAGTAAATACGCAGGAAACAAACCCGACATGATCCGCGAACACTACGCAAACCAAAATTGTAAAAAGAGTGTGGCTGAAAAATACTGGGAGTTGCGGCCTTAAATTTTTCGATTGCAGCTAGGACAATAAATGCCGTCTTCGTCTTGGTTTTCCGCCATCCATTTCATTAGTTTTATTCCTGCCGAAATAGCTTCCTGCTCCTGTGGTTCAATTTGCTCTAACTTGGACTCAATCAAATTTCTTATTTCTTCATCCAGCTTTTCATTTTCCTCGACAAGCTCAATTAGCTCAATAGCTTCATCATGCGACTTATTGGCTTTAACTTGCATTTCTATGGTAAGTTTAAGTTCTTCAATTAGTTCATCATGTAAACCTAAATACCTCTTAGACGCATAGGTGCTGTAAGTTAGTGCGAGGACGGAAATAACCGCCAATGCCACCACCCCTATTGCTGCCCGCCCCTTCTTAATTCTTGTTACTAAATCGTTCATGTAATCTTATAAAGCAATGCGTGATGAGGGAAATTTTTTTAGTTACATTCCTGTTCCCAATGCTCGCTTGGCTGGTTGCTGTTAGCCGTCAGCGTCTTGGGGTCTGCTTCAAACTTCTGATTTTTCACCTCCAACCGTTTCGTCGCTTTGCGGTGATCTTTGCGATTAGCCGCAGCTTTCAGATCATCTAGGTCGTCAGAAATATTTTTAACAACATTGAATATTTCCATCCGAATCATTTTCGCGCCAAGCGGCTCACCTCCATTGGCATAAGATTTTAGCGCATTAGTCAGGTCATTTATTCTCCCCGCCTGTTGGTCATAACCGGCCTTGAGTTTTTTAAATTCTGACATAGGAACAAATTTTTCGGGGGTTATAACCTGTTGAGAAATCTTATCACTCAGTATTCCGTCCCAGCCCTCAAGCGTCTGTATGAATTCGAGAACTCTATATGACTTGAATGCCAACGCAATTTCTACAGCCTTGGGATAATATGTCTCGCCGACAAAACCTTCGCCGACAAGTTTTGACAATTTCTTGTGATTATCTCGCATTATATTGTTCAGTAACAACCGCCAATATCCCATAGTTTCTGCTGCGAGTTCAGCGTTTGCACAATCTCTCTGCGCCAATTCTAACTGCTCGTTTAACAGCATGACATGGTCAATCAAACCCTCGGCACGCTCGTCTTTGTGATGATAATACTCACCTTGAAGTTTTTTGTATTCATCATGCCGCTGGAGTAAATGAATCATAGCTGCATCTTTTTCGCGGTGCGATATAACCAAACCAGCAGTCGTCACCTTTTCTCTTTCGAGTTTTATATTTGCCGCCTCCAATTCCTTTCGATTGCCTAGATATAAAACGAGCAGCGCGACAAATCCGCCAAGGCAAAGTGTAAGGCCATAGGCCAAGAGTTTCCTAGTCGAACCATGCTGATGGCAGTTCTGGCTATGCCTTTGGTCTGCGTTCCCTTCCGACACATCATGTCGCAGTCGGTTGTTTACTTCTCCATGTCGAATTTCTTCAGACAACCCCTCCGGTTTTTTTCCGGCCGTCATGCTCTTATTTTCTTGGTTCATATTAAATATTTGGGGGTGTGCGTGACACCACCTTCCTCCCTATTAGTTTTGATTTTTCGAGCTTTTGTAGCTCCTCCTTTAGTTTAGCTGTTTCATTTTTCCAAAACTCATTTGTACTGAGAATAGTTTCTTCGAGTTTCTTAACCCCAGCTAGATGGGTTTCTAGGGCGTGAGCTGTTGCAAGAGAGGACTCAGCCTCGACATCCACGCCTCCTTCTCCTTGTACGCCTTGTTTTAACGCCTGACGAAGCGCGGTGAGTACCCACTCATTGGTGGACATCTCAACATTTTTAGAAGCTGCCTTTACAAGTGACCACAATGTGTCAGGGCAACGGAAGCTCCTCATCGACTTTTTAGGTTTCATCGTTTTTTGACTGCATACCACGTTTGCGAAGGTGTAGCTAAAAAAAATATTCCTTTTAACTTATGCAGCACGGAGTCGTTTTCTCTTAATGTTTAAGCAAAGTCAACAGAAAAGTTAAAAGAATTTGAATTCATCCCAAAAAAAAGTATTTGTGTAGTCATTCTTTTGTATGTAAGACATCCCCCGTGCAAGCAGATACAACAAAGAAGAAAACTTTAAAGCCTCATTATATTGGATTCGTTGTAGATAAAGAGACAAACACTCTGATTAATGCAGGGGCGCAGCTTTACAAGGGGAAGAAGGGGGAGTTTTTGAGAAACGCAGTTAAGCGGTTTTTTGAGGAGCCAATACGATGAGTGACAGATTCGACAAAGGGCTGACATACGCAGATGCCGCAGAGTTTTTCGGGGTGCAAGTATCTACAGTAAGGGATTGGGTGAGAAGGGGGTGGCTCACTTACACCAAGTTTGGCCACAAGACCGTCAGGTTCAGACTCACAGACCTAGAAGATTACTGGGAAAAGCACCTTCACCCCTCAAGAAGAAGATAGAATTATGGGAAGACTAGATAACTACGAAGAAGTAAAGGATCGGCTCAAGAGAGTCCACGCAGCAAGCAATGACATACGCTTCACGACTCAAGTTCTGAACCACAACGAGGACTACTCTAGGGTGGTCGTTAAGGCGTTCATGTACGAGGGGGAGGCTCTCATAGCCACAGGGATCGCGATGGATTGGCAGAACAAGGATCGCAACGCCAACCGGACAAACTGGGTTGAGGTGGCAGAAACAAGTGCTATAGGAAGGGCAATAGCCAACTCTAAATTTCAAGACCCGAATGCCCCTCGCGCCAGTAAGGATGAGATGCAGGTAGCTAATGAGAGGGTGGAGGCTCTCGATGCGCCCAAGCCCCAACAAGCACCGCCATCAACTCCAGCGCAGCAGAAGCCGGCATGGGTTACTCAAGTTGAGCTACGGGTCGGAGCTAACGAGGGCAAGCTGAACCACTTCTTTGTCAACGGGGGCCAGATCAAGCAGGGGCAAACCTTCCGCGATCTGTCAGAAAACAACCAAAAGATTCTAGTAGATGGATTAGACGCATTATGCCAATCGCTGAACATATAATCATGGATGAAGAGGACGCTCGTGCCGCTTTAGTTGCGGAGAACAAGCAGCTCAAGGAGAAGCTCGTCAAGTATTATAGAGAGGGCAAATTTTCAAAGAAAGATACCCGTGAAATTAATCTCCAACGCATGAGGGTTGAAGGCTATGTCGAGCGACTCATGAAATAAGTATGAGTAAGAATTGCGTACATTGCGGAAGCCAAATTCCAAGACCCTCTAAAGGAAAGGACGGGCGAACCGGAAGAAAAAAATATTGCTCTGATAAGTGTGTTACAGATGCGCGAAAACAACGCCACATTGACAAACCAGAATTAAAGGAAAAAAAGTTAGAGGCTAATAGGAATTGGAAAAAAAATAATAAAGAATGGTATGACGCTTATAACGAAAAAAAACGTAAGCCAGCAGTAAAAAACAAAAAGTGTGCAGGTTGTGACAATTTCCTACCAGAAACTACAGGGCGAAACAGAAGGCATAAATGGTGTTCTGATAAGTGCAGAAAAAAAGATAGAGATAAGAAGAAATGGCAAAAAATAAAAAACGATCCAGAGCTGCACAATAAAAGAAAAAAAAGCCAAGAGGAATACAGGCTTAATAATTTAGAGAAAATAAGTGGCTATCATAAAAAGTGGCGAAAATTAAACGGCAAGAAGAAGTGGCAAGAACTGAAGAATAATCCTGAGAAGTTGGCTGAACTTAATAAAAAAAGAAGAGAGAAATGGGCTGAACTTCCATTAGAAAAACGAAGAGTAATTAAAGCCAAATGTTACGAGGGGGAGAAAAGAAGGCTACTGAACCCAGAGTACAAAGAAAGGAAAGATGAATATAACAGAGAATGGCAAAAAAAATCTTATAGAACTAACGAAGAATATAGGAAAAAGAATTTAGAAACTAATAAAAAATGGAGAGAAAAATACTTTAGCGACCCCGAAAACCGTAAGAAACAGGGCGAAAAAACAAAGCAGCACTATAGGAATAACATTGAGTATTTCAGGAAAAAAAGCAGGGAATACGCAGCTAAACCAGGAGCCAGAGAGAAGATAAAAAATCAACCGTCTTACATAAAGGCCGTCATGGGTTGCACAGGTGAGGAAGTTCCAGCGGTGATAATAGATGCAAAAAGAAACCTGTTAAAGATTCGTAGATTGTTCACAGACGGTAATAAATTTCGGACTGATATTGTAAGCAGTCGAAAGTAGCAGAAAAACGGTAAACCCCCTAGACGAAAGGAAAAAACCAAATGATACAGAACATGAAGCAACTGAACGAGGAAGTGTTGAGCTTATACAACAACGCCAAGAACGACCCAGCAAACGCCAGAGCTTATCTGGATATGGGTCAGATATTGGACAAGTCGCTCAAGGCTTGCAACACCCACCTAAAGCGATGCTCCGTTAATAGGATCAAAAGCCAAGGTGATTGGGACAGCTTCATTGCTGGCGAAAAGCAAGGAGTAGGTAGACCTCGTAAGAAGGCTGCATAAGTAGCACGGCTCCCCTCGGCAATTCTGGGGGGAGCTTTTAAACAATGTTTGGAAGAATGAAATTTAATGTGCCGATTGGATATGACGTTCCAAGGCAATGTGAAATAGTAAAGGACGTTAAGTTGTCGGACAAACAAGTGAGGGCTATCGTACAAGATTTTTTCAACAGGATGAACTATGAGCAGAGAGAAACTTGGCTCAGACAAAACTTGAGGAACTACTACAAAGTTGGCTGACACACAACATCGAGAACGACCACATCACCCTCAGAGTCCAAGCAACTTTGGGAAGTGGGAACTATGTGCCTTGTTTCAGAATCGAGGCGGTACATCGGAAGCGGCTGAACGGGGAACTCAGCGGCATGAGCTATTAGAGAAAGTCGTTAACCAAAGGAACAAGGAGCTGGGCTACGATGAAGACGGTAACAGATGAAGCACTAGACTATTCACTCAGTATACTCAACACCATCTACGGTGACGGGTATATATATTGTGAATCCATTGCCAACTTCGGTGATGTGTATTTTGGCCATGTAGATTTTCACGGGGTCGTTGATGGTCGGCTTCATGTGGCAGATTTAAAAACAGGGTGGGGAAATAACGAAGATTATATAGCCCAGCAAGAGGGGTATGCGCTGGCACTTCTACGGATGGCAAGAGAAGGCAAGTGGCCCAACATTAAGGATCACGAATCAGCAACCATGCACCTTGTATGGGAAGACCAGCGGTACCATCACAGTTGGGAAACCTCATACCTTGAAGCTGAAGCAAAGATCATGCGGATCATCGCTCAAAGGCTCACACCTGGAATCACTCCCCAACCAAACAAAAACTGCCAATGGTGTAAGAACCTAACGGAGTGCGAGGCAGTCAACCACGAGATCGTAACGCTCGTTAGCTCCGGCCTTCCTACTAAGTTTGAATCACCAGAACATTTAAGTAAGGCCATGATGATTGGCGATCTGGTTGCTGCTTGGGCAAAGAACGTAAAGGAGTTGGGACTCGCTCATATTAAGGCGGGGAACTCCTTACCAGATTTTAAACACTCTCTCTGTAAAGGCAGGGAGGTTGCCCCAGATTTAAAGGACGCATGGCAAGCGTGTAGATCCGCTCTCGAAGAGGAATA
>CAACVF010000238.1_pt1 | contig 11406 bp, 17 predicted proteins | sample 2381781 | NCBI WGS metagenome assembly CAACVF01 (sample SAMEA5211967, study PRJEB30684) | marine metagenome | biome: Marine; feature: Epipelagic; material: Water | collected 2015-10-15 | depth 60 m | reverse complement strand
TTTGCATTTACATTCTAAACATACCCAGTCTGCTTGAGGATGTGCCATTTTTTCTAATCTTGTAATTCTAGCATCATGATTACTTGCAATTTTTTTATCATCTGCTTTTTCAACAGCATCCATAATTTTCCCTATTATTGCTTTAACTATAATTGCTTGTATCATTGTAGTATTCCTACTAAACTTATTGCTATTGTTAATACAGTAACCATTGTAATACCTACAGCTTTGTGAGCAGACAAACTATTTTCAGCAGCTCTTAAACGTCCATTCATTACTTCAAGATGTCTAACAACTTCATCAACTCTTTCTTTTATATGCCCTACATCTCCTGATATTCTAGCTAGATGTAATGTTATATCTGTTTCAAAATCTTTTTTCATTACGGTATTTGTTTTATTAAATGATTGTTTAATCTAACAACTCCTTCAGGAGGTTCTGTTCCTTCAAAAGTTATTTTTAAATTAGCATAATTGTTTTTGCCTGGTAAAATTGAATTAGCTAAATCTACACTAACAGCACCAGCATCTTGTTTTTTAAAAATACCTCCACCTGATTTAGATTTTCTTTTACCAAAATTAGTTAATTTTACTTTTAAATCCATTGTTAACTCTTTAATTTTTATAGAACTTTGTGGAGCTAATGTGGCTAAAGGAACCATAACATTTTCTCCATTAATAACCATCCTCATGCATTTAGGAGTTCCATCCTCATTTACATATTTACTCAAGGCCTCTATATGTTGATTCTCTGCTAACGCTTGTGCTTGAACCACAGCATCATAAAGGCCCTTTGTAAGATGGTCTAAAAAATTTCCTTGCTTAACCTTGTCCATCGCTTGCAGGTGCAGATTTTTGTTTTCCAATACTATTATTTAACATATCTAACACTTTCATAAGGCCTTCAGGTTTTTCTTGTTTACCTTTAACTGCAATCGAATATTTAGCAGATGAATCAGACTTTCTGCTATTCTCAGAATGATGAGATACTTTTCCTTTAAATGAAGCACTCCAACATCCAAATCCGCCTTTAACACTTAACTCTGCAGATGAATCTGTAGATGATTTACTAGCTGATTGAGTTGATACTTCCATTTCAAAGTTTACATCAATACTATCTACACATAAACTTGGTATATTGATTATTGATAATAAAGGCACATCTAATGCAACTGCTTCTGAACCGTCTTCATATTTAAAAGCAACTGATTTTGTATTACCACTACTATCCATTCCTACTTCAGTTATAAACTGAGCAGTTGTTGCTGCAAGGCTTTTTTGTCCTTCAGCAGCTGCCATCAAAGGTGCAGCTATCAGGTTTTCTATAGGCAGACCTGTAAACTGATTAGCTATATTAGCCATTATTTCTCCTAGTATTTTTTGTTTTCATTTTTCTCTTGCATTCTCAAGAATTTGTCTTTCAAACCATTGCCGCTTAATTCGGCTATTATAGTGACTAGTGTTTTAAAGCTATTTTCGATACCTTTTTGCTCTAATTGTTGTCGTTTGGAGTTATCTATTAGCTTTATAATAATCCCTTCAACACGATTAAAAGATTCTCTTAGTTCTTTTTGAAGTTCATCTTGTATAAACTTATTTTGTTTTTGTATAAATATCCAAAAGGCTACTGCTACAACTAAGGGGATTCCGTATCTTTCTAATATAACTAGCCAATCCATTGGTTATCCTTTTATTACTTTACCCCACAATGAGGTTTTTCCATTTATTATTTCAACAACTTCGACTTTATAATCTCCGTTTTTAAAAAAATCTATAATTGCAAATGCATGATTCCAATTAGTCAATCTACCACTAAGCCAATCTTCATCTGCTTCTATATCTTTTAAACATCCTAAACTCCATGCACTTATAGTTCCACCTGCATTAGTTTTAGTGTGTCTTTGTAAATCATGTGTGTGTCCATACATTATACTTTCACCATACACATCTAAATGTTTAAAAGAATGATACTTAGATACAAATTTACCATGAGTAAAATTAAGCTTTCCAATTTTTAATAGTTTTTTTCTATTGTATGGATGATATTCATAACCTCTTTTTTCTATTTTTAAAGCATTTTCTGTTTTATATTGCTCTAAGTAAGGATATCTTATTACAAACTTATCAAGCCAAACTTCATGATTTCCTTGAACAAAATGTCTTTCTTTACAATTTACTTTATCAAGAGATTTGTCTATCATGTCCATTCCCTTGTTTACATCTTTAACATCTTTATTTAATAAAGGAATTAAATCCTCCATTGGTTTTGCACTTCTTCCTTTCCAATAATGCGAACTAAAGTGCTCCCATTCACCAGTATCACCTAAATCAATATAAATGTCTGGTTTTACAATTTCTATGGCCTTACAAACGATTTTTATGGCCTTTTTATCGTGTATAGGAAAGTGTTTATCAGGAGTAACAATAGCTCTCCTAACAACACTTTGTTGTTTATTTGTCATACTTACCTCTATTTCAAAAAACTATTTTATAATCTAGGAACTGATAAAGTTCTTACTCCGCTTTTTCTTAATGGATATTGATGTACCATTTTTTCATACATTGCTCTAAAATATTGAGCTCTTTGTAAATCTCCTCCATCTTCAAACATTCTAGCTTTTATATAACATACAACAGCTGGATGTAAACCTGAATCTAATCCTGCAGTTGTTTTTAAATCTTCTGTAACTGCATCAATTGTTGCATATTTTGATTTATATGTGATTCTTATACCAGCTGAGACATCAGCTCCTTGATATGTATCATATTTTTCTTTTGTTTGTTCTCCAGAAGAAGCAGTATCTTCACATAAAATTGCCAATCTATTATCATCGTTATACCAAGTAAAATATTGATTTGGATATGTTCTTTTGTCTGTTGCCATATAATTCTCCTATGTTAACGAATCATCACCTGCATCTGTAGCTGCCCACGTACTAGAGTCTTGATTGTCAGTATCTGCTCTTAATATTTTATGAGGGTCTGCAAGTTTTGGTATCATAACGTATCTATCATTAGTATCTTTAATTTCAACTCTATTTATTTGTACAACATCATCATGAAGTGTGTACCATCTGTCATAACCAATTAAAGTTGTTGTTTTAGATTCTGTATTGTTTTTTTTATTTGCAGCAATATCATCAAGTGCATCATTAATTAATTGAAACATATATTGCTCAGGCTGTCTACCAAATAATTTTTCAATTTGTTCTATAATATTTTTTGCTGTCATTACTATTCTCCTTTTACAGGTTGAGCAGGCATATATTGAGCAACAAGCATTTGAGTGCCTCTATCGTAATCTTGTTGTAATTTAGTTTGTTGAATTTGATATAGTTGATGTTGTTGTGCATCTTCTTGCATTCTTGCATTTGCTTCTGATAAATAACCATTAGAAATTGTCACTTTTGATTGAACTTCACTTACAAAACCTTGAGCTGCAGCAATATAACTTTGAGCAACTGCAACTTGTGCATTTACTTGACTTCCTCTTGCTTGCACTTCAGATGCATAGCCTTGAGCTTCTGATAATGAAGCATTTGCCTCATCTAAATAATTTTTACCAGCCATTGTATAACCTTGTGCTGTATTTATATATGCACCTACCAATTCAACATCTTCATCGTCAGCAGCTACATTGGCTAAATCAACTTCTGCATTAACTAAATCAAACTCTGTATTAGCAAGAGCTACCGCTGTATTTACTCTGCCTAAAGCTGTTGTTATTGCAGCAACTGCAGTATCAATAGAAGTATCTACTAATGTTGCTGCTTCACCTAATTCGCTTACTGCAGAATCAATTTGTGTATTTATTAAATCGCATACATTTTGTGTTTCATCTAATTCTGTATTGGCTGCGGTTAATGCCAATGATACATTAGAATTATTTACAATTTCAAGCATTTTATTTTGTAATGATTTTATAGAAGCATACAATACAATTAAATATTCTGCTTCATCTGGAAAATTAGCAATAGAACTCGCTGCACTTGCATCAATCGAAGGATATGTTATATGAGTTATTTTAGCTGGTTGTGTTTCAGTTGGTGTTGGCTTTACAAATAAAGTAGGATTTCCACTAGAATTAGTGTCTATCCAATATACAGGGTCAGTTGCTGTAGCATAATACATCATATTTGTAGAATCATTAGAAAGGTCTCCAAAAGATGGCGGTATTTCTCTGCAAGGAGTATAATATCCTGAATCAGCATTTTCACGTGTTACATGCAATATTTCGCCTTTACCATCCATGTCTAATGTTGTATCTGTATTGCTTATATATAAATTTGTAATTGATGAAGCTTTTATTTTTAATTGATATGGTAATATATTTATAACTTCTTTAGCTCCTTCAGTCATCCAATCATCCATTTCAGTTTGAGTTGAACTTCCTACTAAAGCTTCTATTTGTACATCAAAATTAGCCATTATTTTTTATTCCTTGCTGCTATATCTGCATCCATTGTTGTTTGACTAAACTCTATTTGTGTTTGTCCACTCCAAGTTGTTCTCATATTTATATGGTCTGATACTTTTCCTGTAGTTCCAAACACATTTCCACACTTACATTGTTTAGTTATGTTTTTTGGCACTTCGGTTTTTCTTGAGCACTTACTGCAGTAATATATTCTCATTTTTTAGTTTTTCCACCTTTTTGCATGTACCCCATTTTATTTCTTACTTTTTTAGGCAATTTAGATAAACCTGGATTTTTTTCTGCGTCAACAGCTTTCATTGCTTTTCCGCCTTCTTCATATTTTTTCATTCCAGTCATGCCGCCATGTCCGTATTTCATTTTCATTTTACCACCGCCCATCATCATAGGCCTTTCCATTCCTATCATATTATATCCAGTTTTACCACCACCTGCATACATTTGTTCGCTTCTTTGAGCTCCGTCTACTACTACATAATTAGGATTTTCTGAAGCTAATTTATCAGCTGCTTTTTCCCCTTTATCATCATAAGACATTTCAGCTACAACTTCTCCTGTCATTCTATTTTTTACTTTTGGCATTATTTTTTACTCCTTTTCCTTGCGTCAGTTGTTGGATAATTATAATCATTTTCATTCGGTAATTTACCATTTTTGTTTATATATTCCAATACTGGCTCTGTTTTACTGTTAACTGACTTTTTCTTAATTATATATTCTCCGCCCTCAACTTCAATTGGAATACCGCCCTTATCATGTGATGGCCCTTTTAACTTACCTCCATGATTCATAGATTTTAAATGTTTATCTACTCTTTTAGATTGTCCTAAATGCAATTTTGAAGCTTTTTTCAATTCTTTCACAACTAATTTTAAATCTTCTACTGAACCTTTAACGGGGCCACCTTCTTTCATAATATCTAAAGTCTTAGGATAGCCTTTTTCGCCAGGTTTTGCTGGACGTTCTCCTCTTTTACGTTTGGCATGTATATTTGCCCATAATCCTTTTCTTTTAGCCATTAATCCATGTACTCAATGTGAAGTATAAGTTCAAGACTATCAGCTGCATAAGTTGGAGTAGTATCTCCTTCTAATACTGCCCAAACATATACATCTGTTGAACCTTCATCTGCTTTTAACATTAAAGAAGGACCAGCAGATTCATTAATACCACTTCCAGGCAAAATTTGATGTATTCTAGATTCATCAATATGCGATGCAGTAGTGGTAGCATTTGCATCAAGCATTGCTGTTCCTAAAACTTTATTTGCAACTAAATTTGCAGAACTTATATTTGCTGTAGCATTAATTGTACCTACAGCTGTTCCTTCTTTTTCTTGAAAAACAAAACGTATATCATTATCTGCACTAGACTGGTCACTTGAATCTAATACATACATTGCTTTTAAAAAAGAAACACCACTTCTATTTGATACTGCTCCTGGAATTTTTGTAGCTACAAATAAAACATCACCCTGTGCGTATGCATCAGTTGATAATGTTGGGGTGACTCTTACTATTGTTCCACCTGGGAAACTTCCCATAACCTTCTCCTTGTTTATAAAATTATCATTGTCTTATGTAGATTCGGGAGCCACCCTTTATACGATAGCTCCCATAGTTCTACAAAACTATTAATCCTTATTGATTTGGATTATGATGTAGTAACAGCTCCATCTTTACCAGATTGACCAGTTAAATACCAATGTCCACCAAAAGATGAAAATTCTAAATAATCACCTTTTAATGCAGATGTTCCCCAAATAACATTAGAAACACCTGTTGCACCATCAGCACTTGAACCAGGGCCATCATCACTAGTATCAACTTCAGTTTCGTTGACTTTACCAAAAACAATTGCACTTCCAGCTGCAAATGTTATAGCATTAGAAGGAGTATTTTCTTGAACCCAGAATTTATAATAAATTCCATCTTCTATATCACCTCCTGTTGGAAATGTTACTGCAATAGTACCACCTGATGCCTCAACATAATATACCTTACCACTATCAGCTTCAGTTAACGTAATATCAGCTGATAAAAGTGAAGCTTTTTGTTTGTAATTGCCAGTTTGTTGACTATTCACATTCAATATATCACTTCTCATAATTACACTCCTTGTAAGTGAATTAAAGCATGAGTTTCAGGAAGAGATACTTCAAGACCAGCTTCGGTCAATATCATATCTTTTCTTAAATCTTCATCTGCTTGTTGCACGTTAGTTGTTATTGAAGTGTCTCTATTAACACCATTTCCGACAAGAGGTCTATATGATACATGGTCTAAATCAACCATTGCTAAAAAGCCTGCAGAGTTTCCTCTAAATAAAGGCTCTTTAACCATAGACAAATCACCATGAATAGTATCTATTTTCATTATTTGATGTCCAAATGAACCAGTAGCTCTATCAATCATATAATTTGCTTGAGTAGAAGCTGTTGAAGCATCAACAAAACTATTATTACCTAATTTATTAAAATGAGAAATAATAGGTAAACTTGCTAATGCAAGCTTGCTGCTTCCGCCACCTCTAGCTGGGTCAAAAATTACTTCAAAATCACTTAACAATGCATCATAAGTCAAATTTGCTGCTTGAATTGTTTTTAAATAACCTTTGTCTTCATTATATGATACTTGAACTTCGTCTGCTAATTCAGCTTGTGAGTTTGCAATAATATGACCAACAATACCATCAGTATAATTAATACTATTAGTTTGTCCTCTCATACCAAAAAGCATTGCTCTTTCAATATCAACCTTATGTTCTCTTAATTTAAGATTCCATATTCTTTGCCATTCATCAGCATAACCACGATAAACAGTTGCTCTAGCTGTATTAGACATTTCACAAGCTGTTTTAAAGATTTGAGTAAATCCATAATCGTTATCAAGCTTTTGTGACCATACATCTGGAGCACCCGTTCCTTCTTCAAATGCTGTACCTATAACAGTACATTTAGCATTATTAGGAACTGTTAAAGACGCAGCTTCAGCTTGTGCAATTGTTCTAACTGTAGCTGTACTATAAGCACCTGAATCTACAACAGATTCAACTCTTAATGTACACCATTGTGGTTGAGCTGTGCCTGTATCTACTGTTCCAGCTGATATTACCATTCCTGGAATTAACCAATCAACAGATGCACCGTCTACAGTATCAAATGTTGCTGTAGCTGTACTTCCTACTGCAGCTGCTGTAAATCCAGCTTGTGCAAGAAATGCTCTATCAGCAATTGATATTTTAGTTCTATCTTCTAAAAACCTAAATTGTGAATCAGAAGTTGGAACTTTTCCTACTTTTGACAGATATACGAAAAATGGAGATTCTTCTGGAGCTAATTCAGCAATCTTATCGCTAAAATCAAATAACCGTCTACTATGAAAATCTGTAGCCGATACACCAGGAGTTCTTGTTCCATTTGCCGACAAACTGCCGCCATTATATGTTGCCATATTTTCTCCTTAGTTATATATTATTATTTACAATACGTTAGCTCGACTACCAGATTTAAGTATGCCTTCCCACATTGAATCTTTTTCGCTTTTTCTTACAGGTTGCTCACCAGACAAAACTCCTGCTTGTTGAGGAACTGTTTGATTTTGACGAATAGCATCAAGTGGGTTAAAACTTTCGTTTTGCATATTATTTTCTACTGGTTCTTGTTGAGTTACAGATTTCCACATATTAATAGCACCATCAACACCATATTCAGCTGGATTTTTTGCAGCAAATTCAAAAAATGAATTAATTTGTTCTGGATTTAAGCCTTTTGCAGCTAACTCTCCTTCTAATTTATCCATTCCCATTTGTTTTTGCATTCCACCTACTTGTTGTTGAACAGCACCGCTAATAGAATCTTGCAACTCTTGTTGTCGAAACTGATACGATTTAGATTGGGGGTCATTATAGGCTTCCCATGGGTCAAACTCATCTTTATCTAAAACAATTCGTTCAGGTTGTGTTGATTGACCACCTTGCATCATATTTGATACTGCCTGAGTTATATCAGGTCGTGATTCCAACAACTTACCTACTTGTTCGTATTGTTTTAGTTTTTGATTTTCAGCATGTAACTTATCTTTTTCTGATTGAAAATACTTGGCCTGTGATTCCCAATCTGATTGCTGTGTTCCACTTTCATCTTGCCCTACATTATCATTGATTTCACCTTGCGTTTGAAGATTTTCATTTTCTAATGCGTTATTCATTTACTCTCCTTTTTTTCGCAATTTCTCTTGCATTTCTTGAGTTTGGCTACGCAATCGCAACTTCTCTTGCTCGAGTTTAACTGCATTTGTTAATTTTCCAATCGCTGTTGAATTAGCCGATTTGGATTGAGATTCTTGTGATTTAAGCTCAGTTTTAAATTTCTCAACTTCAACTTTCTTTCTAGCTGAGATTGACTCTCTGTGAGCTGTTTGTAAATCACCTTGTAAGTTTTTAATTAATTCTTCTGATTGTGATAACTGTTGTTGTAATTGATTAACAATATCCATTCTTTGTAATACACCTTCTTTATCAAATATATCTGTTTTCATTAATGCTTCAGTTCTATCAATAAGTCCTGCTTGATATGCTTCCATATATATTGACCATTCTCCCCATCTATTAGATGGCATTGTAGAACTTCCAATAACATTAACATCATATTGTCCAATTGTTAAATCATTTTGCATTTCACTTATAGCTTGTGATTTATCATTATAAACATTAACCATATATTCGCTCATATCATTATTAGGTTGCACTATTCTAAATGTTTTTTGATATGTATAATGTTCTTTTGCAAAATTATAAACAACTTGTCCTAATCTTCTTAAACTTCCTTCTATATCCCTAAGTTTAGACTTACTACGTCTTTGTCCAAAATCTTCCATCATCATTGTTGCAGAAGACGTTCTAGGAGCTACTTCAGTATTTCCTTGCATCATTTCAAATATACCCATATTTAAATCAATATATTTTTCGATTAATTGAGGCAATTGCATGACCGAATTGGATAAAGGTTGTGGTGATGGGAAATGAGGTTCGCCGAAAGATGGGTCATATTCAATAGTTGCATTTGGATTAGCCCAATCTCTTTCTAATTCCTCTATATCGTCAACACTTCCTTGTGGTATTAATAACTTTAATCCCGAAGATGCTTGCGCATGAGATGTTATTAATGACATTGTTTTATTTAAAAATCTTTGAAAATCTTTATTTTTTCTAATATCACTCATTGGATATGGTGTATTAGTCCATATATTTGGAACTGGTACAATTGGATATTTATCTGTATTTAAAACATATTCATACAAAATAATTTGTCCAATAGTGCAAGTTAACTTAATTCTTGTTTGCATAACTTCAACTATATCAATTAATCCTTTTTTTGTAGCTTCTATTATTTCAGGATTTTTTATAAATTCTTGCATATTTTCAGAATCTAATATTCTTTCTGTGCCATTTTGCATATCCATAATTCTATAATAAGGCACTTTAGTTTTAGAAAAATATTCTATAAGTTGATATCTTTGAGAACCTTCCCCAGTATCATAATCTTTTACTACATCAGGAGTAAAACTTCCAACAGTTCTATTATTCATTGGCGAAGGATATGTTTCATCTTCTCTATATCCTTCTATTTCATCAATTAACATTTTACCAGTTTCTTCATTCTCTTCTGCTAATTGAGGATATAAATCTAATAATTGATATTTTGTAAATATAGTAGACAACATCATACCTGTAGCATCATCAAAATATCTACTTCTAGCATTAGGGTCTACGCAAACTCTAAAAGGGTCAACATAAGTAAATTTAACTTCACCTCTACCATAATCAGCTTCTCTGTCTACGTATGCATAAAAATAACCTAAACCAGTAACTGAATAATCATGTATTGTTTGTTTAAATATTTCATTACCATCAGATATATTCCATATATATTCAAGTATTGTTTTCCATATACTTGCTAAATCACTATCTGAATCTTCTCTTGGTAAAACTGAAAATTTTGGAGGTTTAGATGTTATAATAGCTTTAAATTGTTCTATAGCAGAATACAACCTATCTAATGGTATATTAGATTGATTTCTTTCTTCTAATGCTTTAGATTCTTCATCACTAAAATGATTTCCTAAATAAAAATCTATATCTTGACGTGCATGGTTTTCCCATTCAACACGAGCATCATGCCATCTATCCCATAATTCTTTTACATATATTGCTTTTTTATCTGCTTCTATCATAGCTCTAAATATAACATATATTTATTATATAAATCAATACCTTGCTCCAGTTACCCAATTGTATCTCTTTTTTGGTTTTTCCCATGATTCTCCATTTTTTTGTTTTTTAACTGTTCCAACTTTTTTATTTCCTTTAGCATATTGAGTCGACAACCAAAAAGCATCAATTGTATCATCATGACTTCCTTTTGGAAAATCTAATAATTCACCTATAAACTCATGCATATCTTTTTTTAAATGAACAGCACCAGCTTTAAACATAGGCTGCAAACCTTCAAACAATCTATCTTTCTTTTTTTGATTACCATATCCTTTAATACCTTTTTCTATGCCAGGTAAAAATTTTCCTTCTTTTTTACTTCGTTTATATACATAATCTCTAAGCATTTCTTGATATGATATTGTTTCAATGTTTATTCTTTTAATTTTTTTATATCGTTCTGTAATTTTAAATATTTGGTCGGCACAGTCCATCGGTAATACTCGCTTTCTCCAATATTCGATAACATAATAATCGTATTCAGCAGTAACACCAATAACCATGATGACACTATAATCGTTCCTAGCACTAAGTGTCGAAGCAGGGTCAACACCCATGTAAATATTGACATATTCAGTTCTCCCATCATCCAGTTTAATATACCAAGATTCACATGCTTCATCGAACCTAACATTGCCTTTGTAAAAATTTTCTGTTATATCTTCTTCACTAAATATTTGGTCTTCAGGAGATTTAGCC
>CAACVF010000259.1_pt1 | contig 11513 bp, 13 predicted proteins | sample 2381781 | NCBI WGS metagenome assembly CAACVF01 (sample SAMEA5211967, study PRJEB30684) | marine metagenome | biome: Marine; feature: Epipelagic; material: Water | collected 2015-10-15 | depth 60 m | reverse complement strand
CATTTTGAACTAATAAGTGTAAGTAATCTCTCGAAGCACTTTCACTAGCTCGTCTAAGTCTTACTTTGTATTTACCTTCAGGAATACAGCTTATGTTTCTTTCGTTATTTATATAAGGATTTTCTAAGGTGTCACAGAAACTTTCTCCATTGATAAACAACTTGCCGATAGTTGATTTATCTGTAAAGGTATCTCGTATAATTAAAAGATTAACGCCCTTGACCTCTGTAGGTTTGTTTGTAAGCGTTCTGTCCTTTACTTGCGTTTTTGGAGTGTACTCCTTTACGTTTCTTTTTAACACTCTTATAAGTGCTTGTAACAACTTTACGAGCCATCTATTTATTTTTTTCAAATTGAATGAATTTATATATAGTAAAAGCTATTGCTAGTGTTAAAGATACTAGCGTTAGCACTTCGTTGCAATCAGTGATACTGAAAGCTATTGCTGAGCTATTTGCTAACCCTACTTGTATTGTGTCCTTTACTTCGGTCATTGTTTTTTGTTTTTTTATCCAAGTAAGATTTTAACTTAGTAATATTTATAGTTTTAGTTTTGTAGTGTTTTTTCATTATGAATAATCAGAAGCATTTAAAAAGTTTCTCAAAGTAAGTTTAGTTCCCTGCTGCATAGGTCGTTCTAGGTTCATGCCGTTATAATATGCATTTCTATCAGGTGAAATGTCTGCACCTGAGTTGGTATTGTATTCAGGAAAGAGACTTATATTGTTAGTAATATACTTAATCATTCTTTCCGTAAAGTATTCAGCATTGTTTCTTACTTCTTCTCTTAGGTGTTGAGCTTCTTCTGTCGTTAAAGCTGTTCCTGTTTCTGAAGTCTTAGAATATATGTTGCCGTTTTCTGTTTTAAATCTAAGGTAGGGTATGCACATATGAAATGCCCATGATGGAAGGCAGTCGCCTATATACTCATCTACTAAAGTTTTGTAAGGTTCATTACCTACATTACCTATTGTTCCTGCTGTAATTAAACTTTCTAATTTTTCGTAAAGTGTCGTTCCTAATTTTGTTTCTATATAGATACGCTGAGCTTGTAACACATACGGCAACAAGATTTGAGGGTCTACATTTAAGTTAATTGCTGTGCTGTCTTTCAGCTTTGCTTCTGATATAAATAATACGTATGCCATAGTTAGTTGTAATATCCGTTATTTTTCATTCTCATAGGTGGTATAGCTACTAGCTTATCGTTCTGTTCAGCAGTAAAACCTTCACTCCTAGCTTTAGTGTAGTTCACTAAAACATCATCATCTAAGTCATCTTTATAGTAAACACTATCTGCGTCTTTTAAGTCTGTTGAACGATAGATTTGCCTTAACCAATAATGGCGGCAATTTGGTCCTCCTTTGTACAAAAATAAATTATACTTATTTCCGTTATGTCCAAATCCTGCATTGACTGAATTACTATTAGTACCTACAATATCTTTCTTTCTGTATATTTTATTTGCAGCTACCATTTGTCTACAAAAGCTTCTACTAGTTCCTGTTCTGTTTGGTAAGAAATTATCAGTTGCGTAAACATACCTTACTTTATAAAAAGCATTTCCTTCTCTGTTTAGTCCGTCTTGACTATCTCTAGCATTAGGGTTAGCTCTAATTGTTGAAGCAAAATCAAACTTTTCAAAAGCTATGTCGTTTAACTCTTGTTCAAAGTCAAAGTTTAAGTGTTCGCCATTAACCATTTCTTCATGCACTACTTCGTAACCTTCAGGAATGTCCTCTCCATACTCAGCTATAAATTGCTCTAGCCCACTTTCGTCCATGTCTAAATTAAAACAAGAACACTTGCTAAAGTTTTCTGTAGCTTCTTCATGACCTTCACATGCCATATATACTGTCTTACCTTCTAATTCGTGTTCGTGGTAACCACTACAACCCATAGTGATAGCATGAGCTTCAGCTTCTTCTATAGTATCAAATACAGGTTGTCCGTCTATCATTCCTACCTTACTTAAATCTTCTCTTACTTCTACATTAGCAGCAGGTTTTAATCCAAGTTCCTCACGTATTTCGTCTTGCGTCATAACTGCTTTTAAATCCTCAGAAGTAAACTCAACTGTTATTGGTTTTAACTGAACAAAACTTACAGGAAGGTCTATATTGTTTACTGAGAATATAGTTTGTAAAGTGTCTAAGATGTGATGTTGTAAAGGCATAACAACTGTATTTAAGTAGAAGTTCGCTGCTGCATTAAGTTCGTCTACATTTGAACCTAGCCCTGTATCAGATTTAATTCCCATAAGCATAGGCGACGTTACTCTGTGTCCTGTTAAGATATTTTGAACTAATAGTTCCTGAAGTGCTAAGTATTGCTCAGAAGCATTAGATACAGCTATAGGAGTTATCTCAGGTGTTCTAGTCTTATCATCTGAGAACGTCAAAATAAACTTCCCTGAGTTTCTAGCTCCTGTAAATTTATCAGTAAGACTTTGTTCTATCTGAAATCTTTCCTCTTGCGTAGGAATACCATTAGCAAAAGAAATAAAGTAGCTCCCACTAAATCCATTTTCTATATTGTTTAAGTGAAACTCTGCAACTCTTTGGTCTACTAAAGCCCAATTGTTTGCAGCTATGTAATCAGGTGTATGGTAGCAGTCCATATTAGGGCTGTAAGCACCTGTATAAAGTAATTGACTTGTTGCTGTTCTATCATTAGTATTAAACGCTGCTATCTCAGTTGGTGGGTTCTCTCTTTCATTAGCCCAATTAGAAGATATATAATAAGTATCAACTTGCCCTAAATTGTTTGGTATTCCTGCTCTTACCCTCTCAACAGGAACGTGGTAAATTTCAGCGATTTTAGTTCGTTCTTGGTTCCAAATAATATGTATAGCGTAAGCTCCCTGAAGTTTAAAATCAAAAGCTAATTTCTTAACTACTTGGTGCAAAGTTTCTTTACCGTTAGCGTGCCTAAAAAACTTCTTTAATTCTACAAAAGCATCTAAGTCTGTATCCTCATCTTCACAAACTAATTCTTCTCCTGCAATCATCTCAGCTGTTGCGTTGATAATCGCAGCATGAGTTGAACTGTTGTAGTAAAGGTCAATTAAGAACTGAGGGTAGAGGTTTCTCCATTCTTCCGTTCCGTATTCGATATACTCTTTCCCCTGTACTTCCTGTATTATAGGAGCAGTTTGAGTTTCTAGGTTTATACTAAGTATGTTTTCCATTTTATATTTTTGATAAATAAGTATTTATATTAGCAGTTAAAGCAGCGCTTGAAGAAGTATAAATTTGAACTTCTTTTATAGTTCCGTCAAAAAAGTCATTAGTGCTGTATGAACCCATATTGTCTATTTTAACTGTTCCGCCTTTATTTACCTGTGCCGCAATAGAAGCTCCATTATAATAAGCATTAAAGTTATTAGAACTATCTCTCGTAATTACTATATAGCCCTCTCCAAAATTTCCTGAAGCTAAAATAAAATCAGCAGGTCCACCTGTTGGTCTAACTCTTATTTCGTTAGTAGCTTGCATATTAATGAAAGCATTTGTGCCGTCATCATCTCCTAACATAGTTCCTGTTCCACTTGAAAAGTTCCCTCTTATTGCTATTGTACATGCACTAAGTGCTGCCAAATTAATTTGATTTGAAGCTAAATTATCATCAGTTCCATCAAAAGTCAGTACACCACCACTATAAGCAGGTTGAGCTGCAGCAGTAGCCTGTGACAAATCATGTCCTTTACCTGAACTATCAGCCCAAGCTGAAACATCAGAACCATTTAATGTAATACCTGTTTCATATTTATACCACGCTTCTAGACTCGTCTCATCAGACGGCTTCCAACCTTCTAAATTTTTGGTATTATTTAAACTTAACCCTAGTTTGAGTGCTAACATATCTTATGTAGTTACTCCTTCGTGATAACCGATACCAATTCCACTCGTCAAAGTAATTGCAGTCACGTTCATAAATAATGTTGTTCCTGCAGGTAAGGTAGTTTGTAAAGCTGTTTCTCCTGTTGCGTCTGCTGCTGCTATTGAAGCTACAACACTTTCTACAGGAAAGTAAACACAGTACCAATCTTTAGAAGTTTGAGCTGCTGTTGTGAACACTTCTGTGCTACCATTTTTGCCTAGCTGCTCAGTTAATAATTGTTGTACGTTTTCTATCATTTTATTTTATTTTATTGTCCGTAATATATATAATTCGTTTCTGTCGGTGCTTCTCTCTGAGTGTATTGTACTTGCTCCGTTCCGTCTTTTTCTGTTAAGTTCATTTTACCCTTAGTAACTAACCCCTGCACTACTCCTTTATCATTAGCAGCAGGACTTAAAACATCATTCTCAGTAGCAGGTGCATTACCTGAAGAAACGGTTACTGTTCCTATCCAACTAACTTCGTAAATTTCGTACTTATAATATCCTGCAGGAAATAGCTTTAATACTCCTGTATAAATATTAGGTGTAGTTCCGTAAGAAATATTTATATTAGTATATCTATCTTTAATGGTTTCAGTATTTCCGTAAGCATAATAAACAGACTTGTTTAAGTCATTAGTAAATTTAACTAAGTGCCTTATTTGAGTAGAAGCTACAGAAGTATTAATACGATTGTCCTCAGTTTGAACATTTATTTTTATTGCTGTTTCTGTTATTGCTTGTATCATAATTAGTTTGCCTAGTATATAATAGAAATAGTCTGAATTTATTTGTATTCAGTTAATAATAAAAAGAAAAAGGAGTGCCTAAGCACCCCTCAATCAAGAATATATATGAAAACTAATTAAGATGTTGTTACTGATACATTAGTAAACGCACCATTGTCAAATGGTGTAGTTGTGTAATCTGCTACCATAGCAAATGGTGCAGGTTCTAATCCATCAAATGTAAGAGTGTAACCGTTACGGTCGCCAAATGCAGCACCGCTATCCATAGTACCTGCGTTAAGCTCCATTCCGTTTGTTACTCCTAATCCTACTATTACATTATGTCCGTTTGCTAAAGTTGCATTTAATTCTGCAAATACAACAAGTTTAGTTTGACCTAATAATTTAATTTCGTTTTGGTCTTCCTTTGTCAGTCTGTTAAGAATTACATTTACAGTTGGAGTATAAAAGATTGTTCCGTTATCTCTACTTCCTGTAATTGTTTCTGAAAGACTTGCAACGCCAAGAGGTGTAGTATATCTAAATAAACCACTCCCTGTTCCTGCTACCATTTCAATATCAGTAATTTCTCCTGAAGCTTGAACGATACCTGTTGTTGTTATTGGTGATACAAATTTGTCATAAACTCCAAAATAAATATTCTTCACTCCACCGCTAATTCTATTGCAGTCAAGCCCCCTTCCCTTTGTGATTACTGTACACGCCATTTTATTTTATGTTTTTAGGTTAAGGGAGTGAGTGCCAAAGCACCCACTTCCGTAAATTTATTTATTATGATTGTCTTACGATATCAGCTCCAACTCCTGTTTGAACACCACCTGAGTAACGAGCTACTAATCTCATATTGTCTGAACCGTCAAGTTGAGCCATGTCCATCAAAGTAATTCTAGTCGCATCTGAAAGTAAGTCAGTTCCAAAGAATAAGTTTGATTTTTCTGCTGCTACTAATTGGTTGTCTACCATTCCGTTACAGACAGCGATTTTGTACCCTTCAAATACAGGAACGTAATCACCATTCATGTTGTAAGCATTTACATATCCTAAAGTCGATACTGCTGAAATATAGAAAGCGTAAGTCTTAGGGTTCATGTAAATATGTAAGTCCTCTTTTCTTAATACAGCAGAAATGTTAGCTGCCATATCAGCTGTTAAAGTTTGTAAGTTAGCTATAATGTTAGCTGCTGAATAAGCACCTGAAGCAGATGACTGAATAACTGTTGCATCAGCATTAGTACCTGTTGGCAATAAGTAACCATTAGTATTTAAGAAACCTTGAAAGTCTCCTGTTGCTCCTGCTCCATTCCAAATACTGTCCTCAGTTTGTTGTGCGATAATTTCACCCATGTAAGAAATTACATAGTCATTAAAGCTTGCAGGTGGTGGTGCTCCTGCTCCTGCTCTCATTTGTAACGCTTCCCATGAATCTAATAATGTAGACTTACATAAGTCAAGATTAATTTGTAGATTACGAGGTTCAAGTACCTTTTCTGTAAGTGCTAAAGTACCTGCTCCGTCAAAACTACACGTGCTGTCCTTAACTAATCCTGTACCTTCCATGCGTTGTATATTAGATTTAAATTTGATGTTCTCTATAGCTGTTACGTAATCTAAAGAGTTCGCTTGCTTAAGTGCAGCTGAAATGTAGAATCCTGCTGCCTTTCCTGCAAAGTTGCTAGTTGTTGAAAATGCCATTGTTTTATTTTTTTTGGTTTATATTATTTTATTTTATTTTATCTATTTAAGTCGTACATAAATTTCTCTTTGCTTGACATCTTGCGGTAATCTGCTGCACTTACTGCATGACTTCTATTAGAGCTAAACTTATTTACATTTAAAGGATTGTTAGCAGGTTTTCTGCTTAACTTTGATTTTAAAGATTTGATTTTCTTGTTAAGTCTTGCTACTTTAGAAGCTTTAGCTTTAGAGAATTTTCTTTTAGATTTAGTTCTTGATAAAGTAACTTCTTCAGCAACTTCTTCAGCTTTCTCTTGAATAATCTCAATTGCAACCTCTGCAGCTTTTGCAGCTAACTCAGGAGTAACCTCAGCAGGAGTAGCGTCATCAATTGCTGTTGCAATTTCTGCTACTGCTTCTTCAACTACTTCAACAACCTCAACAACAGTTTCTTCAACTGCTACTTCAACTGCTTCATCTTCTAATTCTTCTTCTTTCTTTTCTTCCTCATCTTCCATTTCAACGCTTTCTCCTACCTTACCTTTTAAGTCAGCTACTGCGTCTTCTAGGTTTTGAATTCTTTTCTCCATTCCTTCCCAATCTCCAACGTCAGCGAAAGTTTCTTCTTCAACTACTTCTTCAGTATCTTCTAAAGATGTTTCCATTACTTCGGCAACTATTCCGTCTTCGTCTACTCTAAAAGCTATTCCGCTTTCAGTTCTGTATGTTCCAACAGGTAATAAGATTGTAGTTCCGTCCTCAGTAAGTACAGATATGTCTGCACCTGCTACTAGTGTGTCTGCTTCAGATACAAAGATTGTACCATCTTCAGCTTTTTCTTGCCAAGCTAGTTTTATTGATTTGTTTAAACCTAGTGACACTAAAATTTGTTCCTTTAAATCCATGATTTTTTTGTTTTATTAGTGAGTATTAGTAATTATATAATAGATAAACTATTACTTTGTTTGATTTTCGTTTATTATTTCGTTTAAAGCAGATAAGATTTGTTGGTTTGTAGGTTTTGCATTTTGCATTTCCTGATATTTAGAGGTAAAGTAGCCTTCAATAGAAAGCCCTTTTATGTCACCGTCCTTAATCTTGTTCCAAAGCATCTCATTTTGTATTTTCATCTTTACCATCCAAGTGCCTTTTTTTAGGTCATAGCCATATAGTGTAGATTTATCTCTTTTAGGGTCTTCTACAATCCAACTCTCTACAGTCAAAACTCCTGCTACTCTATCTTGGTGTTGGTATGTAGCTTTATGATGGTTGTTGCTTTTCAAGAAATTATAGGCACATTGTTTTACTGTTTCCTTACTGAAATAAACGTAGTAGTCACTATCAGTATCAGCATCATAACGATAGATATTTTTGTCAGGAATTAAAGCAGGAGCAATAAGCTCTCTTTTTTCCTTATCTACTTTGGCAAGAGTTAGGTTGTTTTTTGCCTTACTCATATAAACCATATTTTCTTCTATTGCAGGGTCTGAAACAAGCGATATACAGTCTATTGCAATTTCTTCGTTATCTTCATTTATAACAAGTTCAACTATCTTAGTGGTTTTAATTTCACTATAGTAGTCTTTGTGGGCTTCTTCACATTCAGCTATAGTGTCATACTCGCAGCTTCCTGTTTCTCCCCACTTATATTTTCCGTTACATTTTGTACAGGGCATATTATTTAATTTTAAGCAAAGTTAGCTAATCCAAATCTCTCGTTAGCTTCTTTTAAAACCTCTTTATAAGCGTCTACGAAGTCTTCGTCTACTTGCTCTGCATTAGATAAAATTTCTTTAATTTCGCTATAGTTACTTACTAAATCTTCAGGGTTAAGTCCTAATTCTTCTGCTGTTCTTTCTACTTGCTCTATTCTTGGACGCATATTTGTATATGCTTCTTCAAATGACATAGCTGCACCGTTTACTACATAGTTATCAACTGCTATTGATAGTTCAGAATTAAAGTCTTGTATTTTAGCGTACCACTCTTGCATAAAATCTATTCCGTAAGAAGCTTCGCTATAGCTTTGCTCTAACCAACTATACTCGCTTTCTATATCATCAACAACTCCTAAATTGATTTTGTGTATTTTGTTCAAGTTTACTTCTGTTAAGTTCTTAAACTTTTTCATTTCTCTTTCGTATTCTGCATACGATTTTTTTCCTAATGGTGTTGGCTTGTTCATAGTATTTTTTTTTAGTCTAATATATAATAGACATTAAGTTAATTTATTTGATTTTATATTGTAGCCCTTCTTCTAATATTGGCTAATTGGTTTTGACTGTTTGTCATTTCGTCTGTAACTACATAAGCTCTAGTTGCTTCAGGTTCTATTCCACCTGATATATCGAAAGCGCCTGACATCATTTGAGGTGCAGGTCTTGCAGGTGCAGTTGAGGAAATACCACCACCGCCACTTACTCCTGCTGAACTTGCTGATTTTATTGCTTGAATATTTTTCATTCCTGCTGCTACTGCTGCTGCTGCGGCTATACCACCCAAAGCAGGTCCAATAACAGGAATACCTGCCATAGATTTGTATGCTGCTTGGGCTGCTTGGAAAGTGTCAATAGTAGTTGCTGTAATTGCTAACGCTTTTCCTGCTTTTGACTCCTCTCCTGCTATTGCAGCTAAATTATTTAATGTGTTTTTAGTAAGGTTAAGCCTTTCATTTTGCGTCATAGCTTCCCATTCAATACGATTTTCAGAAAGTTCCTGTAAAGACATTTCAATCTGCTTTTTCTTTTCAAACGAAACGTCTTCAGCTTTATTTAATTTCTCTATCAACTCAATTCTTTTGTCTATGCTTTGCTCAAACATATTATCCAATAGAGTAGAATATTCTTTTTGTTCTTCTATTTCCTTTTCACGTTCTGCCTTCCTGTCAGCTGCTCTTTGTCTAGCTGCTTCTGTTTCAGCTTGTCGAATTTCAACTAAGTGTCGGTTATTTAAGTCTATTCTTTCTATTAAAGCGGCTTCTGTTGATTGTGTTACTTTGTTTAAGTTAGCTTCTGCTTGGTCTACATTCTTAGTTTGAGCTGCAATTAAGTCTTCTTCTGCATCTCTAGCTTGTAAAGTTACAAGTACATTTTTCTGTTTAGCTAGTGTTTCTTTTGCTATAGCTTCTTCTGAAGCAATAAAGGCAATCTTTTCATCTATTAACTTTAATTCTAATTCTCTGATGGCTTCTGCACTTTCTCCTGAAGCTTTAGCCATAGCTAGCTCCTGTTTCTGTTTTCTCCCAAATGCAGCAGAATTTTTATCTAGTGCTTTAGTTTGTTCTTCTATTGCTTTTGTATTAGCTTCTGTTAGCTCGGTGTTTAACTTTGCTTGTTCTGAACTTTTTTTAAGCCAAAATACTAAAGCTGCTATCCCTGCTATTAATGTTGTTACTGCTGCAATTAAAAGCCCTATAGGATTTGCTTTCATGGCTAAATTCCATAACTTCTGAATGGTTGTATTTGCTCTTACTACTTTACCTAATCTAGTTACCTGCGTTATACCCTGCTTGAAATTCATAGCACTTTGCAAACCTTCCATACTTTTACTAGCTACTTCAGACTCAACTCCCAAAGCACCCATAGCTTTTTGGACTCCATCTACACCCTGAGCTACCTCTCCTAAGTTTGACTTTACTTCTATATCTATATCTTCATTTGCCATATCTTTTTTTTTTAAAGTGCTACACTTGTTTTAATTTGAGTGAACGTTATATTACTACACCACTCTATTGTTACATTTGCTGCTCCCCTTACATTCATAACAAAATTTGTACCTGAAATTGCACCTGTAGGTCTCCAAAGAGTTGTTGTACCTGAAGCTTTTATTGCGTCTCTTTCTCTACTAATACTTAGTGTTCCGCTTTCGTTTATTATTACTCCTCTTTCTACAAAACTTGCATAATCTCCTAAATTTCCTGTACCTGTACCACCTACTCTTACAGCTACTACGTCTGCATGAAAATACATTACAGTGTTTTCAGGAACGGCTAAGAGTTTATCAGTTGTATTGTTTAAGTAACTAGCAACTGTACTTCCTGCTGTAGTTTGTACTCCGTATATTACCTGTATGCTTTGTCTTTCGCCTAATAAGTCAGCAGCTACATTACCACCCAAAACTATTGAGTTATCGGCTGTAGCTTCTCCTTTCGTGCCAAAGACATTAGCATTGTTTACTCCGTTTACTATTTCGTTATTGCTACCAACAACTATGTTATTCCTAGATAAACCTTTTACAGTATTGTTCTCACCTATTATGTAAGTGTTATTTGTTCCTGTTTCTGTTGAATTTCCTGCTCCCTGAATTTTATTGCTTTCGTTTGTAAAGCTTCTGTTTACATTTGTATTATACCTAAACGCACTACAAGTTCCTGAAGCCTTATCGTAAGTATATCCGTATGCTTCACATTGTAACTGATTAGGAGTCACAGGGTTTCTTCCATCAGTAAAGGTTACAACTCCTGAATCTGAAGTAGATAAGGGCTTTACATCAAAACCTGATAAATATGTTATTGTTGTAGTCATTAAGGTATAAGTATAAATTCAACTATTGCTAAGTCGTTAGGTTTGTATTCTATCTTGTTTACTCTATAAGTTTTGTTCTTAATCATAACCGTATCAAAGAACCTAAAAGTATTTATGTCTGAAGGGTTTAAATTAACCTTTGTAGTCATAATCCTAGTGTCAGGGTTGTAAAGCTCCGAGTAGTAAGGCAACCAATACAAGTTAAATAAGTTATTAGGAACTGAAGCACCTACAGGTGGTATCAACTGACATTGACCGAAATGAAAATCCCTTCTGTCCGTAGCTATTGCTCCCGGTGGAAGTGATGTTAAGTGACTGAATTGTAAAAACTCATCTTCAAAAGCACTTCCACCTACACCATTCTGAGGTGGTATATAGTATGTACAGCTTGTTAAAGTCTTTTCACCATTGTCATACATTATTCTAGGGCTGTTTTCAAACCCTTCTGAAGTTCCATCTTCAGCTAAAGAATAAACAGCAGGAGTTATAAAATCTGAAAACTGACTCATTAAAGGCTTGACTACTGTAGCTGCAAAAGGTTCTGCAATTATTTCATCTTCTCCTGCTAATATAGTAAACTCTGAAGCGTCATACTTTTTACTTCCGTATAAGTGTCCGCCTATTGAGTTTCTGTAATTCATAAAAGCATAGTCAGACTCATCTTCTACAAACTTAAAAATAGT
>CAACVF010000171.1_pt1 | contig 11553 bp, 17 predicted proteins | sample 2381781 | NCBI WGS metagenome assembly CAACVF01 (sample SAMEA5211967, study PRJEB30684) | marine metagenome | biome: Marine; feature: Epipelagic; material: Water | collected 2015-10-15 | depth 60 m | reverse complement strand
GAAATGATGGACGCAACTCAGATGGGTTACGACATGCCTGATCCAGAGCCAGGACTTGAAGAATTTTCTTTCCTGTCCCCTGAAGACTTGCTGTTGAACGAGTTGTTTCGAGACTAACCAATGGCAATAGGCGACAACAAGCCGACCAATATAGATCGGATTTCTGATCTAATCGACTTAGACGTCGAAGCAGGCGAAACAGTAGAGATCGAAGAACCAATGTCCATGGACCAAGGTGCTTCGGTATCGTTTATTGAAGACGGATCAGCGGAAATAAATTTTGGTCCGGAAGAAATGGACATGGATTTCATGGATCAGATTCCTTTCGACGCAAACCTAGCGGATTATTTAGAAGAAGGCGAACTGGGACTGATTGCCAATGATCTAGTCGGCGACTTTGACGAAGATCATGCAAGTCGTGGCGAATGGGAACAGACTTATGTCGAAGGCTTAGACCTACTCGGTTTCAAATACGAAGATCGCGACCGTCCGTTTCCGGGCGCAAGCGGCGTCACCCACCCCCTTTTAGCAGAATCGGTTACTCAATTCCAAGCTCAAGCCTTTAAAGAGCTTTTACCATCAAAAGGACCTGTAAAAACACAGGTAATGGGCATGGAAACACCTGAAATTGAGGCGCAAGCCAATCGAGTTCAAGAGTACATGAATTACCAAATAACCACCGAAATGCAGGAATATACCCCTGAAATGGACCAATTATTGTTCTATTTACCGCTTGCAGGCTCTGCATTTAAGAAAGTTTATTTTGATCCAAGCAAACAAAGAGCGGTCAGTACCTTTGTACCCACAGAAGATTTAGTTATTCCATACACAGCCAGTGATATTGAAACGTGCGAGCGCGTAACACACATTGTCAAAATGACATACAACGAAGTTCGAGCGCAACAACTTGCAGGATTCTACAGAGACATATCCATTGAGCCGTCCGAGACAAACATAGAAAGCAAACCACAAGACAAAGTGGAAGATCTCGAAGGCGTGTCGGCTAGTGGCGCAACAGAAATGATGTATGAGCTTTTGGAGTTTCATGTGTCCATGGACATACCGGGATTTGAAGATCCCGACGGGCTGCACATTCCTTATATTATTACTGTTGATCGAACATCAAACAAAGTTTTGTCCATCCGTAGAAACTACGATCAAAACGATCCTTTAAAAAGAAAGACTCAGTATTTCGTTCATTACAAATTCCTTCCAGGATTGGGTTTCTACGGATTCGGACTCATTCACATGATCGGCGGTTTGTCTAAAACTGCAACAGCGGCCCTTAGACAATTAATAGATGCGGGAACCCTCGCGAACCTTCCTGCTGGATTTAAAGCAAGAGGTCTTAGAATCAGGGATGATGAGACTCCGCTAGAGCCGGGAGAGTTTCGCGATGTTGATGCACCGGGAGGCGCGCTTCGAGATTCTTTAGTACCACTACCATATAAAGAACCATCGCAAACATTGCTTGCATTGATGGGAACTTGTGTTGAAGCCGGACAACGTTTTGCTTCTTTGGCAAACCTACAAATCGGCGAAGGCAATCAAGAACTACCCGTCGGCACAACCATGGCTTTATTAGAGCAAGGCACTCGTGTCATGTCGGCAGTACACAAACGATTGCACTACGCACAAAAAACAGAATTTAAAATACTGGCAAGATTGTTTGCTCAGTATCTACCACCAGAATATCCATATCTTGTTGCTGGCGGAGATCAGATGATTAAACAACAGGACTTCGACGACCGCGTTGATGTGGTTCCTGTTTCTGATCCTAACTTCTTCTCAATGAGTCAAAGGATTTCACTTGCGCAACAAGAACTACAACTGGTGCAAAGCAATCCAGAAATACACAACATTAAAGAATCCTATCGCAGAATGTATGAAGCGTTAGGAACAGAAAACATTGAAGCACTGTTACTGCCTGATCCACCACCTCCCGCTCCTGTGGACCCAGCGTCAGAAAACGGTGCATCATTAATGGGTGCTCCAGCGACAGCGTTTCCTGAACAAGAACACATGACGCACATTGAGGCGCACCTAACCTTATTAGAAAGTCCTGTGGCCATGATGAACCCAGCAACGGTTCCATCTTTGGTGTCACATATCTTTCAACACATATCATTAGAAGCACAGAAAGTTGCCGATCAACAAATGCCTGAACAACCTATGCCACAGCAACCGGGTATGCCGCAACAACCGCCTCCACCTAATCCACAGAAAGAGGCGCTTAAAGCACAAATTGAGCTACAACTAATGGAAACAATTATGCCTTCTCTTGAAGAAATCTTGACACCACCCGATGACGGAGTGGTACAATTAAAACAACAAGAGCTTCAGATAAGATCGCAAGAAAACCAAGACGATAAAGAAATTGCTGAGAAAAAGTTAAAGCTGGACAAAGCAAAACTTGTGCAGAAAGATCAAGCGGAAGAAGAAAAAATTAAATCTCAAGAAGACATCGCAGCACTAAAAGCCGGCGTTGAAAGAGAGAGAATTAAAAAAGACATGGAAAAAGACAGTGGCAAGACGACCTAGCACAACAGGACCTAGAAGAATTGGTATGCCTAGTACAACAACGGGTCCAATGATAATTCCTGGAACTGAGGAACTGCCTTTTAAAAAGATTCCACCAAGAAAACAGTTTCTCCAACGTCCACCAAGTATTGAACAAAGACGTCCACCAACTATAGAAGAGCGGGTTGCACAAGTTTTATCAGGACCTAGTTTTCCAGGAAGGCAGATGCCAAAAATTCCTGAACAACCCATGCGGATGCCAGAGCCCGTCGGTCCGGTTACAGACACGACAACAATGCCATCTATGCCTACAACAGGCATAGCTTCTTTATCTGACGTTTTACCTTTACTAGATATGGGAGGAGAAGACATTATGCAACTTCTGTCTGATCTTCCTAAAACACCGCCCGCACCTATACAACCACCTGCGATGCCTATTGTTGAAGAAATACTTAAAGATTTAATTCTTAAAGAGGATCCAAGGATAAAACCAATAAAAGAGTTTATTGAAGAAGAAAGACCGCCTATGATGGAAACTCCTCCGTTTGCAGTAGATCCTATTCCTGATCCAATAACAGGAGACAGGTATCCTGTGCAACCGATGATGCCACTAGAGATATTACCAGCGCCGGAAACCGCACCTTCACCAGAACCAATGATGCCGCCAGAAGATTTTAGTTTGCCTATACCATCGGTTTCCGAACCAATGATGCCCCCAGCGCCGGAAACAGAAACCGCACTAGAACCAATGATGCCCCCAGCGCCGGAAACAGAAACCACACCTGTTCAAGGCATGACCATGGAACAAATGCAACAAATGATTGCCGATATGCAAGCGCAACAACAAGAACAAGCGGTAGCAAAAGCAATTCAAGAAAAAGAAATGGCACAAAATTATATGGTTCCCACAAGTAGAATGGGATACAATCCTTATTTAAGTGGTCAGTATCAATCAGATCCGTACGGACCATCCGGAGTACCCAACATGGGAGGAATAACAACTATTCCAGTCCCTGATGGATATGGAATTTACAACCCTGTATATGGTGGGTAATAATAGGAGCTAGAGATAGATATTTTAGAGTTCGCGACAGCTGTGCAGCGCGCAATTGGGAAAAAAGAGCAGCAGATACAAGAAATGATGATCAATGGTGAAACAAAAGATTGGTCACATTACCGTAATCTGGTCGGCCAAATAGAAGCGCTAAACTTCATTCGCGAAGAAATTAGAACCATTCTTAAAAATCAGGATATAGAATAATGGCTAAAACAGCGCTGGAACAAAAATGGGCTACAGAACAGTCCGAAAAAACCCCCTTAGAAAAAGTATATGACGAAGGCATTGGGCTGGACTCAACCAAAGTTGGTGAAGATTTATTAGAAAGTCTTCCAGAACCGACTGGATGGAGAGTAATGATTCTTCCTTTTAGAGGTGAAAGAAAAACAAAGGGTGGAATTGAGCTGACAGACGAAACACTTGGAAGACAACAAGTCAGCACTGTTTTAGGTTATGTTCTAAAAGTTGGTTCCCTAGCCTATACCGGAGAAAGATTTTCAACAGGTCCTTGGTGCGAGGAGGGAGATTGGGTAATGTTTGGTCGTTACGCAGGATCTCGTTTTCAAATTGAGGGCGGTGAAATAAAAATACTCAATGACGATGAAATCATTGCAAGAGTACCTAACCCAGAAGCAATTCTGCATCAATTTTAACATGAGGAAAAAATCATGCCAGAGCACAAACTAAACCTAAACCCTGCTGAAGAGCTTGTACAAATTGACGATACAGGACCTGAAGTAGATGTAGAAATCGAAGAAACTCAAAACTCAACTTTTGAAGCACAGCCTGTAAAAGAAAATATCTTAGAGGCGATGCCTGAAGAAAAAGTAGAAGAAAAAGTAGAAGACGAGCACGAAGAATACAGTAAAGGTGTACAGAAACGGATCGGCAAACTCACTGCAAAATTGCGAGAAGCAGAACGCAGAGAACAAGCGGCCACACAATACGCACAAAACGTACATAAAGAAAACTCAACGCTTAAACTACAAAAACAAAACACAGACGGAAATTATATTCTTTCAGAAGCAAACAGAATAACAGCAGAAACAGAAGCAACGAAAACACTATTACAAAAAGCGAACGAAGAACAAAACATAGATGCGCAAGTAGACGCGCAACAAAAATTGGCATCTTTAGCGGTAGAGGCTCAACGCGTACAAGCACTCAACCAAAGAAGAACTCAACAGCCTGTACAAGAGCAACAAGAGTTTGTACAACAAGAACAAGAGGCTCCTATGAAACCCGATCCCAGAGCAGAAGCTTGGGCAGAAGGCAATTCTTGGTTTGGCGATGATCGTGCAATGACCATGACTTCTTTCGCTATTCACGAAGATTTGTTGAATGAAGGGTTTGACGCGACAAGCGATGAGTATTATAGTGAGATAGATAAACGAATTCGAGACGAGTTTCCCCACAAATTTGGAGAAACGTCTCAACAAAGTCGTCCCGCCCAAGCGGTAGCTCCTGCAAAACGCAGCGCTAAAACTGGGCGCAAGTCTGTGAGACTCACACCTTCACAGGTAGCAATAGCGAAGAAGCTAGGTGTGCCTTTAAATGAATACGCGAAATATGTTGAATAAACGTGGAGACAACAATGACAAAAAACAATAAAGTCGACGCAAGTCGCGAACCACGCGAAGCCCAAACTCGTGAGAAAAAACAAGCGAGAAAACCTTGGGCTCCACCATCCGCTTTGGATGCACCGAATCCTCCAGAAGGATACGTTCACCGTTGGGTAAGAATGGAAGCTAGAGGTCAAGACGATCAGAAAAATGTGATGGCTAGACTTCGTGAAGGCTGGGAACCTGTGAGAGCAGATGAACATCCTGATTTCGATTCTCCCGTAATGGAAGAAGGTAAATTTCAAGGAGTAATTGGTGTTGGCGGATTGATTCTTTGTAGAATCCCAATCGAAACCGTCCAAGAAAGGACCGCTTACTTTACAACAAAGGCAGAGGGACAAATGGACGCGGTTGATAATGATTTGATGAAAGATGGAACACATCCTAGTATGTCAATTAGTAAACCTAATAGGCAATCTCGCGTAACAATTGGCGGAACTCAAGGTTCATCGAACTAAGGGTTTTTAATAATAATTCTTGAATAGAGGAAAAGTTTAACATGGCAAACGTAGACAAGGCTTTTGGTCTAAGACCTTATAAAGGCCTCAATGTTGGTTCAGCTGTACAAGAAGCTAATAAATATAGTATTGATCCTTCCGGATATGGCACAAGCATCTTTCAAGGTGACATGGTTATATTCGCAGGCGGATATATTAATAGAGCAGCAGCTTCTTCAGCTAACGTAGTCGGCGTGTTTTCACATTGTTATTATGTGAACACAAGCGGCGAGCCTACCTTCTCGAATTACTATCCAGCTAGTACAACGGCACTCGGAGGCGGAGCTATAGAATGTTATATCTATGACGACCCTAACCAAATGTTTCTAGTACAAGCGGATGGTGCTTCAGCCGTAACATGTATTGGTAGAAATGCTGATACTGACGGCATTGGTGGTTCAACGACTACAGGTGTTTCCACTCGTGAACTCGACTCTAGCACTATAGCAACAACGCAAGCACTTCAGCTTAAAATCGTTGGTGTTGTTCAAGATGACAATAACGGAGATCTCACAGCGAATAATGCAAATTTGGTTGTAATAATCAATGAGCACGCTTATAGAGGTCCTGTTGCAGGAACGTAAGGAGTAATTTAGATGGCAATTAGTAGAGCACAATTGGTAAAAGAATTGCTTCCTGGCCTCAACGCACTATTCGGACTAGAATACGATAGATATGACAACGAGCATGAAGAAATTTATGACGTTGAATCAAGTGATCGTGCTTTTGAAGAAGAAGTGATGTTGACCGGTTTTGATAGCGCACCTGTCAAGTCAGAAGGAGCAGGGGTAGCTTTTGATCAAGCGCAAGAAGCGTTTACATCAAGATATACTCACGAAACGATAGCATTGGCGTTTTCAATTACTGAGGAAGCGGTCGAAGATAACTTGTATGACAGATTGTCAGCAAGATATACTCGCGCGCTCGCCCGAAGTATGGCAAACACTAAGCAAGTAAAAGCAGCATCTGTTTTAAACAGAGCGTTCAACACAAGTTATTTAGGCGGAGACGGTAAAGAACTTTGCGCAACAGACCACCCAACTGTGGGTGGCGCTAATTTGCGTAACGAACTTTCAACTGCAGCTGACCTGAACGAAACTTCGTTGGAACAAGCTCTTATTGACATTGCAGCATTTACTGACGAACGTGGATTGAAAGTAGCTCTTCAAGGAACGAAACTAATCATTCCTAAAGAACTACAATTCACTGCCGATAGATTGTTGGAAACACCAGGACGTGTTGGAACGTCTGATAATGATATTAACGCTATGAAAAATATGGGAATGATCCCTGAAGGTTATACCGTTAATCATTATCTCACTGACACTGATGCTTGGTTCATTAAGACTGATTGTCCGAACGGATTCAAAATGTTTGACCGTTCACCAATCAGAACTTCAATGGAAGCTGATTTTGACACAGGCAATGTTCGCTACAAGGCTAGAGAAAGATACTCTTTTGGATGGAGTGATCCAAGAGCAGTATTCGGAAGCCCAGGAGCATAACCAAATATGGAACCTCGCCGGGGGTTTCTTACTCAACCCGGCACACTTTTCTCTTTATATTTCCCTTCTTTCCAAGTAGTATGTAATCTACTAGGGTTAACTTGTCCTACAGACTGACCTAGCAGACAAGCCAAGACGGTAGGACTTATTTTTTTCTTAGGAGGAAAATTATGGCTAAATCAACCTTTTCAGGACCAGTACAATCACTGGCTGGATTTATTTCGGCAGGAAACGCTAACGTAGTTAGTCTAACCGCTGACACAACCTTGACTGTTGCGGCACACGCCGGAAAAGTTATAGTAACCAATGACGCAGACGGTAAATTTACTTTACCTTCTATTGTTGCAACTGCTCCAGGCAGTGACGACGATCCAAATCAAACCAATAACCTAGGTGCTACTTTTACATTTATAGTTGTCACCGCAGCAACAGATATGGACATCTTAACGGATGGAACCGATAAATTTGTGGGCGGTCTTTACACAGGTGTAACTGATGCAACAGGTAAAACGTTTATTTCAGGTGCGTCTAACGACGTTATCACTATGAACGGAAGCACTAAAGGCGGACTTGCGGGTAGCATTGTAAAAGTAACTGCAATGGCTTCTGCTAAGTATGCGGTGGAAGGAATTATACTTGGTTCAGGAACATTAGTTACTCCATTCGCTGACGCATAAGGAGCTGAATTATGGCTAATACTGTCACAGGTCCTACCATTCAATATGACTACGACAAAAAACTAATTGTTTATTGTTCAGTTTTATCAGACGGAAGCGCAAGTAGCACAACGTTAGTCGATGTTTCAGCATTGACAACAAACAACGCAAAATCTTGCGCTCACGTTGCACTGAGTAAAATCTGGTACACAGCAGGCGGAGGAACAGATGCTCCTGCTTCCCTAGATTGGGATGCAGACACCAACGTTACTTTTTTAACGCTTTCTTATGACAACATGTTTGACTTTAGTTCTATTGGAGGGTTGATCAACACAAAAGCGACGGGATACAGTGGAGACGTTCTTTTCGTTATTCCATCAACTTCCGATGCAGGAAACGAATACACAGTTTGGTGCGAGTTCATAAAATATTATGAAGCACCTAATAATTAGAGGTAAATCATGCCAGGAATGAACGAAAGAAAAAGACACATGAGAGGCGAAACCAAAACCGCTCGCGGTGACTACGGAACTAAAGGCTATATGGGTGGCGGTAAAATTCCAGGTTACAAGTACGGCGGTGGCGTAGGTTCATACAAGAAGAAAGACCGTAGGCCTTAATCATGGCGACTTCAGGAACCACAACATTCGATCTGAGTGTTGATGAAATTATTGAAGAAGCATACGAACGTTGCGGAATCGAACTTCGTACTGGGTACGATTTAGAAACCGCACGTCGTTCGCTGAATCTTATGATTGCTGAATGGGCAAACAGAGGCCTTAATCAGTGGTTAATTGTTAAAAATAATTTTACAGTTACCGATGGAACCAATTATGTAGACCTAGGCACAGATGTTATAGACATAACATCGGCTGTCATTCAAAGAGACAACACAGATTTTCAACTTGAACGCATAAGTAGATCTGATTTCTTATATACACCAGAAAAAGCAGACAAAGCCAGACCAACTCAATTTTTCTTAGAAAGACACATAACACCTAGAATATATTTGTACCCAACACCAGAAAACTCTACAGACGTAGTTTATTATTACGCACTAACAAGGATGCAAGACGTAGGGGATTACACAAACAACATGGAAACAGTTTTTCGTTTTCTTCCGTGTATGACGGCTGGGCTGGCTTATTACATAGCAATAAAAAGAGCACCAGACAGAGTGCAACTATTAAAACAAATTTACGATGAGGAGTTTGATAGAGCAGCATTTGAGGACATTGATTCTGTAAGTTCTAAGTTTGTTCCACCTAGAGTGGTGATATAATGGCTTTTTCTGCTGGCAAATATGCTTGGGGAATTTGTGATATTTCGGGTCAAAGATACAGACTAAAAGACATGAAGACACAGTGGAATGGGCTTCGTGTTGGCTACGATCAGTTTGACACAAAACACCCACAACTAGACCCACCACATATAGCCGCAGACCCACAAGCGTTAAGAAATCCTAGACCAGACAGAACAGAACCTGTTGCAGAAGCTTTGTTAGTAAGCAATCCTTTTTTGTCTACGGCTTCTAGCGCAGTAGTAACTGTTTTTGAAGACGATCATGGAAGAACAACTAATGATAAAGTTAGGTTTAGAGGAACTGAGTCTTTTGCTGGACTCTCTTCGTCTGTTTTAGACGACCCCGACGCATATTCAATTACAGTTATAAACACAGATACATACAGTTTTGGTGTTTCTTCTGGCACAGCAACCAGCGCTATTAGAGGTGGAGGCGGTTTTGTTTCGGTAGGACCAGCACAAGCTCTTTTGCCTTTAGACCCATTTAAAACATTAACTTCTGGAGCAAACGCTCAAATTCAAGTTACAGAGTTTAAACACAACAGAACTACGGGAGACACGGTTAGGCTTCGTAACACAAAAGCTTTTGATGGCATAACAACAACTGTACTTGAAGCTTCAGATGGATATACAATAACAGTTGTAGACGATAATAATTATAAGTTTACTTCAACAGGAACAGCTACTACTGGCGACGTCAGTGGTGGAGGCTCTAAAGCAACAGCGGGACCAACAACATGAGTTTTACATACAGTGGATTAAAAACAGCGGTACAGAATTATATAGATAGTTCTGAAACCACTTTTGTAAACACTCTCGACACGTTTATACAACAAGCGGAAAACCGCATATTCAACACAATTGAATTAAATGTTTTTAGAAAAAATGTTACGGGTACGGCGGCTTCTGGAAACCAATATTTGTCTGCACCAACAGATTTTATTTCTCCTTTGAGTTTGGCTGTTTTAGACAGCAGCAATAACTATACTTATTTATTGTTGAAGCACCCTAGTTTCATGCGCAACTATACAACAACAGCGGCCACCACAGGATCACCTAAATATTACGGACAGTTCGATGATGACACATTTATTTTGGCGCCAACACCGAACGCTAATTTAACTTTTGAACTGCATTACCTATATCAACCAAATTCATTAACTGCGGCAGGGGATAGTGGTACAACTTGGGTTTCAAAAAATGCTCCCGATTTATTGCTGTATGGAACGTTAGTGGAAGCAAGTGTATTTTTAAAACAAGACTTAAACGAAACAAATATGTTTGAGTCTCGTTTTCAAGAAAACCTAGTTAGACTTAGTAATTTAATGGAAGGAAGGTCTACTAGAGACGAAAATCGTTTTGACAAACAAAGAGGGTTTTCAGCCGCGCCTCCACAATAAATGTTAGAAAACAATCTTAAAGGCAAGAAAATTGCCATAGTTGCTATGGGCAGAAGTCAGCTAGACTATCATTTGTCCATTAGCCATAGTCAAGAATACGATGAAGTTTGGACCATAGGTTCAATGTGCGCTGTTATAAAACCAAACAGAGCTTTTGTTATGGATCCCGCAACAAGGTTTTTTGATACAAACGACGCTGGGCCCCAAACAGAAGTGATGCGTAAGACATTACCAAAACTAGATATTCCTATTTATTCATGTGTAAAAGATAACCGTGTTCCTGGTATTGTCCTTTATCCTTTAGAAGAGGTAATTAAAAAAACAGGATGCGCTTATTTTAATAACTCAATTGCATACGCCATTGCTTATGCGTTGTATCAAGAAGTAGGATCTATCAACATGTTTGGAGCAGATTTTACATATAAAACCAACGTGCATTTTGGAGAGATGGGGCGAGCATGTTGTGAGTTTTGGTTATCCAAGTGCATACAAAAAGGAATCGATGTAGCAATTGCACCAAGCTCTTCGTTACTAGATACTAACGTGTCTACAAAAGAAAAATTATATGGATACCATAGGCTTGATGATCCACCTGTGGTATATTTAGACAAAGGTGAATTAGCTGTTGGAAACCTTTCGGAAGTTTTGGAAGAAAAACCACTTACAGGACTTTCGGGAAGACAAGACATTGGTCCACCAGAACCAGAGAAATATTAATGGAAACTGATTCATTTACACTCTCCATAGGAAACCTTGGAGTAAAAACAACACATGGTAGAGGCCATACAGTAGAAGAAGTTGCTGAAATGGCCACTAATAAATTAGTTTCGGTGAGCGACACAGCGCCGGAACCGATTAAAGCGCAAGCCCATGCCTTCAGAAATTCGTGTCAAGTTATTATTGCGTATTACATGCGTGAGGCAATTAAAAACCACATGTGTACGATAGGCAATCAATTAGAAGCGCAAGGACAAAAAGACCTTGCGGAAATTAT
>CAACVF010000257.1_pt1 | contig 11584 bp, 17 predicted proteins | sample 2381781 | NCBI WGS metagenome assembly CAACVF01 (sample SAMEA5211967, study PRJEB30684) | marine metagenome | biome: Marine; feature: Epipelagic; material: Water | collected 2015-10-15 | depth 60 m | reverse complement strand
GTCCAAAATTAGTCCATTTGTTTTCTTGATCTAGTTCAATAATATCTTGTGGTGTAAAAATACCTTTATTAGATCTAAAAGCCTGTTCAACTTCTTTTCCTATGTAGCCATATTCTTTACTCATATCAAATTACCTTAAAAAGTGTGAATGTTCCGTTAGCAAAATTGTTACCACTACCTAGATAAAAATGTACGCCATCTGTTGCTTGTGTTTCTGTCAAAACACCTCCACCAAAAAAACCACCTGTTCTGTTTTGTGAAGTATTCCTATGTGCATTTTCATAAGTTACAAAACTGTATTCACTTGCACTATTAAAATTATAAAGATACATAAGTAAATTAATTGGATGTGTTCCAGATGTTCCTGTTCCTTGATTTGTGTCTATATTAGATTGATTTGATGTTCCTGTATTACCAAAACCTGTATCTGCATACATAGCTTTATGTGCATAATCATAATTTGAAGAACTGTCTGCACTTCCACTTACAGTAAATCTAATTTTCATATCATCATTGCTGTCAAAAAAAATATTGCTACACGCAACCATATAAACATCATCAGTATTTATTCCTGTTAAAGATACGCTTGAAACATTACTTGTTACATTTACTGTTGCTACTTGTATTAATCCCATTACACATCAACTCGTATTCCATAAGTCCTTATTTTTCCATTATTACTTGCATTTGCATTAAACAATATTTGAAACCCTGTAATAGAACTTAATTGTTTTAATACTCCAATTCCTTTAATACCCTGTAATTGTGAATTTAAAGCATTTGAAGATTGTGTTAAACCAAAAGTATAACTACTAGATGAATAAGGATTGAAAAAGTAAGCTACTACATTTTGAGTTTCCCCACTTGCACTATCATCTTTGCCCCAAAAATTTTCAAAATTAGTATCATTTGTATTTCTTGCTTCAGTAAAACTTGTATAACTATTTAATCTTAAATATGCCCAATCATATTCAGAGGAAGTTATAACACTACCACTTGAATTTATAAATTTTAAATCTATGTTTTGTGCTCCACTTGAATTGTCAAAATTCATACAAGTAACTTTATATATATCAAAATCTGATGAAAAAACATCTGTAACTGAAACTGTGCTTACTGCACTTGTTACTAGTGTTTCATTAATTAATCTTAGGTTACTCATATCTGTTTTACTCCATAAATTTTTGCAGTACAACTTTCAAAGCCACCACCAACATTTGTAAAAAATCTTATTGCATTAACTGTATGTGCATTATCTCTAACTCCACCACCAAAAGTAGCTTTTAATTTAGCGTCCCAACTAGATGATTGTGCTGTAATGAATGTATATTTACTAGAATTACCTGCATTATATATGTATATATATCTATTTGTTGGTTGGTCGCCATTACCAGATTGTCCATAAATTTCCATAGCACTAGCATTGTTACTATAACTTTCATAAAAATTACCATCAGACCACATTCTTTGTGTTGCGTGTTGATAATCTCCTGTTGTGTCATCAAAACTACTTCCATTATCCTGTGAAGTTCTTACATAAAAACTACCACCAGACCCATTAAGAATTGCAGTTAATTGTACTAAATGAACATCATATATGTTTTCTTGAATATTTGTAAAGTCAATAGTAGAAGTTACAGAACTAAAAGATACTGTATTTATTAGTTCTAAACTACCACCTAGAAATCCCTGTCGTTCTAAATCAAAACTTTCTTGTGTAGTTAATATGCCTTTATTCTTAACCTGTTGTTTGACACTTGTAGATGTGTCGCCAATATAACCAAATGACATAGAACACCTATGTTTGTTTCAAATAGTTAATTGTAAAATCAATACTTGATGCTGCTGAACACAATCCCTGTATTTTATCACCTGTTGTCAAAACTACCTTTGTTTCCCAAACAAGCGTTGTACCTGCGGGAACAGTTACATCATTTAACAAATGTGGTGTAGTTGATCCGCCAGATTTAACTATTTCAATATCAATGGTAACGTCTGCGCTACTTGAATTAACATTAGCAAAAGACATACCAATTATTGTTTCAGTTGTGCTTGAAGCTACTGCGTCAAGTAAGTCTGCGTTGCTAGTTCCTAATGTTCCTACAACACCCTCTAATACGTCGGCCAATTTATTTTCCTTTCCTAGCTAAGTGCTAAAACTAATCCCAATGAAACACCACCCGCTAAATTAGCTATATCCTGTGCTGTTGTTTTCTTTAAATTATTACTGTCGTCTGCGTCGCCTATTAAAACTATATCTGATCCTGCAACTGTGGCTGATGTAGCCAAATTTGGTGAAATAACTAATGTTGATGAAAAAGCACCTGACGTTGCGGCTGCTCCTCCTGATAAACCAGAAGTTGAGCCTGTAGTAATTGTTACGCCTGTTATATCTCCTTCACCTATAAATGAAGCCCACCCGCTTCCATTATAAAATTGTAAAACATTAGAATCAGATAAATAGCAAAACTGGCCTTCAATAGGACTTGAAATTTGCGCGTCTCTAGCTGTGCTGTCTGCAAAAATACTTATAGATTGTTCCATAAGATAATCGTTTACATCAGCTGCTGTTAAAACTTCTCCTGTACTAAATACTTTAAAACCGTTTGCCATATTTTTATTTTATCTTTTAACCTAAAGCCAACTCTTTATATGACATTAATATCCTAATTTATCAGTATTTAAAACACCAAATAATGTATTATCTAAACGCATAAAAGCTTGAACATCAGCATTTGATAATTGATAAGAACAACTAAAAACTTCAGGGGTTATACTATAACTAATTGAATCAATAATTTCATTAGATGTAACTTGAGCAGGAGATCCTCCTCCAGGAGGTGTTAATTCAACTTTAACAATATCACCAATTTCACGATCTAAAACTGTATTTTGATTAGTTGTTGTTGCTTCTGTTAAATCTATACTTAAATTATCAAATCTTATAAGCGCGTCTTTAAATTTACCTAATAAAAAATTAGCTGCATTTAAAACCTCTGCGTCAGAATTATTTAACAAGTTATCTCTTGACAAAGTTCTAATTAAATATTTGCCTTGAGATCCTGCGTCCTGTACAGTTTGAGTTGATCCTCCAGTTCTTTTTAAAGAAACTATATTAAAAATTTCATTATCGTCATTTATATAATCAATACTTAAATATGGAACATCAGATCCATCATCACTAAATGTTGCAGCCGGACTTGAAGGAAAAGTTGTATGTCTTGATTTAAAAGTTAACTTACCATCTTTACTCATAAATAATAATCCATTTTCTGATCGTTCTATATTTTGCAAAAATGTTAAAGTATTTTCTGTTAAAGCACTAACTGATTGCATAGTCGAAATTCCAGTTTCAATATTTCTTTCTGTGCCAAATTTAACATTAGTATTATCTAAAACACTTTCTATTAAAGCTCCGGAAGTAGAACTTGAAAAACTAGCATTTATTAAATTTGTATTTGCTAACTTCATAAATGCGTCTGATCCAGAAAAATCTGCAAAAGAGTTACCTTGATCAGGGTAACTTAAATTTATATCAGTTATAAATCCAACAAATAAATCTTTATAATTACTTCCGCCGTCTGTAGTGGCGTCTATATGAATAGCTATCATAGGCTCTATTCCTGGACTATATGGCGATGAAGTATTTGTATTTTCATATTTTCTAGCATTATTAATTAATCTAACTGAACAACTACCCGAATTAAATGTTGCTAAATCTCGTGATCGTCCTCTTGATATTGTTACGTTTTGAACGTCTGAAGTAACATCAGTTAAAGGCGTAGCGCCGCCTAATTCAGCGCTATCTAAAACACCTCTAATTAAATCATCTAAAGTAAAGGTATTTTGAGTAAATCCCATGCGGACTCTTACCGTAGGTTGTGCCATTATTGAATTGTTAGAACTCTGCCTAACGGTCCATTTCTTCTAGTATAGTTACTTAATGCGTCAACAACAGCATTCGGATCGCTTACGGGTTTATTAAAGTTAACTGTTAATCCTGAATCTGGATTTAATAAAGCAGCTTGTTGAGCTTGAGTGGTTGCTGTTAAAGCGGCCATAGTTTCTGCAGGATCAATAATTGTATCGGCTGCCGGTGTTAGTCTTGCAACTTCTCTTTCTGCAAAACCAAAAGAAACATTTCCAATTTCAGATAATTTAGGTAAATTTATATTAACTCCTATTTTTCCTAACACTCCTGCAACACGATCAACAAATCCATTAATAGTTCTAATAAAACCATTTAAACTATTTATTATTCTATTAATCATATTTTCAAAGTTTTTTGGCAAGTTTACAAAAAATGGTTTTAAAAATTTATCTACCATTTCTGTCATTTTTTTAAATGCAGGCGCTAACAATGTTAACATTAAAGTAACTACAGCTATTATAGGCGGAGCTAAAGCAGACAATAATTCTCCTACAACTTGAATGAATGGAGCAACCGCTTTTATAGCGTTAACTAAATGAGGACCTACTTCTTGAACTAAATCTACAATAACCGGGAGTAACTCTTCAACAACTGGAAGCAACTCAGCACCCATTGTTACTTTAAGATCTTTTAATTTAGCTTGTGCTGCTCTTGATTTGTTAGCAAAACTTTCTTGCGTTCTATTAAGATCGCCCTGCTGCACTTTAGTTTTTTGCAAAAGTAATTCATACGTTGCTAATGCTTTTTCTTGTTTAGTTAATTCTTTTGCGTTAGTTTTGCCAGTCATTATAAAAGCTTGCTGTTGCACGTCTGCTTCCATAATTGCAATACCATAAGTTTTAAGTGATTCTCTTTCTCCTAACAAAGCTTTTGTAAAGGCTTGCATAACTGGCTCAGCTCCACCTTGTACGTTACTAAAAGAAGCTACGTCACCTGCAAGCGTTGCAAGATCCATTGACAAGTTTGCTGAAGCGTCAGCAGTCATATCAATACCCTGAAGGATCGCACCTGATTGAGTTAATAAACCTTCTAGCTCATGACCGGCCAAACCAGCCATATTCGCAAAATCTCCTACGAACTCAGTAAGTCGAGGAACACTTTCTCCGAATGTTGTTTCAAAAGCTGCTCTTGCCTCATTAGCGTCAGATCCTAAATCAACTAATTCTTTTCCTAAAGTAACAGCGGCAACGCTAGCTATACCTAATCCAGCAGCAGTTGCTTTTCCAATTTTTCCTGCAACATTGCTAAAGCCTTGCATAGCTTTTTGTGATTTAGTTAAACTATCAGTAAATTGTTTAGTTTTACCTATAATCGATATTGAAACTTTTTTATCTCTTGCCATTAATTTATTGCCTTTATTAGTGCGTCATATAGACGATCATTATAAGTTTCGGCTATTTGATTTTGATTGTCACTTAAAGTTTTTCCAACAACATAACCTTTTTTGCCCATTTCAGTAAACGTGCTTTCACCTTTTTGATGTTGGTTGCCAATCCATTTTTTATAAGGAAATTGAGCTCCAGGTCTTGAGTATCTTAAATTGCCTACTTCGCTTCGACTAACTGCTCGAGTATTACCTTTTTTAGTTGGGACATACATATAACGGCGGCCATATTCCATAGACCACGTGCTAGGTCTTTTGTCATTACTCTTTAAAGTAATTTTAGCTTCTGTTCTAGTTCCTGAAGCTGTAAATCCCATAGCTGAAGCTCTTGCTTTTGGCACTCTTTGTTTTTTAGCTTTTGCTCTAATATCAACTAATTGCTCTTTAGCAATTTCTCTATGAAACTTAGATAATACTTTTAAAACATCTTTCTGACCATACTTGTTAAATTCTTTACGTAATTCAATTAACTCTGAATTATCAATCGTAAAATTTCCTGATAGTTTAGCCATTATTTTTCATACCTTTTATTTATTACGTTAACAATTGCATTAAACATTTCCATATCTGTTTCCATTAAAGCATTAGGATCTATTCCAGTTTCAACTGATATAGCTGCAACTAAGTTAATAAATCCGTTTAGTCTTTTAAATTATCACTTGACCCAGCTAAGTCGAGCTCGTCAACTTTTTCGATCCAAGTGTCATAATCATCTGTAACGCCATTTCTTTTAGCGCCTAACCATGCAAGATATAATAACCATTCATAACGCTGCTCATCATTTAATTTTGAAATTGGTACATCAAACTTGCGCTCGAATTTTATTATATCTGCAGGCTTTACTTTAACTTCTAATGTTGTCCCGTCATTCATCATGACGATCATATTTCCCATTATGAAGTTGCTCTTGTAATAGTTCCGGACGTTGGAAATGCAACAGACATAGTTGCAAGCTCACCAACAGCATTTGCCAATGGTATATGTTGATTTACTAAAACCGTACCTGAATAGCTAGGATTAGTTGAACTTACAGATCCGGAAGTGGGTTTAACTACAAAAGCTGTAGTTGTTCCAAGTAACGGAAATAAAGTTGCGTCAACCTCGCTTGAAGCAAAATCTTGCTGAAACTCGATCGAAAGAGTACCTGACTTAAGGCCCCCCGATCTTGTTTGAAATGTTGACCCCATACTTGTAGTCATTATTTCATCAGCTGTAATATCTAAAGTAACACTTGCTACGTGGTCTGAAAGATCCACGCTGTTAAGTACTACACTTGCGTCTGTTAAAACAAATTTAGCCAAAATTAACTCCTTTCAATATATTTATTTTAAATAAGGGTATTGAAAGAAAGTTTTATATGTTATTAAAGCAAAAGACCGGAACTTAGTCCGGTCTCTTACTCGTATATTAAGGGCTGCTTATATACTTTTTTTGAATCTAATATTTATATCTTCAAATCTTTTCTTTTGAGCAGCTCTTAAAAATTTACTTGTATCAAATCTTTCATTAGTTGATTCAAATAATTCAGCTAAGTTTAAAGCTAATTGACTAGTTATTCGATCGATAGACTGATCTTTTTCATTTATATATAATTCATCAACTATTTTAGCTATTGCTTCGTAATCTTTTTTACTCATTGCCATTAATTGTCCTCCTTTTTATAAACAATTAAAGAAGCGCAGTCCAGTTATTTTTTCGCTAGTTAAGTTTATACTGCTCCTGCTTTATATTATTTTTTAATAGGAATTTTTAACCTTGCAGGCAATACGCGAATCTTACTTTTTTACTCTTTTACTTCTTAACAAGTCTGGAAGCAAACCCAGAAGCTATTTTTCAAATCGTAACGTCATGCACTTCTTTAATTGTTTGTTTTACTAAATACTTTACTAAGTTCTTACGGTTATGAGCGTTTATGTTTGCTTACTTAATGTTTAACCAACCAGTAGTACCCACATATTGTAGTTGCTACCTGCTAAATATTAAGTAGTTCATACTGTCTTAAGATTTTAACCATTCAATATATGTCATATAATCTAAAAATTGAACATAACCTTCGGAATTAACCACATCAGCGTATTGTATTTAAAAAAACCAAACAACTACTCATAACAGTAAGAACTTAGTTTTAGATATTTGCCTCCCGTTTTTTATTGTCGTGGCTCTCGACTTCAGGGCTGCTTTTTTTAGTTGCCGCCTGATCAACAACTTATATTTATATTATATACATGTTTTTTTAATTATGTATTAATTTTTATTATTTTTATTTATTACGGTTGTTTACAAATGAATTGAAAAGCGCTATATCTTATTCAATACCTATTGCAGCATGAATGCCAAAGCTTGGATTAGTTCCAGATATTGTATAATTTAAACGCCAATATTGATCCGTTACAGCTCCAGCAACACTTTGAAAGTCTGCGCCTATAGCTGTTATACCAGTAAAAGTAATTCGATCAGTCGGGCTTGTAAAGCTTGAATTGTCATCTGATTGTAATTTGAAAGTTATTGTTGGAGTAGATGTCCCGGAAACACTATAACAATGAATAGCTGCATAACATTTTTCTGTTGCTCCTACCGCTCCTAATTGAGTACCGGTTGAATTACCTGTTGCAGTTAATGCAGAATCTAATTGAATTGTTCCTCTAACAACAACTTCAGATGATTGATTTTTGCTAATACTAAACGGAGCTATTTGTCCAACTTCACCTAATATTGAATAACTAAATAAAGATGACTTCATAAAGTAAGCTATATTGCCTACACCAGCGTCAGGAACTGTTGTTACGATTAATTCATTTCCAACAGAAGCACCCAATAACGCGTCTGGCTGATTTGCTCCAGCTTCATAAAATCCATCTATTTGTAAAGTACTATCTTTAAGTCCGCCAAGTGTTTGATAAAAACCGCCTGAATTAATAGTTGTTGAATCTAATTGTTCAGCGTTAATTTCTAAGTTAACTGATGTTACGTGGCTAGAGAGATCATATCCCCCACTAAAAACTTTACCGTCATTAAATACAAATTTAGCCATCTACTTCTTCCCATGCTTCGTTTACATCTGGCGTGCTTTTATCATCTTTTATGAATGTGCCGTCTTTTTTTCTTGCACGTTTCTTTATTATTCTAGTAGGTTTAATATGTCCAGCCTTGATTAATGTTTTTGCAACTTGTTCATCATCAACTTCAATAACTTCTCCAGGCTCTTTGCCTTGAACTTTTTTTGTACCTACAATTTTATATTTAGCCATTATTCGCCTCCACAACAGCCGCTTCCGCAACAGTCCATTAACTTGATCCTTTCGTATAAACTTCTATTTCTAAATTAGCGCCTATTCCGTCAATTCCATTTAAATTAAAATCTGCGCTGTAGTTTGTCATATTAATTACTCTAGCGTCTGTATCGGACAGCCCTAAAGTTTTATTATTATAAATAATTTGTCGAATGCTTTTACTTCCAGATCCTGTTACAAACTCATCAAGTTTATCTTGCGCAGTTCTTGCGTCTGATCTTTGAACAGCTATTAAAACATCAAAAGTATAAAGATCAGTTCCGCGTTGCATAGCTAAATCAAATTCAATATTTGTAGGTATAAATAATGCTATTGGAAAATTTATTGCATTATCAGGAATAACGTCGTAACATCTTAAACCACTAATGTTGCTTAAGGTTGTTTTAAGCCCGTCTCTTATTTGAGCCATTGTAGCCATTACGCAATTCCTAAAACTGTGCCTTTTCGAAATGGCGCGATCATTCGTGTTATTTCTCTGTTTTGTTGTATATTTACAACTCCAAAATCTCCAACACCTGCAACGCCTAAAGGAGCATTACGCATTGCAAATAATTCTGAAGCTAACATTAAAGTAGCTTGTCTAATTTGTTCTGGGACGCTTGCATAGCCCCACTTAGCTGTTATTTCAGCTCTTGCTCTATTACTTGAATAATCTAAAGGCCATTCATGATTGCCGTCTGAAATAAGCTCAACAATATAAAATGGATTTCCTTGAATGCCTCCAACTACTCCATTAATAGGCAAAACTTGATAATCGCTTGACGAAACAGTAACCTCATAAGTGCCATCATCGTCATCATCATACTTAACAACTAAACCAGTAGTTGTAGAAATATCATCAACTCGAAGCCTATAAAGGTCATCTGTAAAAAATTTTCTAGCGCTAGCTGATCCGTCTTGATAAAACTGACGGCCGCAAAAAGCGTCTATTTGTCTGCTAGCTGCATTAACTGCGTCATCTAATAGATCGTCATCTTGACTATCACTTGTCGGAATTCCAACAAATGCTTTTAATTCATTCTGAGTACAGTAGCCATTACTAATTGCCATAAAAAATTATTTCCTTTTTTTTCGGCCTTTAGTTTTTGACCCTTTCATTTTTTTTCCGTAACCATAACCTTTAGGCATAATTACTTTTTCTTTTCTACTTTTTTTTCAGCTTTAGGTTTTGCAGTTTTTGTTTCAACTTTTCCACCAGCTGCTTTAATTGCTTTTTTAACTTGTTCAGCACGATCAGCCTTTCCATAGGTTTCATAATGCTTTAACTCTTTTTTTAAAGCTTCTATTAAATTTTTATCTTTTGCCATAATTTTTCCTTTTAAGGTTTAAGGTGAATCAGTTGCCTGATCCACCTAAACCAATATTACTTACTTATTAGAAAGTAGGTGCAATAAGTCCTGTTCCAGTTATTGCGCTAATTCCAGCAGGGTATCTGCCAGAAGCAAATGCGCTATAACCATAAACAACCATTTTAGTTGTTAATGATCCAGCGTTTGTTTCTTCAAATTTAAGTTGGAATAATCCATCTTCAAAAAGAATCATATCATCTGCTTTTACTATATAAATAGCGTCTTCATTAGTACCTAAATCAGTTCTAATGTTAGCGTCAGTTATTACAGGTAATCCCATAACACTTCCAACCACTTGACCATAAGCAGCAGCGTCTCCAATACCTGCAGCATTGTCAGGATTGTTGCCAGCTGGTAATACTAGTGGACGGTTTGTTGTGTCCACTCCAGCGGTGAGGAAACCCCACCTTCTTGGGTGCATTAATATAGCTGTTGCTGGTGCAAATCTATTTGAATTGATTTCTTGAACTGCGTCTGCAAGCTTAGGATAAAGTTCTGCAACAGTTGGACTTGCGTCTGTGTATGTTGTTGAATTTATTCCTGAAACTTGAGAAATTCCTAATGGTTGTCCAGAAGATCCAGATCCATTAATCATCAAGTTATCTAATTTTGTATAGTATGCGGAAACTAAATCTTGAAAAATAATATTTTCAAGACTGAAACCAGGTTGTCCACCTCTTTCAAGAGCTTGTCTTGAAACATCTTGCTGACCGGCAACAGTATCAACATTAACTGTTAATAATGTATCGTCCATATTAGTTTCTTGGACAGCTGAGTTTTGAGAAGCTTGTTCAGCTGCTGCGGACCCAGTTGTAATCCTAGAAATTTCTACTTTCATGCCAAAATCAGGAAGAGGTTTTTTAGGAACAGCATTATACAATGGTGATCCAGCTCTTGCTATTGGTGCAAATTCATCAACCAAGTATTGTGGGACAACTAAACCTGTGAAGGCTCCTGTTCCAACGTCTCTTGATTCATGGTCTTGATGTTTTCCGATTCTTTCTTGTGCTTTAAAGTCGCCTTGTCTTGATCTCCAAGCGTCTGCAATGAAAGAGTGATCTCCACCTTTTCTATACATATCTGGCTCTTGGACTTCAACAATAGCTTCTTTTTCGCCTAAGTCTTCATCTTCAACATTAAGCTCTTGTCTACTTTCTTTAACTGCTTTAAGAGTTTCTGCGGCTTCTCTAGCTTCCTCGATTTTTTCGTTAAGCTCTTTTACTTCAGCATGCAATTCATTTGATCTTGCAAATTTTGCGTCAAATTCTTCACTTGCTTCCATTTCATCAAGCTCAACTACGAGTCCATCTAATTCAGCTACTTTTGAATCTCTAGCTTCAATTAATTTTTTCAATGTAGTTTTTCCTTTATGTTTCTATTCTTATACTTCTGCGCAGAGTGAGTTTTAAAAGTGTGATACACGGCCAAAAACTCGGCTACACGTCTTATCGAATGCCATCTCTTTCAAGTTTCATTTTTAACAATTCAACTTTGGGATTGCTTCGCTTTTTATCAACATTATCGCTTTCAGCAACTTTGTTAACAAAACCTTCTAAAATTTCTTTTGCTTTTGCAGCAATCAAAGATAATTTTGACAATTCAGGTGAAAACAGAGAAGTAAACGAAGCTA
>CAACVF010000256.1_pt1 | contig 11589 bp, 13 predicted proteins | sample 2381781 | NCBI WGS metagenome assembly CAACVF01 (sample SAMEA5211967, study PRJEB30684) | marine metagenome | biome: Marine; feature: Epipelagic; material: Water | collected 2015-10-15 | depth 60 m | reverse complement strand
TTTAATAAACCAAATATCATAAATAAGTATTACCTGTTAGCATTAATATTGTTGTCCAATATACCAGAAGAATAGAATAAATTAAATAAGTGAATTTCATGCACCCCTAATATTCCTTATTTTTTATTTTTCAACAATTCTTTACCAAGTTCTGCATAATGAATAATTTTATTGTACTTATCCTCTAAGCTTTCTCCATCCTTGCTTCTAACTGCATATTTCACAATATTACCATCTACAAAGTTAAGCTTATTGGCTAAGATAAATTTTAAAGGGCTTATTGGAAGCTTGTAGTGCTTACCACCTATTTGTCTCTGAGTAGGCTTTAAAAGCCCTCTATGAGCCTTTATCGTACCCTTTTTGTTCTGTTTTATACTATTTTTCCTATCCATTTACCTTTATTGTCTAAAATCATTGGGTATAGCATAGGTTGTCCATTTATGATTGCTCCTGTACCTATTACAAATCTTAACCTAAAATTTTTAGAATATTCAAAAGCTAGACTCGATTGTTTCGTCAGGCATCCACATTGTAAAGACCACACTAAAGAGTCTGGGTTGCTAAAATATTGAATATTAAACTTTGAGTGAAAATGGAACTGACATACATTCTTTCCATACTGCATAGCCAATTTTAAGCCATCTGCTGACATTCCATGAGTAAAAAAACATTCTGTGCCATCGCTTAATTTAAGATTTAATTCATCAACCCATTTCCATTTATGATCTACTTCTAAAAATTCATTATATGATCTTAGATAAGCTTTTGGCATACCATGTTTTAAAGCTTTTCTATAAATTAATGATGAGTGATTAGAGTGCAATATTAACATTTCAGGAAATATCTTTTTAAGTTCCCAAATGTATTTCTTGCTAATTCTTAATTCATCTCCAGCACTAGGTAGATCAGGGTCGCTATCGTGAAATGATAATGCGTGTTTATCTAATTCGTCTCCACCATTAACAATTAAATCTGGTTTAATTTTTTTTTTTAATGCTTTAAGAAAATCAAATGCTTGTGGATGATGATATGGGATGTGTAAATCTGAAATGCAAAGAATTGATTTATAACTCATACAATTAATACTTGTACTTGTTTTTTTTATATTTGTAAAGTGCTAGACCCTAGCAGAGAGCAAAATCATAATTACATATCCCATAGCAGTAATTAATGAGCCTGTGCAAATTAATAAAATTTTTTCTAATCGTTTAACTTTATCTTCTATTGCATGAATCTTATCATGCGTTAATTTTTGCATAATTCTGCAAAGTTTTTCGTGAGATTCTATTTTTTGTAATGCGTTTGCTTTAGCCATTAGTATTTTTTCTTTTTGTTTTTTAAATATGCTTTATGACTAGAGCCTTTCATAATTTTGCCATTTGGCATTCTATGAAAACCTTTAGGAACTTTTTTCTTTTTTTTTGCCATATTAATTTACTACCTTTCCACCTGACCATTTCATATCAGGTAATCCATTTTCATATTTTTTACCATCGTATCTTAAAACTTGTTTTCTATTACTACCCTCAACAAAAGAACAATGTATCCACCCACTATTAGCTTCTCCTGTCCAATATTCAAGAATTAATTGGTCAAAATCACAATTAGCTTCTATCCAAACTGCTACTTGAAGATTTGAAACACCAGCTATTTCAAAATCAACCGCCTGTCCTTTTGCGTGTTGCGAGGTCTTTTTGCTACCTATCGCTTCACAAAGTTCCTCAGAACGAAATCCTGAAGTAATAATAATTGGTTTATCAAACTTTGCTCTTACAGGCTCTAATACTGTATAGCATAAATCGGTTAAGTTTTTTATTTCTCCACTACCAGCTTTATTCTCAATTCCTTTACGAACTGCGGTCATAGATTTTTCAAATTCTTCTAATTTAAAATGTTTTGATAATTGCATAATTTCTCCTATCTTGCGTTACAAGTTTTGTTTTATTATGTTATTTCTTCCCAGCTAGTAGTATCTTCATTCCATTCATAATATTTACCATCATCAGGTCTAGCAATTGGTGCTTCCCAAAGACAAGTTGTTTCATTTAATGTCCAGCTTGGATAATCTTTAGGTGGAATAAAAGCATCTTTATCTTCATCATAAGTATATCCTATTCCAGCATAATTTTTTCTTAAAGGAGTTCCGCCTAATAAATGAACACCTCCTTTAGTGTTGTAAGAGGTTTGTTTCCAAGTATCGCTTGTGCCATATAAATTATTTAAAAAAGTTATACCAGCAGACTCATCGGTTGCCGTGTTGTTGTGTACTGATTGAACATCAATAACAATATTATCATTATTTAATTTTGCAAAATGAGCCATTATGTAGTGTAACTTCCTGAACCTGTAAATTTTAATATTGTATGATCTCCTGATGTCGTAACAGTAGGAGAACCTGTAACTGTTGTTGAGTAATGTGCAGTTGGAAGTTTTATAATAACAACTCCTGTTCCGCCATTTCCGCCTCCACCGCCAAAATAGTTACCGCCAGCTCCGCCACCACCTGTATTTGCCGTAGCATTAAGAGCACCAGAGCCTGGAGACGCACCTCCGCCCCCGCCATTTCCTCCAGCGGGGCTACCCCCCGAGCCAGCACCTCCGCCAGCATAATAAACTGATGAACCAGTTATTGAGTTAGCAACTCCATCGCCGCCTGGCCCACCGCCACTTAAACCTGTAGAATTACCTCCTACTTCAGAAGCACCGCCTCCGCCTCCGCCAGAATGACCGCCATCAGGATTTGGGTCTCTACCTCTACCTCCAGCATATCCCTCAACAGGGTCAAAGCCACCCTGATTTCCAGCCCCTCCATTTGTTGCTAAAGCTGAACTTGTTCCTGAGCCGTGTCCTCCCCCAGCCCCCGAGCCTCCAGCATTTCCATTTCCTGTATTTGCAGAAGTTGCGTTTCCGCCACCTGTTGAGGTTATATTTGTTATTCCTGTGCCAGCAATACTTGAATTGCCGCCTTTTGTAACTGAGCCACTGCCGCCTCCAGGTGCTCCACCTCCAGCCGCACCTATTGTAACAGTAATTGCAATTCCTGTTGAAACTTCACTATCTGTTGAGGTTCTGTATCCTCCAGCCCCACCTCCGCCAAAGGAAGCACCACCCCCTCCAGCGACCACTAAAAATTCTAAATTATAAGGAACAACTGCTTTAACACCTGAGCCAAATCCTAAAATTTGATAACCAAAACTCATATTATTTCCTTACGCATCATTAGCAGAGTCAGTAGTATAAAATATTTTTAAACCATGTAATCTAGCATCACCAGCCATATCATCATTACCAGCCGAAACATCTCTATAAAATCTAAAATAAGTTAAATCATTATCTGCTGGAGTGCCAGCAATAGTAACTGCTGAACTTTCTGCTGAAACTAATAATTCTTCTACTGCTCCTTGTGCATCATCGTCAACTGTTATAGCCGTTCCATAAGCAACATCTATTGTTTCATTGTCATTCATAGCAACACCTTGTAAAGCCCAAGTTACACCTGTTGTAGCCGCTATTCCTGACCAATAAACTTGATAAGTAATTGTTCCTAAATTCCAAGATTTAGGAAAGCCCACAGTAAATTGTGCGTGTTCGTCACTATCTTTATCAAAATCTAAAACATACATATCAGGTCTCCCCGCCGTTGTTTCAACTGCCGTTATATCTGCACATGGATTTGAAGTTGTTGGTGTCATCGCATTTGCTGGTATCCAAATAGTTTCTTTTCCAGCAATTTTTATCGCACCTGTTGCATCTGCTCCATCAACGGCTTTAGCAACTCCTGTTCCATTTGGAGTAATAGTAATATCTCCATTTGCTCCATCAGTTATTGTAATATTACCTGAGTTTGTACCTTTATTTGTATCTAAAACTAAATCATATGTACCACTTGTTGTTAGAGTAGCCGCCGCCCCACCTGACCCAATAATTGTTTCTCCTGAGCCTTTTGGTTTAATATGTAAATCAACATTTGTTTCTCCACTTGCTCCTAAAATTGGAGGATCACCTGTTGCCGCATTTGTAACTTCTAATTCATTAACTGCTGAAGCAGTTGTTTGAAATATAATTTGTTCAAGACCATTTTCATCTCCAATAAAATGTGCATCGTCTATTAAAATATTGTGTGAGTTAGTATCTAAATTTCCACCAAGTTGAGGTGTAGAATCTCCACTTAATTCTGTTGTAACTGATGAGTCTATAAAATCTACTGTGTTTGCAGAAGTATTAATATTAAATAAAGTTATGGAGTCTGACCCATCGTAATATTTAACAGTATGTGTTCCAGCCGAACTAGAATCTACCCACATACTTCCAGCCGCTAAACTTGATGGTGCTGAAGTTGCTAAATTAGTTGTGTTAATTGCACCTAATATATTATTAAGTTCAGTACGAAACGCACTAAACCCTTGATTTGCTAAACTGTAATCTGAAACTGAACTCATATTTATTTACCTATACTCCTATTTTTACATTATTACAATTAAGATTTCAAACCATATCCTTTGGCTACATAATCAAAAGTTCTATCTTGTGCCGCCCCACCACTATTATAAAAGGTTATTGTAAATCCTGTTTTTGTTTTGCTCGTAATTGCATAGTAATCTCCTGTTGCCATATTTTGAGCCGCAATACCTACTGCTGGACTTGCATAAAAAGCATTTGTATAAGTTATTGCTTTTGCTCCAGCACCACTAGCAACATCTTCTTCACTTTCTAATCTTTTTTCCATTACTAATTTAATTTGCATTTTAGTAACTTCAGGTCTTGCTTTATTATCATCGCTTTCTAATTTCAACCTAAATTTAAAATATCTTCCTTTAATTGTAGATTGTTGAGATATATCTTGATAAGTGGAAATTGCACCTAAAGAACTTGTGCTTGACCCTACTTGAAGAAAAGCATTACATTTTGTCCCAGAGTTTCCATCAAAAGGGCCAGCCGCATCATCAAATAAACTAGCACCTCTACCACTATCAAATAAATCGTATAAGTCATTTGCTATCATATCAACAGTTGCTTGAAAGGTTGCATCATAAATAGCATCTAAAGATAAAGTATTTCCACCAATATAAAATCCTGATGATTCTATATTTGCTTGATAATAAGTTGGATTTGAAGTTGCGTCTGTTCCACCTAAGTCAAAATCTCCACTTGGCGAATCAAAATTTCCTACTGTTGAATCAAATAAAGTTATCGTGTCTAATGTCGCTATTTGTATATTATCTGAGTTTGTTCCTTTGACGCAATCTCCATCAAAAGTACCATTCCAACTTTGCCCTGTAACTGCACTAGCAGATTCTTCATTAATAGTAGATAAAACACTAGAAAAATGTTCTAAGCCTGAAATATTAGTATAAACAATCGTTTCATTGTCAGATTCGTTTCCAAGTTTATCAACTGCCTTAATAAGAAAAGCACCTGTTCTTGCATTAATAGTAACACTATTAGATTTTCTTCTTACAACTTGGGTTAAGTTTGTTGACCCCGCCCAACTAGCATTACTCGTAACATCTTGGTATCTAATTGCATAATAAGATACATCTAAATCTGCAACAGGAGTCCATTGTAATTGCATTTGATTTGAACCAACCATTGATACAGATAAAGTTGAAACATCTGCTGGAGTATCTGTTGCTCCGACAATAGTTCTGTTTGCTGATGTATAAGTAGATGAAACTCCTAAAGCATTTATAGCTTTAACTCTTACATTATAAATTTTACCATCAACCACATTAAGCATTTCATGGTTTAATTGAGTTCCTTTTGCTACAATTTTATAATCTGATTCTGTGCTTTGTTTGGCTTCAACTTGATAATATTGAACAAATTTATCTGTACTTGCACCAACAACTATATTTAATCTTGTTAAAACAACTCCATCTGAATACTCAACTAATTCATCTGTAAGTGTTAATGAAGCTGGAGCAGAAACAGAATATGGATTTGGAAGTGTTGTGCTTGGTGTTGAAGCAACTTGTGTTTTGGTAGCCCAAGTATAATGTGCGTCTTGATGAATAACCAAATTAAGATCAATAGTAAAATCTTCGTTAAAAGTTATTCCAATTACTCTATGAGGTTTGGCAGAATATCCTAAAGAAGAAAGAGTAATATTAACTATATCTCCAATAACTAAATCATAAGCATCAAAACCTACTGTTAATTGTAATCCTTTTGAATCTCTTGATCTTCTTAATATAACTTCTGCTAATTCTAAAGCTTGATATGGACTTGTTATTGTAGAAAAATCAAATCTTCCCTCTAATAAAAAACCACCATCAGCAGTTTTCATAGTTGCGTGTTGATCTGCTGAAGTATAACCACTATCATCTATTTCAGGAAATTGTACTTCGTCAACTTGGTAATTTCTATCAGGGTTAATAAATGAAACTATAACTCTATTATATTTATTTGATTTACTTTCACTTGCTAATGTATAGCCACCTATAATATCATCTTCTGTTAAAGTTATGGAAGCCGAGCCTGTGGTTTCAGCAATTAATTTATATTTACCTGATGAAAAAGGTAAATATGATCTTGCTCCTTTTGTTAATTCTCTAACATTATCAATTACTTTTCTTGAAGTATCTATAACTGCATTACAATCTAAAACATCTATTGTTGTTGAGCCATAAGCAGTAACATCGGTATCGAAAACTCCTGATGAAGTATAAAAACTTGGTATATCAATATTTGCTATCGGTATTCCTTTTCCATATCTTTCGTTTGTTAAATAATCTAATAAACACCAAGCTGGATTATTAGAGTGTGCCGCAGTTTGTGCAACTGAACTAGAATTATAAGCAACAACTTTTTTACCTTTAATGATTGCTTGAATTTGTGGTATTGAACCAAACGCATCTTGATTCCATTTAAACTTTAAAGATAAATAAGCAATACCTCTTAATCTATGATTTGATGTCCAAGATGTTAGTGTTCCTAATAAATCGCATTGTGCCTGACTATCAGTTCCATAATGACATTTAACACTAATTAAACTTGCACTATCTTTATAAAAGTTTCCATCTCCTGACCCTACTGTTCTTAAAGTATCATCTGCTAAAGTTCCTGACCAAGTAACCTCTTTGTCATCAATAAAAATTTTTTCTACACTTTCTATTTCTCCCTCACATAAAGCTAATGCAACATATAAATACTCATTATCAGTTCCACTTGTTTCTACAAAAACTCTTGTACCGCCAACTTTTCTTTCTCCATATACAACAGGAATAGATTGATCGTTAGATTGATGGTTTAATAATATTCCTTTTTCGTAATTATTAAAATCACTATCTCCAAAGTCAGGTCTATCAGGTCGTCTATTAGATAAAAATAACCAACCTATTGCAAAGATTCCTAAAGCAACAAAAGGATTAATGTTTCCTAAAAATTTAAATACTCTTACAACTTTAAAAACTTTAGAAACTGATTTTGCGACTTTAAGTAATTTTTTTATAAAAAATGATTTAATACCTGTTTCATTAATAGGTTTTCCATATCCACCTAATTTTTTTAATATTTTTTCTTCATCTTTATTAATGTAAGCAATAAATTCATCTTTAGGTGCATATCTATTTAATATTTTTTTTCCTATTTTAACTAATAGTTTATCAAACCAATTAAACATTATGTTCTACCCCACTTAATATCTAAAACAGTTTCACTAGCAAAAGCCATACCTACATCACTACTAAAAAATCTTTGTTGGGATGTATTGTTTGTTTTTCTTCCTGATTTTTTTTCAAAATCAGCCCAATGAGAAACTACATTAAGATTTAATACTGATGAGGTTTCGTCTTCTGCTATTGTGTATGTTTCAATGTTTCCTTTATATAATAAAAAAGGGTCAGCTATAATTGCATTATTAGCATCTAAAAATGCTCTATAAATGGTTACTGCATCATTAACTATATTTTCTGCTAATACTAATGATATGTATGTTTGATCTGCTCCTGATAAAGCTATTGATATGCTTGACTTACCTATGTCGGTTTCTTCTGATACTTCAGGATAACTTACTAAAAAACTATTTGATGTGTAAGTAACACTAGAGCCTGATACACTTGAAGTTAAATCATGTACGCAATCTGTAATATTTTGTGGAGTTCCAAAACCAATCGTAATTAAATGAACAGGCTTTATCTCATTTGTCGCTAGATGATTCTTTACTGATGTTGTTAGGCTTCTCGTCATATTTCTCGTAACTTCTTCTGTTTATTTTTATACTATTTAATATTATATATTTTGCATCAATCGTTGGCTCATTATACTTTCCTAAATCGTTTGTATCCATATTAATATTTTCACTATCAATTATTTCTTCAGCAAGTACATCAACATTCATCCAATACTTAACTTTGTATTGCATTAAAAGGCTTCTTCAACATCTAATTCGTATTTATATAAAAGACTACCATCTTTATCAGCACCTACTGACCCAAATTGTTGAACATCTCCTGTTAAATGAACTGTAAAAGAAACATCGTCATAAGTAACTGCTGAATTATTTGTTATATCAGCTATTAAAGGTGGCTCTATTGTAACAGTTGCGGCATTACTTGAACTTGTCACATCTGAGACAACCATATAAACTTTTGTATGTGAAGCAAACTTAATAAAATCTCCCGCTTTTAATCTTCCAGCACCATCTCCAGCAAATCCATCCATAGCAATAGTATTGTCTCCAGCAGATTGTGCTCCATTAACTAAAACACTTCCTGTTTCACTTCCTCTAGCATCCTCTATCTCAGGCGGAACAATAGTAAAGTTTTCTTTTCCACTTCTTTGCTTAACTATAAAAGCCATAAGTTCTCCATAAACATCTGATCTATTTCCTGTAATTATAGAAACAGTAAAAGCCCATCTTTGAGAATCAATAGTTCTTGATAATTTTTTACCACTTATAGATTTAGATATAATTGTACTTTGAATAGACTTAATGCCCATTGTTTCAAATTTAGAACTTGCTATTGGAAATGCACCACTCATTATACTAATTCTCTCCTACCTTTTTCGTTTAAAGCATTATTTATTATTGAAGTTATGATACCTCTGTTTTCTACTAAAACACTATTAAAGCTACTTGAATCTATGGCTTCAATATTAAAATTAACATTAACATTTCCACCACCTGTTCCTCTTGCATTTTGTTGTATTTGACCTGATGAGTTTGGTATAAAAAGTTCAGCACCTCGTTCTCCTACAACAACAGGCTGACCTTTTGATACTGCTCCACCTTTTGCCATAAATGGTATTCCACCACCACTTCCACCACCACCGATAGCATTAAGAATCATTTGTAATCCAATTTGTCTTTTAAGATTAGTATTTTGTTTTCTAATCATATTATCTCTATCTGCTTCTTTTTTAAATAATGTTTCTGCTAATAGTTTTTCAATACCCATTAAAGCTATTCGTTCAATAGTTTTTTGAATAATTGTAATTAATAATGATTGTGCTAATTCTTTAAAAGAAGCATTTAATTTTTCTCCTAAAACAACTGCTCTAGCAATACTATTTGCAAATCCTGATACTCCTTGCTTTATAACATTTACTATTTCACTTGATATACTGAATTGTTCGTTTTGTTTTTTTATTGATTCTAAAACTTCTTCTTCGATTGTTGCTTTTTTTTTATTTGCATTTATAAGTTGGCGATCTGATTCAAATATATTAAATATTACTTTTTCTTGTTTTTCTAATTCTTTTGTTACTTTTTTATGGCTACCAAGTTGATCTAATAGCATAGTTGGGTCGTATGCTTTTTTTTGTGCTTCAAAATTAGAATTAATTTTTTTCTCTACATTATCTATTGCTTTTCCTAATGCAAGAAAAGTAGCAGTTGTAGCCGCAACAGAAGCCGCAACTAAAACTAAACCAGCACCTGTTAATGATGCTAAGGCTCTCATACCAGCTACAACAGGAATTATTGCTCTACCAATGTTAATAAACATTTTGGCAAGTTTAAAAGATATAAGAATTTTAAATGCGGTAACTACTTCGTCTGAGTGTTTTGCTAAAAATTTAAAACCATTTACTAATTTTTCAACTCCTACTGCTAAAACTGTTCCAATGGTTACTGCAATCTTGTCCATTGTTTCTGAGTTTTTTTCTAATGATTTATTAAGATCGCCAAATTGTTTTTTAAGTTGTGAAAAGAAACCAGCATCTAATAGAACTCTTTTAAAGTTAAAAACTTTATCTCCTATCATTGATAAAGTACCAGATAATGTATTTGCTAATTCATCTGTTGCTCCATCAAATCTTCCACCCTCTCCAAATACTCTTTCAAATGCTTTTACAGTTTCTTCAACTGATACTTTCGCACCAGCAGAAAAACCTAACATATCTTTAACACCTTTATCTCTAAATAAATCTGCGGCTGATATACCAGCAGATAATGACCTTTGGATTTGTTCCGCAGTTGTTTTAAAATCTAAACCTGTTACTGCCGCAACATTACCTGTAATTTTCATTAAATTTGCTAGTTCTTTAGCATCATCACTAACAACTGCTAATACTCCAGACCCAGCTTGTATTTCTTCTAGTGAGAAAGGAACTTTAGATGCAAATTTTGCCATTTCATCAAAAGCTTTTGCACCCTCTTGTGCTGACCCAAATAAGAATTTTAATTGAACTTGTAGGTTTTCAATTTGCTTTCCTGTATTAACTATATTTCTAATAACAAGACCAGCACCTAAACCAATAAAGGCATTTCTTAAATTAAATACTGATTGTTTTAATCTTCCTAGACTACCTTGTAATTTGCCTAAAGCTTGTTTCGACCTATCTCGTGCTACTATGTCTATATTAAGTTTTTGTGTTGCCATTATCTTTATTTTCTATGTTGAGCCATTCTCTCTTGACTTTTATACTCATCTTGCTCTTTTTTCAAGTAAGCTAACCAAAGATTATAATGGCTTACAGGCATATCTAAAACTTGTTGAATTGTGATGTGAAGTCTGTCTGCTACAACTAAAAGCGACCTTGTAGCTGGGTCGCTACTTACTTTTTTTCGGCTTCCTCGTAAGAGGTGTCTAGCAAGATTTTATTGGCTACTGATGCAATAACATTGGAGTCTGCTTTTTTTCTTAATGCAATTTTATCAAATGGGTCAAAAGCTTTTGTTAATTCGCCTTTATCATTTTTAACTTGGAGTTTCATTATAAGCAAATCTACAAGAACATTTAAGTCTTGGAAATTATTTGATTTCTTAAAAATAATATTTTTTTCTTCAAGTGTTAAAGGCTCTGAATAAAAAACAGATGGATTACCATTCTCGTCTTTCCACTCATCAACTTCAATAGTAATAGTTTGTAAAGTCTCAAAATGAGTTTTTACTCTATCTATAACTGACATAAATTAATATTAAGCAGTTCCTCTTGTTAATGTTCCTGTTCCTTGAAAAGTAACTGATCTAGTAGTTATTCCATCTAATGAAACATTGACACTCATTCCTGTTACAATCCCTGAACCTGTAAAAGTTTCATCTCCTGAACTATTACCCTCTGGTGCTAATATAAAAGCTATTGTAGTTCCAGCAGTTAATGTTTGTTGTGGAGAATCAGTTTCATCATAACTCATTTCTAAAGTTCC
>CAACVF010000251.1_pt1 | contig 11677 bp, 14 predicted proteins | sample 2381781 | NCBI WGS metagenome assembly CAACVF01 (sample SAMEA5211967, study PRJEB30684) | marine metagenome | biome: Marine; feature: Epipelagic; material: Water | collected 2015-10-15 | depth 60 m | reverse complement strand
AACATCACCACATTTTGTTACAGATACTGAAAAACATGAGTGTATACTTGAAGAACCACTAGTTTTGATTGTAGGTAGTGAAATACCTAACATACGTAAGATACAACCTATACTAGAACACGTTATAAAAAACAAAAAAGAGCTACTTATAGTGGCACAGGTTGACCAACAGCTAAAATCAGCCCTTATGATGAACAAAGTAAAGGGTAATATTAAGGTAAATATTGTAGATTTACCAGGTTTTGGTCCTACTAAGCAAGATACAGTGCAAGATTTAGCATTTTTGACAGGTGCTACAGTGATAAACGAAGAATTAGGTGATGATATGGATTTAATTACTGTTGATTGCCTTGGGAAAGCCAAAAAAGCTGTTACAAACGCTAAAAATACTGTAATAACTACTATAGACCTTGATAACGATTTAACAGAACGCATAAAAAACGTAAAAAAAGCTATAAAAAACGAAAGTAGACCGTTTTTAAAAAGAAAAATCCAAGATAGACTAGCTATGTTGTCTGGAAAAGTTGGTATGGTCAAAGTAGGTGCTGCTTCTAAAGTAGAACTGAAAGAAAAGAAAGACAGAGTAGAAGATGCCATATATGCTACTAAAGCAGCTTTGAAAGAAGGGATAGTGCCAGGAGGAGGAATAGCACTATTGAATGCAGCTCAAGAAATAAAAGCAAATGGTTGGGGTGAAGAAATACTACTTAACGCTATTAAAGCACCTTACCAGACTATATTAGACAATGCTGGTATACTTGAAGCTGTAGAACCTACTGATGGCAAAGGAATAGATGTAACAAATGGTAATACATGTGAAATGATTAAGCATGGTATTATAGATCCAGTACTTGTTACTAAGTCAGCACTTAAAAATGCGGTAAGTGTTGTAACTACTATTATATCCGCTGATTGTATAATTTCAAACATGAGAGGCGATGCGAGCAATCAATAACTATATAATAGTACAAAAAATAAAACAAGGGCCAAAGACAGTTGCAGGTCTAATTATGACAGAACAATTAGACGAAGACAATAGGTATATAAAAGCTAACGTAATATCTGTTGGTAACCTTGTAGAAGGAATAAAAAACAACGATGTTGTTTATTATGACAAACATGCTGGACACGGTGTTCAGTACAAAGAAACTCTTTACCATGTAATCCGATCAATGGATGTGGTATTGATAGATTAGACACAAACCAAAAACCATAAACTATAAACTTAAAATCGCAAATTAACCTAATTATTAAAAAAAATAAAAAAATGAAAACATATTTAATATTCAATGAGCAAAGTACAGCTGCTTCAGTTGGTGACGCTGCTCATGATACAGCTTGTTATCCTTTAGATAGATTTTTAGGCTTTACAAACTTAGTAGGTCATGCAACTGACCAAGATATCGATATGCTATTTAGAAGTTTATCTGAACCTGACAATCCAGCTTCTGCTGATAAAATTACGTTTAGAATAACAGATAATAAGCATATGGACTTTATGAAAGCTGTTGTGAGAAAAATTAATTCTCACCCTAACTCGGATGGTGCTATCGTTATATACGATGCAGCAGCAGGTATTGAGCCTGACTTACCAAGCGGTGTTTCAATAGAAGCTTTTTCAATAACAGTTCAAGACGCTTCGTAAATTAATTAATTATTAACTTAAAAAACAAAAAAAATGGAAAAATTTGTTCTAGTAAATGAGCAAGCAACAACAGCTAGTATCGGTGATACAGCTCATGATGTAGCTTGTTTCCCTGTTAGTAATTTCTTAGGATTTACTGACGAAACAACTGATTCAACAAAATTAACTTTAATGTTTAAACCAATGGAAGAGTCTATAGGCTCTGACCCAGACGGTTGTGACAATGTGGTTTTAACTATTACTGATAACGCACAAGTTACAGTTATGAAAGAAATTATTCAAAAATTCAACAGTTCTAGAGCTACTGAAGACGGTGTTATCGTTTTAGGTGATGCTGAAACTGGAGAGTTTTTAAGCTCTAACATAACAGCAGTTGAAGTTAACATTCAAACAGCTGCTTAATAACAGTTGAGATTAACCGCGCAAGATTTGCGTGAAATGAATATCCTTAAGTATTACAGGCTCACAAGAAAGTGGGCTTGTAAGACTTACGGGATTTTAGACGCAGACTTAGAACTTTTATTTTATTTAGATTGTGAAGGAAGATTCACACGAAAAGATTTCATGGACGGAGTATATACATTTTCTTGGGATAAAGCCAGGTGGGACAGGCTTAGACAACAAGGGTGGATAGACGTGTGGAGACATAGAAATCGTACTACTATTAAATATAGTGTATATAAGACATCATACCGATGCAAGCAATTAATTAACCGAATATATAGAATATTACTAGGAGAGGAAGATATGCCCACGTCAGATAGAAGCGTATTCTATAATAACAAGTCATATACAGACAAAGTTTATAATAAAGCTATAGATGATATGATTAAAGACAAAAATAGATAAAATGAAAAAAGAATCAGCATTTAAAATGAAAGGCTTTGGTGGATTTGGAACAGAAGAATCACCTGCTAAAAAAACAATAAAATACGGAGAAAAGTCTTATACTAAAAAAGATCCAAAAAAATCTTACATGGGTGATAAAAGCAGAAGCGAGTTTGGATTGTACAAAGCTGGAATGGGGGCTAAATGGCACGAATATGGTTTTCCGGGAGCAAAGTATTCTGAAAAAGATACGAAAGCAGCATCTAATGCTGAAATCAACACGACAGGAGGTTTGGCTGGTACAATCGGTTTAGGGCTTACTTCTGGTGCGGCAGCAGGAGCATTAGGAGCAGGTTTAACTGGAACTGGTATTGTAATTGGCGAAGGAACACGAAGAATGAGAAAAGGCCAAACTAGAGCGAAAGACAGGCCAGCATCAAAATTTTCAGGAGGAAAAACTTGGTCACAAGCTAAAAAAGAAGGAAAAAAGAAAGGTAAAATATTTAGTAAAAAGAAATAATGCCAGGATCACCAATGCAAAATAAAATGTTTGATAAAACTGAAGGGTATGTTCAAGGACGTAACCCTTTTCCTGTATCTAGTTGTGGACGTAGAAGAAACATGGGTTCACCGCTTGCAAAAAGCAATGAACCAAGAAAAACAACTAAAGGTAAAGGCCGTAACTTCAGAACAGTAGAAGAAGGTGCGGGTATGACAAGCAAAGGTGTTGCTGAGTATAAAAGAAAAAACCCAGGCAGTAAGTTACAAACTGCAGTTACTGGTAAAGTTAAAGCTGGTAGTAAAGATGCTAAGCGTAGAAAATCATTTTGTGCAAGATCAAAAAGCTGGACTGGTGAAAGAGGTAAAGCTGCTAGACGTAGATGGAGATGTTAACTAATAAATAAATAAATATGGGATTTGATTTTAAGTCAGAAAAAGCTAAAAACAAAAAAAATTATAATAAAGCAAGAGATTACAATACTGACAAGTATGATCAATCTGCAACTCAAAGTAAATTTACATTTACAAAACTAAAAATGAAAAAAGGACCATTCAAAATGAAATCACCTTTTAAAAAAGCAAAAGGTATGGACGGTAAGGCTTGTTGGAAAGGTTATAGACTAGCCGGTACTAAAAAGAAAGGGGGTAAGACTGTAGATAACTGCGTAAAAGCATAATGTTTAAAGATTTTAAAATATCTAGTTTTAAAAAATTAAAGCCACCTAGCAATAGTAGCTTTGACACTGCTCAAGAATTAAAAGAACTTAAGAAAATACCTTTAAATAAATCTTTTGTAAAAAAGTTTGACAACATAGAATCTGCTTTTGCTAAAACTGCTAAAGACAATAATGTAGAAAACTACGATAAAAAAGTAGCGGCAAAGTTAATAAAAGACTCTGCGCCTGTAATCTTAGAATTAAAGAAACACTTCAACAGGCCTAGACCTAAACAGTTAGACAAAAGCTTACCTAACTACGAAATGTCTTCAATGAAGACTAAATCATATCCCTCTGGACATTCTGTTCAAGGAACATTAATAGCAAAAGTACTAGGTGATAAATATCCAAAATCAAAATCTGCATTTATAAAAACAGGTGAAAATATATCTTATAGTCGTAGAGTTGCCCGTGCTCACTATAAGTCTGATAGCAAGATGGGTGAAAAACTAGGTAACTCAATGTACAAACATATAAAAAATAAATCGTAATGAAAAAAGCACCAGCAAAAATGAAGAAAAAATCAATGGCAAAGATGGCTAAAAAATCACCTGTTAAAAAACCTTTAGTTGGTAAACAAAATAGACTTCCAAAAGAATTAAGAGATAAAATATTAGCTTCACCAGCAAAAATGTTAAAGCCTGCTGCGTTAAAGATGATGAAAAAATCACCATCTAAAATGATGAAAAAGAAATAGTGAGTTTTAAACTAGGTACGGCTAGAAAGCCAATAGCTAATAGCGGTGTTGTAGATAGAAAGCTAAGCTTTAAATCTAGCGATGCATCTGTACCTGGCACTCCTGTAATAAGAAAAAACTTAGACCCAGGCGTTATGGGCGAAGCTAATATGGACGGTAGTATATATATTAGTAATAAAATAACACCTAATAGTTTTGAAGAAAGAAAAGTAGTGATGCATGAAATGAGACATGCTACAGATATGAAGCTAGGTAAGTTGGCTTATAACGATGATAGTGTGTATTATGACGGTGTGACATATCCAAGAGAAACTATTAATGGTAAAGATATGATTAAGGTAGATGGTAAATGGAAAGAAGCCGGGGATGATTTTCCTTGGGAAAAAACAGCAAATATATGAGTATATTAGGTAAAGTATTTTCAGCAGGTGCTGGTAAGCTAGTAGAAAACGTAGGTGGTATATTAGATAATCTAACTACTACTAAAGAAGAGAAGCTAGAGGCACAAGCTAAGATAAAAGATATGATAATGAGTTACGAAGCTGAGATGCAAAAGCAAGTAACAGAGAGATGGAAAATGGACATGAACTCAGATTCATGGCTAAGCAAAAATATAAGACCATTAGTTTTAGTCTTTTTAGTTGTAGCAACAGTATTATTGATATTTATCGATGGTGGTGTTATAAGCTTTAAAGTAGAAGACAAATGGACAGACTTATTACAATTAGTATTAATAACAGTGATCGGTGCTTATTTTGGCGGTAGATCACTAGAAAAAGTAAAAAAATAAAAATATGAGTGCAAATATAGATAGTGGTGTAATATTAGGTGCGTTAGGTAGTACTTACTCTAGAACAGCAACAACAATAAAACCACCAACTGGTATGGTAATAGCAGCGATAACATTTTTAAGTGATAATACACTAACAACTCTAACTGCTGAAAACCCAGATAAATTTTTTAATTTAGCTCACGCGGCTAATGATGATCCTAACAGTGATAGTACAACAACTGTAGATGAAGGTATTGGTGGTACAACTGCTTCTGGAGTTGATTATCCAGCTGGTATAACAATTTATGGTAGATGGACAGTTGTAGTGCCAGAGGCTAGTGGTCAAGGTATAATCTGTTATTTCGGTTACTAATGCCTAGAAACGGACTTGGGATGCCAATCACATCATCATCTGTTGGTGGTGCTGTGCTTAATGTAGACGATGTTTTGTGGGAAAGCTTTGGTAGCGATGAAATAGCTATTAACTACGCAGAAAACTACACAAATATTGTATTGCATTCACAAGACGCAACAGATGCTGAAGCTTGGACTAAAACAAATACAGCTATTGATAGTACGTTATACGAAGCTCCTGATAATTCAACTACAGCTAATGCAATAAAAAGTAATAGCACAGGTGAAAAAGCCTATAATATAAGCCAAGGTAGTCTTTCAGTAACCGCTGGCAAAACCTACACGTTAAGTGTACATGTTAAAAAAGAAAATTTAGCTTTTGCTAGAGTTTATTTTTCTGATGGAGCTTCAAAAACAGCTGATTTTAATTTAAATACAGCTGCAGTTACAAATACTTCTAATACAATTAGGACTCAAGTAGATTCAATGGACGATGATTGGTATAGATGTTCTATAACATTTATAGCAACATCTACCACTTCAAGTGGTTCAACTCAAGTTTTTGCATTATCTGCGGCTGGTGACAACACTCCAAATATAGCTGTATCAGGTATAGTATTAATATATGTATGGGGCTTTCAATTAGAAGAAAATATAGAAGCATCGCCTTATATAGTAACAACAACAGAGGCAAGAACAGCAACAGAAACTTTAAACGACTTAAGTAGCATATGGGATTTTGACAGTGCTGATATTATGCCTGAAGCAGACCCTGATAGTGAAGGTGCTTGGGAAACGTTAGATAATTTAGTTTTAAATGGTACTTACGAAGAATTAGGTAGTGAAGAATTTGCAAATGGTTCTTTTACAGGAGTTGCTGATGGTACTGATGTTACTACTTTAACAAATTGGAATACTTATGGTTCTCCTACATCAAGAAATGTAGTAGATAATAAATTAGTGATAGTTGCAACAGGTAGTAATCAGGGTGCATATTATACGTTAAGTTCTTTATCAGCAGGTACTTATAAATTATCTGTAGATGTAAGTGGAGATGTTGGTGCAGGTGCTATGTATATAACAGGTGCTAATAGTTATAATGTAGCAACTAGTGTAGGAAATGTAGAATTTTATTTTGTTGCTTCAGGAAATACAAATATATTTTTTAGAGCAGCAAATAATAATGCAGGGACTACATCTTACACTAATATATCAGTAAAACAAGTTGATCCAAACGATAGGTGGTCATTAGATTCAAATTGGTCTATAGTTAATGGAAAAGCCACAAGTACTGGTAATGGTAGAATGTATCAATCTATTTCACAATTTGAGTCAGCCTCAAGTATAGGAACAACTGTAGAAGTTACTTTTAACATAGTAGAACGCACAAGTGGTGGTGTGGTAGTTAATTGTTACGGTGGAGTATCAAGTGAGTTTAACACTGTAGGTACACATTCTTTTATAACAACAACAACAAACAACCTTAATTTATACTTTAATAATTCTGGTGCGGGGAATTTAGTAGGCTCAATAGACAACGTAACAGTTAGAGAATATGCAATACAACCGCAAGATGTTTAACAATATAAAAATACAATAAATGGCAACACCAAACATAGTACCTAGAGCCGATAGCGAAGGTGGTATAGGAACAGCATCAAAATACTGGGCATCAGCATATATAGATTTAATATATGTAGGTGCTGGTAAAATGGGTAGAGACGCAGATAATCTTTTAGATTTTAGTACTGATAATCAAATAAAAATTAGAGTAAACGGTACTAATGAAATTTTTATGAACAACGCTAGATTTGCTCCATCTACAAATGATGGGTATATTTTAGGAGGTGCAAGTAATCAATGGTCCGACCTTTTCTTAGCATCAGGCGCTGTTATTAATTTTGATAATGGTAATGTTACTTTAACACATAGTAGTGGGCAATTATTAATGCCAGACAATCACAAGCTCAGATTTGGTGACAGTGGTGATTTAACTTTATATCACAATACTGATTCTTATATAGACAAAGGTGGTGCTGGTAATTTAATATTCCAACAAAATGTTGTTGACAGTGATATAATTTTTAAAGCAGACAATGGTTCAGGTACTGCAACAGCATACTTAACTTTAGATGGTAGTGCTACTATAACTCAAGCACATAAAAATTTAAGATTTGATGACAACGCACAGTTACAACTAGGGGTTGGAAGTGATTTAAGATTATACCATACTGGTTCAACTTCGTTTGTAATGAATTACGTAGGTGACGTGAGATTTATAAATTACCAAGACGACGGTGATTTTAAATTTGAAACTGATGATGGATCAGGCGGTACTACAGAATATTTTAGAATAGATGGTGGTAACGAACAAATTGAAATTGGTAAAAACATGAGGTTTGCAGACAATGTAATAGCAAAGTTTGGTACTGGTGGTGATTTACAAATTAAACACAATGCAACTGCTAGCTCAATTGAAAATTACGTTGGAGATTTAACAATTTTAAATACATCACAAGATAACGACATTGTATTTAAAGGAGATGACGGCCAAGCAAACACTGCTGTAGCTACATACTTCTACCTCGACGGCTCTTCAGCTACTCATGATGGTAGCGCTACAACAGCTTTATATACTAACTGGCCAGATAAATCTAGGATTAGTTTAGGTACTGGTCATGATTTATATATGTATCATGATGGCTCTAACACCTATTTTGAAAATGAAGTTGGTAATTTAACAATATTTAACAAACAAGATGATGGTGATATAATACTTGCGTCAGACAATGGAGCAAGTGGTACTACAGCTTATTTAACTTTAGATGGTGGTAATACTAGAACAAATGTTCATAAAGATTTAAGATTTGACGATAATATAGGTACGGTTTTTGGTTCTGGTGCAGCTTTAAAGTTACACTCTGATGGCTCAAATGGACTTATAGATAATTTTCAAGGAAGTTTACTTATTAGGCAGCAAGTAGATGATGCTGACATTGTATTCCAATCAGATGATGGATCAGGAGGTGTTACAACTTATCTAACTTTAGATGGTGGTGAAGTAAGAACAAAAGTACATAAAGATTTTAGAGCTGATGATAACGTAAAAATTCAAGCAGGTACTGGTGGTGATTTAGATATATATCACACGGGAAGTAATGCTACGATAGATAATGCTACTGGTGATTTTATTATACAAAGTTCTACCGACAACGGTGATATAACATTTAAAGCATCAACAGGTACAGATGCTCCTGCAGAGTATTTTAAATTAGATGGTGGTGTTGGATATATGATTGCTAGTAAAGCGATTAGAGCTTTAGATAGTGTAAACTTACAATTAGGTGCTAGTGCTGATTTAACTTTACAACATAATGGTACTGATTCTCAAGTTACCAATTCAACTGGTAATCTTCAATTTACTAACACAGCAGATGACGGTGATATTATATTACAATCAGATGACGGTAGCGGAGGTACTACAACTTATTTTTCGTTAGATGGTAGTTTAGCCGATGGTACCTACACTTATACTAAATGGCCTGATAATTCTATAATAGCTCTTGGTAGTAGTAATGACTTGGTTTTATGGCATGATGGAAGTAATAGTTACATTAGACAAGTTGGAACTGGTGATTTAATAATAGAAAATATCACAGATGATAAAGATATAATTTTTAAATCTGACAACGGCTCTGGTGGTACTACAGAGTATTTTAGGTTAGATGGTGCAAACGCTCAAACAGAGTTTGAAAGAAATGCTAAGTTTTTAGATAATATTAAATTAATGGTTGGTACTGGTGAAGATTTACAAATGTACCACGATAGTAGCCACACTCATATTGTTAACTATGCTGGTAATTTAAGAATAAGACAGTTTGCTGATGATTCTGATATTACACTTGAAAGTGACGACGGTTCTGGAGGCACAACAGCGTATTTTAGAGTTGATGGTGGTATAACAAAAACTGTGTTTGTAAGAGATACTAAACATGAAGATTCTAAAAAAGCTTTGTTTGGGGACCAAGATGATTTACAAATATACCACGATGGTAGTAATAGTTATATATCTGATCAAGGCACTGGTTCTTTACAAATTTTAACTAGCAAGTTAGCTGTAAGCAACGCGGCTGGAACTGAGGCGCTGCTAAACGCTACTCAAGATGGTGCTGTAAATTTATATTACAATGGTGTTGGTCCCAAACTTGCGACAGCATCTGATGGTGTTACTGTAACAGGTAGTTTAACACCTTCACTAGGTGTAACAAAACCTATAGCTTCAGCTGCAGCAAACGTAGCAGCAGCAGTTGCGGGTAGTATATATACTTTTAGTGACACTGACGGTGCTGTAGTTACTTTACCAGATTCTGGTGGTGGTGGTCTTGTAGGACAAACATTTGAATTTGTATGTACTGCAACAGTAACATCTAACTCACACAAAGTAATATTTAGTGATACGACAAATGAAAAATTTATAGGTAGATTAACAGCTATAGATACTGATACAGATAATACTCAATTAGTATATGTACCGGTAACAGCAAACAAAGCTATAGTTATGAATGGTACTACTACTGGTATTACTGGTAGTAGATTTACAATAACAAACGTAGCTGCTGATGTTTGGATGATAGAAGGTTATGTACATCACACAGGTAACACAGCAAATCCGTTTGCAAATAGTTAATAAAAACAAACAATAAAATATGGCAACACCAAATATAGTCCCAAGAGCGGACAGTGAAGGAGGTTTAGGAACAGCAAGTAAGTATTGGGCGTCAGCTTATATAGATGCAATAACAACAACTGGTAACGTAACTATAGGAGGAGTTGTAACCGCAACTTCTTTTAACGGCATACCTTTTTACTCTGACGCTGCAAACAACTCAATGTATACGCATGATGTATCTGGAACAGATGATACGGCGGCGAATAACACCGCTTATGGTTTTGCTGCTTTAGACGCAGTTACTACTGGGGATAGTAACACTGCTATAGGAAAAGGCGCTGGTAGTGCTATAAATTCTGGTTTTGACAATGTTTTAATAGGTGTTAGTGCAGGAGATGCATTAACTACTGGTGGAGATAATGTAGCTATTGGTGTAAGCGCTTTGAGCACAGAAGATACTCATGGTAGAAATGTAGCTATTGGACGTAAAGCTTTATTTGTACAAGACGCTGGTGCAGACGCTTATAATGTAGCTGTAGGTTACCATGCCGGTGCTGCAGTATCAACAGGTCTTTATAACACAGTATTAGGTGGTGAGGCTTTAAAAACAAATGTAGACGGTTACAAAAACACAGCCATAGGTTTTAGAGCTTTAAAATCATTTGAAGCAGATACAAGTGGTCATGGAGAAAATACAGCTGTAGGTTCTAACGCTGGAGAAAACATAAGCACTGGTACAGGTAATGTAGCTATAGGTAAAAGCGCTATTGGTAGTGGTGTTACAACAGGTAATGACAATGTTGCTTTAGGTCTTGGCGCTGGTCTTTATTTAACTTCAGGTAGTGATAATATACTTATAGGTAGTTATGCTGGAGACAATTTAGATACAGGTACTAGAAACGTAGCTATAGGACGTAGTGCTTTGAGCGCTGAAAATGCTCATGGTTATAATGTGGCAATAGGTTATGAAGCTTTAAAATCACAAGATGCTGGGGCTAACGCATACAATACTGCTGTAGGATATAGTGCTGGTTTAGCAGTAACAACAGGTATTAAAAATACTTTAATAGGTGGTTTAGCAGGAGACGCTTTAACAACAGGTAATAATAATATTGCTATGGGTTATGGTGCTTTAGGATCGGAAGATACAGGTAGTAGAAACGTTGCTATTGGGCAATCAGCATTATCAAGTTTAAATTTTAACGGTAATGGATATAATATTGCTATAGGTCACAATGCTGGTTTAAACTTATTAACAGGTGTGCAAAATACTATAATAGGTCCTCAAGCCGGTGACGCTCTTACTACAGGCTCTTATAACATTGCATTAGGTTATTCAGCTTTAAGCTCAGAAGACACAGGTAGTAGAAGTACTGCTATTGGTTATTTTGCTTTATCATCACAAAACAATGATAGTGATAATTACAATGTAGCTATTGGTCATTCTGCTGGTGAATCCGTTACAACAGGTACTAATAACACGTTAATAGGTGGA
>CAACVF010000192.1_pt1 | contig 11705 bp, 28 predicted proteins | sample 2381781 | NCBI WGS metagenome assembly CAACVF01 (sample SAMEA5211967, study PRJEB30684) | marine metagenome | biome: Marine; feature: Epipelagic; material: Water | collected 2015-10-15 | depth 60 m | reverse complement strand
TATAGCGTTGATGACCCCCAATAATAGTCATTGTTTTTTCGTTTACTATTATAGGGTCAACTAAACCAAACTTATCAATGCTTTCTTTTAAATCATTATACTGCTTTTTAGTAATCTGTCTAGGATTATATTTAGCAGGTTTTAATTTATTTATTAGTATTCTTTCTATTATCATTTTTTAAATCTTTTTTCATATTGTTTTTCGTATTCTATTTTCGCAAAAATTCTTGTGCAAACTAATTCGAGGTGTTTTATTTTTGCATATAAATTTAACATTCTATCGTTTTCGCAATTATTATGACAATCGCGGCACAAGCCCATAAGGTTCTCAATGTAATTTAATTGACTATTTTTTCCCGCCCCCATTTTACGTCCCTCTAAATGATGAATGTCTACAGCGCGGTCATTTTCGCAGAGCTCACACATTACAAAACAAGTTTCTCCGTAATCGAAGAAATCCATATACAACCTAGTGTGTTTTTTCATATTTCTTAGGTCTTTTATGTAAATCATCTTTAGGTGATGAATATATAAAATCACCACCACAAGCAAAACATTTGCCTTGTTCTATTAAACTTACCATTGCACAACTACAACAGAATCTAAACATTTGACTTTCATTATTCATTTGTACAGCTATTTTCATATACCTTCTTTATCTTTGCTAGTGTTTCTCTAACACAGCTACTACAGCTAGAAGGTTTTTTATTAGTATTAAATACTTTATTATATATCTTAATTATTAATGCCTGGTCTGATCCTGTTATTGTTCCTTTAGTTCTAGCTATTACTTCTTCATATATCTTTATTTCATCTTCTGTCATCTGCCTAGAATATGGAAACATTTTATTTAGCTTTTGTTTTCTTTCTTCACAACCGCAATCATCACCTAATACCTTTTTAGCTACTTTATCAATTCCTGTAGCTTTTAATACCTTTTCTACTGAATCTCCTAAGCCTTTACTTTTTGTCATTATTTAAGCCTTTTAAAATTTTATCTTTTAATTTAACATCATCTAGTATATCAAAGGTTTGTTTTAATATCACGTTAATAGAGTTTGTTATTATATTCATATAATGAGGTTGTTCAGCTAAAAAATAATCTTTACCTTTCTCATCTTTAAATGATAAAACACTATCAGGTTTAAAATCATTTGTATTGCATTTTTTTAATGCTCTTATTACTCTTGTTTTTTTCATATAATTGCTAATATAAATAATGTTATTAATGCTAGTGTTGTAAATCCAACTACTATATTGGCTACAAATTCTTCTTTATCTTTCATTTTTTAAATAGGTTTTTACGTTACTAATTGCCTTGTAAATAGTAGCTCTTGATATTTTAGTTGCAGCAGCTAACGAGTTTAAACTGTGTGATTCTCTATAGTATATACGGAATAACTCTGCATCGAACCAGTATAAATCCTGTAGCTTTTCTTCTATCCAATCTAACCTTCTTTCTACTAATTGTTTTTCTTCTATGTCTTTTAACACATTATCAGGGCTAATAGCTTCTATTATACCGCTTACATGATAATCATAATACTTTCTATATTTATAATAATATCTGCTAGTATTAGAATGTTGCTGATTAATCATAACCCTAGCAATATAAAAAGTCATTTGTTTTTTTTGTATTATCTCGTTGATTCTTTCTTGGTCGCATTTGTATAATTCTTCTATAACAAAACTTAATAAATCATCATGATGTTTACCGCTAGATATATTATACGCCATGTCTTTTAGCTTATAATAATTATCTTCAAGATATTGATTTAACATATTTTATTGATAGGGGGCACATTCATCTGCTTCATTAAATTGTATTCTATATTGCTTAATTTAGAAGATTCTATTTCTATAATGTTTTCAAATCTACTGTGCAATTTCTTATAAATATAATTTAATATAGAATCGTTTTTTTTCAAATCTCTTAAAATAAATGACATTTCAGCACCGCTATCAAACAAAATTATAAACAAGTGGTTGTTAGTATCAACGTAATCATCATACAATCTATCCCTTCTAGTATTAAAAAATGTAGGCTTGACTTTCATTGTAATTTTTTAATTAACTCATCTAGTCTGTCCTCATCAAAATAAGTGTCATCTTCTCCATAATAAGAAATATACACACCGTCATTTTGTATATTAAATTGCAAATTATATTGTATATTGTCAGCATAGCCGTTTTCTCCTATTTCCTTTCTTTCTACTATTTTGCCTTTTGGCGTTAAGTCAAATGTTATTGGTAATTTCATTTTATAAATCCTCCCATATATGTTTCTATTACACTAATTGCAGTATCTAAGTCATAGCAGACCTCTGCAATATAATCTCGTTTTCTTAATTCTAATATCCAATACCATTGATCTTCTGTTGGCTTATTATACCCAACCTTTAATTCAATAGCTAGTCCATGAAAATACTCATCTGAATCAAGTTTCTTAATTGGCTCATACAGTATGAGATCAGGGATTCCCTTGCGGTAGCCAGTGGCTTTTTGCTTATTTCTAATGCTGTGATATTTTTGATAGTGTCCACCATTTGATGAACAATATAAATATCCTTGTAAATCTAAGTATTTACATACTTCTTTTTGTAATTGGTATTCTTTCATTTCTTAATCCATTTAGCACCACTATTAGGATTGTAAGATATTGTATAACCTAATGTTTTAAGGTGGTTTTCATATTCTTTTTTTGCTGATTCGTCCATTTTTCTCATTAGCTGACCATCATAATAATCAGGATAGGTTTTCTTTTGTTTATTAAAACCGTTATTAATCCATCTTTTAGCCCTAAGATTTAATGACCAAGTTCTCTCTGTTTCCCACCTCATTCTAGGGTTTGTTTGCGACTTAGTTAATTCAGACCAATATAAATAAAAGTCTTCTTTATCGTCTTTATCCATAAAATCTAAATTGTGAACGGCGTTTTTAAACGCACTTACTCTATCATTTATTTTACTTTTGTTTACTTTACTTATACTCTTACTTATACTTTTACTAGCATTGCGGTCGCATTGCGATTGCTTATTCCAACGCTTATTTGCATTCTCTTTAGCTTTTACACTCTTTGTATTAATTTCTTCTATGTGTTTGTTTAAACGCCTAGAATAAAAGCAACCGTCCTCAATGACAAATAAATCAAAATCTTCTATAACTTGTTTTAAAATAGATGGCTCACATTGTAATCCAAAAGCTATAATATCATATTGACTTGTGCATATTTTATTTTCTTCTGAGAATAACAATTCTAATACCGCCCAGAACACCCCATAAGCTTCATATCCTAAAGTGGCTCTTAATTTTATTATTCTTATATCTAAACGTGCTGAGGAATCGTGGTTAAAGTAAGTTTTTTTCATAATTATTAAATGTATAAAAAAAATAGGGCTTATACTAAAAAGAGAAAATTATATAAACAAGTATAAAAGTACAAGCCCTATCAAATTAAAATGGTGTAGATTGAATTTTTAAATCTTTAATTTCATCTTCTAAAAGAATATCCTTAATGTTTAAGGTATTAAAAAATTTACCCTTCCATTCATTAGATTTAATATAAAACTCAATTGTAGCATATCTATCAAGTTTTATTTTACGATCATGAATAGTTATTGCTTCTTTACCAAAAATTTCAAATTGGTGTTTATGATTAAACCCCGTATCGGATTCTTCTATAGTTATAAACATCTTTTCAAAAACATCACCTTTTTTTGTTGTAATTTCTTCTGTTTTTTTATCTATTATTTTACCTCGTATTTTATACATATTATTTATTTTATTGATTATTACTTCTTTTAAACGCATCAGCTTCTTCTTCGCCAAATACATTATTTTCATAGAATCCTGCTAATTTTAAACAAGCTCTACTCATTGCTCTTTTCTCAGCCATTGCTATAGGATAAGAATTTTGATTATTCATAGGTGCAGCTTCGCCAAAAGTTTCAATAACTTTATCTCCCATTTTAGCAGTTGCTTTTATTATAACACATTTAGTATCTGATGAATTAAACATTAAATCATATTTTATTTGTATATCATTTGATGCTTGTATTTTATCTATACCGCTTCTTGTTATTATAGTATAAAATTTATGCTTAAAATAATCTTCATCAGTTAAATTATTTTCTATAAATAATCTATTTAAGATTTCCTGTTTTGTTTCTTTCATAATTAAAATGGTCTTATAAATTTAACAATATCCAATTCTATTAAGTCGCAAAGCCTCTCAGCATCATCTACGCTTAATTTACTAGGGTTTTTAATCTTCTTTAATGTTGTAGGATAAGACCAATCTAAAGCCTTAGCTACGTCCATTTTATTCATTTCCTTTGCAGACATAGCTATTCTTATAACTTGCCTACGCATCTGTCTTGAGTTCATATTTATGTTTTTAAAATTATTACACAATAATAACACATATATTTTATATATAGTAAAAATATCTTAATAGTTATTAACATTCAAATTGTTAATAAGTAAAAACAAACTTTAATAAAAAGTAAAGATTATTTTACATATATTTGTGTCATTAATCAATAATTATATAACATGAAAAATACAAGTATTTATAAAAACATTGAATGTAGTGTATCACAATTAGCAACTACAATGACTTTAATAGATAATTATATTAAAGAACAAAACGAAATGATAGTAATATATACAGAAAAACTTAATGCAGCTTACAGTACTGATGATGTTAGATTCTGTCAAGATACTATTAAAGACAAAAAAGCTAAGATAAAATCAATGCTTGAGCTTCAAAAGCAAATGTCAACTAAACAATTAATTACTAAACATACACTATAATGAAAGAATATATAATTACAGGCAAGGGTTACTACAAGACAATGGTTAATAGCCCTCTTTCAGTAAAGTTAGAAATGTGCGACATAGAATATAAAAGAGGAATAATATCTTTTAAAGGCACAGAAGAACAACTTGAAACATTTATAGAAACATTAATAGAAGATGAAACCGACTTTAAATATGATAGTTGGTATGAGAAAGAAGAATATAATAACCTAGAAAGAATTTATTTATTATGAGATCAACACACTTAACTAGAACATTAGATTATTTAAATCAATTTGGTAGTATAACAACGCTAGATGCTTTTAGAGATTTAGGTAATACAAGACTATCTTCAACTATTTTTTTATTAAGAAAAAAAGGATATAAAATAGAATCAGATTCTATTGATGTTCCAACAAGATGGGTAGATAAAAATGGAGATAAAAAACTCACGCAAGTAGTTAGATACAGACTTGCATAGATAATAGACAGGCATATATATTGAACGCATTAGGTTGTGTGACGACCAAATCTAAACAACCTTATATATGCCTATCTACTATTTTTTTTCAATTTATTTACTAATTGTTTAAAATCTTCACGCATAGTTTTTATGTCATAAACTTTATTATTGTTCTTGTCATAAGTATAATACGCACCAATTTTTAAATGTTCTTCGTATATATTCATAATTCCATTAATAAATTTACAGGTAATTTTCCGTTATTCAAAACAACCGCACAACCAATAGCGGGTTTTTTTCCTGATTTTGCATAAGCCATAGCATAGCTTTCGTGGTCAATTCCGCAACCTACTTGCATTCCAAATACTCTAAAATTTTGCCCAACATAATGCTCACAATATGCCTGTGTGTGAAGATGCCCTTGTACCGTATTCATCATATCTGCTCGGCATTTAGTTCTAGCTGTTCCACCTTCACCATGTATATATTGAACACCATCTTTAACATATCTTTCAACAAAATTCCAATTAGGCACTTCTAAGACTTCTTTATAACTTTTAATCCACTTACTAGGGATAGATGATGTTTGTGCCTTACGCATCACCATACGGTCATGATTCCCTATAATAACAGTTGCTTTAGGAAATGCTTTGTACCAACGTGAAATTCTTTTTATTGATAAGTCTAATTCATCAGCTCCACCCATACCATCTGCTGATGTTTCATGATAACTTGCATAGTGATTGTCTATAATATCCCCAATCATTACAACTTCTGTACAATCAAATTGATCGTATTTAGCTAAACAAAATTCTAAGTATTTATTGTTTTTTAATTCAAAGGGACAATGAAGGTCACCCACGCAGAGCACGTTATTATATCCTTCACCATTATTTTTGCGACTAATTTTTATTAAGTCGTATTCTGACTCGGTTAGTCTAGGTCGATATGGTCTTAAATTGTCTATTTTTTCTTTATTTTTTCAATCGTTCTTCCCGCAAAATATGCTGAATAAACCACCATCAAAAGATTGGTGTATATTGGCGCATACATTGGGTTCATTGTGAATCCCCCCGCATTACCATCAAAAAATGATATTATTACAAATATCATAGTTAAAAAAGCTAGTGTCATTGGTCTGATATTTGCAGGTAACCAACCTGCTTTTGCATCAGCTTCCCAACGCCTTGTAACTTGTTCTTGTGCGTTTGCTTCTGCTTGTGCTAATATAGATTCAAAGGTATTTTTTAATTCCATTGCTTCACCTTTGCTCGTCACACATTTGTCAACAATTTTATTAACATCTAATTTTAAACCTCCAAACAGTTTACCTAAGAAACTCATAAAGATTTATATTTAATTAAAGGTCTATATTTTGTTTTGTTGTGGTCATCTTTGTAAGCTACTAGGGTTTGTCTTCTATTGTCTGATATTTTCCAACTAATATGAATCCAAGAAGGATAATCTGTATCTTTATTTGCTGTTGGTGGTGGTGTTCCAAACTCTAATATGCATTGGTCATAATCTAAATCTAAATCAATAAGGGCTTTATAGATTTTAAGGTTATCCATTTTGCCCCGTTTTATAAATTGACAATCAATAGCTTCATAGCGACAATGCTGTGAATTTTCAGAAGAACCAATAACCGCTGATAACTCAGGGCTTCTATAACCGCTCGTAATCCTAATTGGGGCAGATAACCGTTCCCGTATCGGCTGCAAAAGGTGAGCGGCTAGAAGCCTTAATTTAATAACCCCCTCTTTAGTTGGGGTGTTGTTTATTCCTAGTCTTAACGCTGTGTTAGATTTAACTAACTCATGTAAGGTGAAATTCTTAGTTAACTTCATTCAAATTTAGTTAAATATATTTTATCAATAGCATTTTGCAAATCATCAATAGTAATATCTAATTCCATCATTATATTAGCTTCAAATCTTGCAACCTCTATACTATTGTCAAAAACAATAATTGTAGGCACAGCTAGTATATCGTATTTTTCTTGTTGTTCAGGATTGTTACATATAACAATATCAGACTTTTCACAATCTTTTAATTCAGCTATAGTATAATTATTATCAGCGTTCCATTCACTATTATAATGCACTACCTTTACTTGACCAACACAAGAACCAATGCAAAAAAAGAAAAGTCCTAGTATTATATATGGTAAATTATTCATTATTTAATTTTATCTATTTTACCTCTTAAATACTTCATATCTTCTTTAATCTCTTTAACATCTTCTTGTGTTGAAAGAATAGAAGCACGAATTAATTTATCCTTTAATTCAAATTCCTTTTCACTAATAGGCATTTCAGGCAATGTCTTTGCAATTTCAACTTCCGCCATTAATGTAAAGTAAGTAGCAGACAATGATATTACAAAACCAATTATCATTATAATAGTTTTTAAATCAAGCGTAAATTCTGAGGATTCGTTTATTTTCATTTCTTACAAGAGTTATCACATTTTTTACCTGAAAACTTCTCTGCTCCACTGATACCAAAACAACCCAACACAACCCACGTAAATGAATCGTAAACATTTGAATTGATGACGAGGTCTTTTCCAACCCAACCAGTAAGTAAATCAGCAATCATTATTAAACACATTATTAAAAAAGCTATAAAACCTATTATAGACTTTTCGTTCCAATCGTTATTATCTTTAAATATATTCATCATAATTTATATTTTATTTTATTATTTTCTATGTAAATACTTTCAGGCTTTAATATAACCTTACCATTGAGATCATACAATAAACCTGTATTTTTTGATTTGTCTAATATCTCTTGCAATTGAATGTTGCAAGGTAAACCACTATTACAATCAATATATTCTGTAATAATTATATTTTGAAATTCTAAAATAGTGTCTGTAAGATATTCTGTGATGTATTCTGTTTCTATTATTGTTTCAACAATAGTATCTATTTGGATTATGGTTTCAATTACAGGTATTTCTATATATACTGTGTCGCAAGTTTCACCATATAATCCACAGTCTGCTAGTGTTGTTGGTACGGTTTCTGCTTCATCTGAACCATCGTTACAATCTGACCAACCGTCATTAAGATAAAATAAGCCACCATCACCATTAGGAACGCAACCAAGAGGGCTATACTGAGTCCAATTAGACTCATCATCTCCACAATAAAAACCATTTTGCTCAACACATAATTCACAATTTGTTTGACTAAATACATATCCTGATAATAAAAATAAATACAATAATTTTTTCATAACTAATAGATTAAATAATTAAACCCAAATTTACACTCATACACAGGCTTATCCCAGTAGTTTAAATATGTGCCTTCTGCAAACAAACCTAAATGCTTAGTAACTCTAATCCCTAATATGCCCCCTGCGTCCATTTCTAGCCATTCTAAGGCACTATCTCCATATTGGTAAGAGAACTCATCTAAACCATAGTGATAAGGCATTAGATTCACCCAAGCATGAAGCCAAAATTTAGGGGTATATTTATAGTATTCAACACCTAGTACAACACTAAGTTCTTTTTGCATACCTAATTTCTCTAATTCTCTAGCATTAAAATCAGCTATTGCTTGACCAAAATAATGCTTGTAAAATTCATCATTAGATGTTGCTAATAATTCACCGTCTTTAAACCAGTGAAAATCACCATTAACAATCTGACTTGAATAGCCAAATTCTTGTGCTAATTGTGGGAAGGATTGTTCACCAGGAATCCAAAAATCACGAATAGGAACAAAACCATAGGGATTATGAATACGGAATAAACCGCCAATTGTAAAGTCAAAATCACCTTTAGTAATTCTATATCTAGTGTCAATAGAATTGTATTTTAAATCTACTCTTTGATTATCTGTATATTGTAATTTAGTTACGCATCTAGTTCCCAAGTATCTAAGCCAAAAATTCTGCTCATTATATATATCGCCACGACTGCGTATAAATGAATAATTAAATAGATACTCAAAATTGGTAGCATTACCAAGAGTAGAATTGTCTGAAATAGCCTTTTCGTTTCCATAGTACCATGTTTTAACTTTGTATTCATAATCAAATCTTGCTATTTTTCTTATTCCTACGGTTAAATTGTAATCATAAGGATTTATTTTTGTAACATCTTCATAGCCTTTAGCAATTGACCTATAATCTTCTTGCTCAATCATGCTAGTATTAATACTCATTGATGTATAAATAGTAGAGTATTTAAAAAAGTCTATTTGCCCAAAAGACAAAAAAGGTAATAATAAAAGTAAACGTATCATAGTACTTTAGTATAAGCATAAGTAACGTAAATATCACAAGACCACCCACCATCAAAAGCAGCATTTGACCAACATATAAAGGGTTTGTTTAATATAGATGTTTCACAAGCCCCTGATGTTCCTGGATTAGACGAAAGACAAAATGTTATATTAGTGGTTTTTCCATTCATCATATCCCGAACCTGTTTCCAATAAAAAGTATCGTTATCTTCAAAGCCTAAATAAAAATTATTGCTTGACGATTCAGTTCCACTTGCATAGGTGCAAAGAATTGTAACAGCCATAGGTGTAATCATATAACCACTTAAAGCACCTACTAAAGTTTTAGGCGTTGTGTGTAATGCCTGTACTTCTGTATTGTTTAAAGAGAATTTATCAGTTTGAATAACATATTTGAAATCCATTTTTTTAGATGTACCCGCACTACCAGATGTAGTATCGTTTACGTCGACCACCATAAGTAAATCACCGCTACCTGTTTGTTGTTCTAACGCAGTCTTGTCTGTTAGTCTTTGTCCCGCCATTGTTTAATTTTTTAATATAATGTTTTAACTTTTTAAAGTTCTCCAAACTCTTTGGATATGTTCTTCTTTTAACAGCCATAAATAGTAATATCTGCCCCTTGTAAAAAACTTTTTAATCTATTACTTCTAGGGACGTTATTATCTAAGTTTATACCTGCGTAATAATTTCTTGTGGTTGGGTCTAAATCCGAACCTGTATTGCTAGTATATTCTGTAAACAAAGTTGAGTTATTTCTTAAATAGTCTATGCAACGCTGACGATAAAATTCAGCTGCATCTTTAGCTCTGTCAATTACAGGTCTTAAATCTTCATACGTAGCACTTGATGACTGTTCTGTTGCACCCATTATTACTATTGCATTATTAACAAATCTAAGTCGCATAAATGGTGCTAATTCTGCAAAAGAAAATTGCACTAATGCAGGTTGGATATAAGTTTCCACAAGTGTTTTATAATTACCTGCTAAACTACCTGCTTGAATATCTGCCTTTATTTTAGCATCTAAATCAGTTCCAAGAATAGGTAGTATATACATATCTTGAGCTAATAAGATATAAGGCATTATTAAGTTGTCATCTACTGAACCACCTAATGCTGTGTCTTTTTTAAGGCGTGTAGCCGAAATCATTAATGTATGTTGTATCGCCATATTGTTATTTTATTTTACGCCTGGATAATGTCCTCTATTAGGCATATTTTCAGGTGCTATTACTGCATCTTTAATTCCTCTTGGTTTTGGTGTATAACTTTTAGGAATGTTATTTACTTTTTTATAATCATCTAAACTCTGACCTTCTCTTAATTCTGTTCCTTCTTTTAATCTATATAGAATTACCTTCCAAGCATGGCGGCAATAAACCCCGCCTTTAAAACGAAACAAATCGTACGGTCTACCTTTATGACCTAATTGTTTATTAACCCCCTCTCTACTCGCTTTATCAATATCTTCTAACCTATATACAAATCCTGACTTTGCTAATCTCATCATATTTTTACAAAATGTTCTAGTCGATTTGCTAGGTTTTCTGCTCTTTTTAATGTACTTAAATCGTACTCTATAAAATGATTTATCTAAAGCACTTGGTCTATCTTCTTTACTAATAATTTCATCAGCAAACTTGTCTTTTTTATTTTCTTTAATTAGTTGTTTTGCCCAATCTTCATAGTCTTCAATTACACCTTCGTCTTGCTCATCTACTACTTCCCAAACTTCTTCGTCTATTATTTCGCCTTCTAATTCTTCAAAAACTAGGTTTAAATCATCATCTGACATTTCCACTAATTCCTCAGTATTTATATCTTCTTTTGTAACGCCTTCTTTTTCTTGGTCTTCTTCACTTTGTGTCTTAGTAACTTCTAAATCAATGAAATCAGCGGGTTTAAGCGATTTAAAGTACAAATCAAGGTTTATATCATTAACTTTAAATATCTTGTTTAAACCCTTTAAAAGCACGTTTTGAAAAGGTATTATAACTGTATTGTTAAATAAACTATAACTATCTCTTAATTCATCAGCATTAGAACCTAATCCACCACCCTCTGCACGTATTCCAAATAATAGTGGTGATGTAACCCTGTGACCAGATAATACTTTGTTTACAACTTCTGTAGATAAAAATTGATATTTCTCAGAAGCACCATTACTATCTATTGG
>CAACVF010000250.1_pt1 | contig 11741 bp, 9 predicted proteins | sample 2381781 | NCBI WGS metagenome assembly CAACVF01 (sample SAMEA5211967, study PRJEB30684) | marine metagenome | biome: Marine; feature: Epipelagic; material: Water | collected 2015-10-15 | depth 60 m | reverse complement strand
ATAGAAACAATCGTAGAACACATTAAAAAAGAATTTAATACAGATGTGGATAACTCTGTCATGACTTACTATGGAGATACATCTGTTGAAGACAGACAAAAAGCAATTAAAGAAATACAAGATCTAGATAGTCCTGTTAGATTTTTAGTTGGTACACCTCAAACAGGAGGATATGGTATTACACTTACAGCTGCATCAACTATGATTTATTATTCTAATGGTTATGATCTTGAAAAACGTCAACAGTCAGAAGCTAGGATAGATCGAATAGGTCAAACTAAACCTATGACGTATGTAGATATTATTGCAGAAGATACTGTTGATGAAAGAATTGTAAAAGCTCTTCGTAAAAAAATTAACATAGCTAGTCAAGTTATGGGAGAAGAATTAAAAGATTGGATATAAAATTTTATGAATAGAGATCGGAGATAATCCAATGGGCAACGTGGTGGTGTCCTGTTTTAACGAGCGAATTTGGTTCGGTTTTCCGAATCTCTAGGTTTTTTCATCAACCGTTAAACCAAAAACCACCACAATCATTTAAAATGTAGGACTTATATATGGTGATTTTAAATTTTTGTAATTAACATTACAATAACACTAGCCATTCCAGCAACTAGTGTACCAACTGATACTAATAAAATACTTTCTACTCTATTAATTTGATGTTCTAATTTTAGAATTTTATCATGAGTCTGCTTTTGCATAATTCTGCAAAGCTTTTCATGTGAGTCTATTCTTTGTATTGCGCTATCTTTTGGCATGTTTTCCTACTATATAACAAATTGGCTCTAATATTTTTCTATATACTCTACCTAATAAATGCATCTTGCCTCTCGCTTCTTGTCTAATATCAATAGTTCTATGAACTGCGATATGTTCTAATGTTTTCTTTAATACTTTATTTGTTTTAGATAATTTTACAAGTGGTAAAAATATTTTATGATATCCTATTTGATACTCAGGTGCTAAATCTTTTGAATGTTTTAACCATATTTTATTTCTAAATGATCCAAAACCATAAGAGTCGTTCATCATAGTGCAGACGATCTTGCCGCCTCTTCCGCCGCCACCATCTCCTTTTTCAGCTGCTTCTGCAGCACTAGCATAGACATCACCAGAAGAAGTTTGATATCCTCCCGATCCTTTACCACCAATTCCAGTAGATACATTGGCTACTCCTGTATTGTCTTGTTGTTCTTTTGCTTCCTTACTTCCAGCTTGAACAACTGGTTGGGCTTCTATTTCTTGAACAAAATCTTGTTGTTCTTGTCCTGCTTCTTCTAATCTTGTTTCATTTAATTTTTGTTCTATTTCTTTTCTATCTTTTAACTCTTGTCCAAGATAAGTTAAATTTCCATCTTCATCATATTGTTGTATTGTTCCATCATCAACTTTTTCTTGTAAATCAATTTGTCTTTCAAGATTATAATCATCATAATCTCCAAAAGCGCTTTGAACATTAATTCCATATTTATCTTGAGTTAAACCACCTTCAGTAGTTTTTAACATATCTATTTCACCTAAAGCTCCTTGAGCTTCTTCATTGTACTTATCAGGTTCTAGTGTACCTAATGCATCAAACACTAAACTTATAGGCCCACCTACTATTTTATCTATTCCTGCTTTTAGTAATGTTGCACCTACGTTAATTTTTTTACCAAGTATATCCACAGTTTGATTTGCAAAGTCTGTTACCGCTCCTGGTATTTGTGACAAGTCATTCATAATATCACTAGCAGTTGAGCCTACTTTAGAGAATGCTTGATCTATTAATCCTTGTTGTTCTGGTGCAAAATCTTTTATGGCTTGAGCACCTAGATCTGCTTCTAAATCATCTAATTCAGAATAATCTACTGTGTCTATAGGAGCATAAGCTTCACCTACTGGAACTCCTTGATCTGGTTGCGTAATTGGATAGTTAGCTAAATCATCAATTGCTTCTTGTGTAAGCATGCCCTCACCAGGTGCTGATATTGGTGCACCTGGTTCTGCTTGAACTCCAATACCTTGGTCAATTAAATTTTGTTCAAAATCTGTGTTTTTTGGACTGTCAACGTCAAAACCAGGTAATGTTCGTCCACCACCTCCGCCGCCAGCATCTACAACTGGTGTAGTTGTACCTACCACTGGTGCTACAACTTTAGGTGCAACATCTATAGTTGGTAATCCACCACCATAGACAGAAAATAAATCTCTTATGTAATCTGTTCTTGTAGGATCAAATCTTAATCCTTCGATACCAGAAACACCACCCAATAGTCTTGGATCTGTTTCTGTAGTTTTTCTTAATCTAGATACATCAATACTAGGGTCTACTACATTTGGGTCTGCTATGATTGATTGTAAGATTTGATCTTCATCCATTACGCTATTCCTCTACTTCTTAATCTTATAGCTTTTTCTTCTTCATCTAAATAAGCTAATTCTGATTGTGTTAAACCAGATGCAGTAATACCAAATGGTTGTGGTGTAGATGCTTTAGCTAGTAAGTTTGGACTAATACCTGGTGTATCTAATTGTGGTGTTTGTATCTGTGTTCTATTATCTGATGTGGGTGCTTTCCTATTAAATAAACCTTTAAAAGCTCTAACATCCTCAACTTCTTGTTCAATAACTGCTTCTTTAGGAGGAACTGGTGTTCCCTCATCTGGTAGTATAAAAATACTACCACCTAACTTTGCAAGAATTATTGCAGCTTGCTTACTACCTCTTTTTAATTGTCTTAAAGCAACAAACTCTTTTAATGAAGTTGGATTTAATAAAGCTCTAGCTATTAATCTATTAGATGCAGATTTAAATAATCTTCTACCAGCTGTAAATAATCTACCAGGAGTTGTAAACTGACCTAATCTTGCTCTAATAATATCAGTAAAAGCGTTTCCAACCACTCCTTCTGCTGCTCTTGTTACAGGTTTTCTACCAGATATTTGTAGTGCTTTATTTAAAACTTCTAAATTTTTAACATACTCATCTCCAAATATTTCTTTTAGAGCAGCTTTGTAACCTCTTTCACCTCCTGCTCCATTTAAATAATTATTAAATGCTTTGGGATCTAAGAATTTATCTAAACTTAGTTTGTCAGATCTAACAGTTACTCTTTCATTTAAGTCTGCTAAAACATCTCTTTGAAATTTTTTATATACATCAGGATTTTTTTGAAGAATATTTTTTAATGTTTTTATTTCACCAATGTTAGCTGGCTTGTATATTTTATTAAATATTTCTTGAGGAGTTGAATTAATTAATTTTCCTTCAAAAGATTTATTTAATTCATTAGTTGTTTGTGTAAAAAGTTTATTTGTTTTTTCTATATTTTTTTGTAAACCACCTATTCTAGATATTTTATTGTATTCAGCCTCATTAAAAAATGTTCTTAATGGTTTTTCATAGGCTTTTATAAAAGCATTGTGTTTACTTAAATTAGGTTTATCATTAACTAATACATCCGCTTTGTATTTATTAAATATAGAATTTTTATATGAATTTAATGCTTCTGGTGATTTACTAATAACATCATAAACTTGTTTAGCCTCCTTTGCATTGTTAACACCTTTCTTAAAAGTTGTTTCAAAAATAGCTTCATCACCTACTTTTAATATATTACCAACATCTATTTGTGTTAACTTTTTTATAATATCATTATTTAAAAGTTCTTTATTACTTATAACTAATTCATTAAATTTTTGTAACTCATCTAAATATTCAGCGCCTGCATTTTTTTTAACTTGTTCTGTATAAGCACCTTTTAAAAATTTTAATCTACCTACATCAACAGTTTCTCCTGCTGCTAAACCTATTTCTTTTTCTCTAATTAATTTACCTAATGCTGATATAGTTTCCCTAGCATTAGCTAAAGGTATTGTTCCCTTTGGATTCATTAATTGTTCAAAAGCTTCTTTTTGAAATAAACCTTCTATTTTAGCAGTGTTAATCATAATTTTTTTCTCTTTATCTGAAAGTTTATTTATTGCTTTTGCTATTTCATCTGTGTTTATTGTTTTAATACCTGTTACGTTATCTAATTCTTTAGCAGCGAGTTTTGCATTACTTTTATATGCTGTGCTTAAATCATTTATTATTGACCTAAACTCTGCTCCTGTAGTTTTAGAACTACCATCAGGTAATCTAAATACAGTTTTAGTTAATAAATCTTCAGATGCTTTTTGTTTTTTTATAATATTTTTAACTACATCTTTATTTCTTCTTTCTACTACTTCTTTTATTAGGACACCTGTGTCATAAGCAGAACCAGTGCTATTTCCATATTGTTGTTTGATTACTTTAAAATATTCATTTAAAGCACCTGCTTGTTTTTGTCCAAATTCTCTAAACTCTGGAATTTTACCTAGTCTTCTAACATTCTCAAAAGACGCTTGTGTTGCTAATAAGTCTGCATCATCAATAGCTTCTCCTAATGTAAATTTTAATTTAGATTGTGACCCTGCATCTTCCAATCTTTTATTTATAGTATTTGCAACTTCATCAGCTTCTAAAAATTTTGTGTCTTCTAAAGTTTTTATAGCGTCATCTGCAAATGAAAAAGATCTACCTTTTATCATATTGTTTACACCTTTAATTAATTTTGCACCACCTAATCCAACAAAACCAGCAGCACCAGATATTCCCGCTGTTTTAAAAGCCTCTGTAAGTAATTGTGAATCTGTTAAATCTTGATTTATATTATAAAGTTTTTGACCTAATTTAAGTCTTGCAAATTCTCCAGCTCCAGCTGATATTGCTCCAGCTGTTATACCTCCTGTTGGCCCAGTGTAAATTGTGCCAACAACAGTTGCAACTAAATCAGGTATAATAACCATAGAGTCTCCACCTAAATCTGCAAAGTCTCCCATATCAAAACCAGTTGCATCTACTAATGCATATTGTTCAGTTTTAGGATTAAAATATTCTAACTCACCTGTATTAGGCCCTGTTCTTACATCTATGTCTTGACCAAATTGTTCAGATAGTACATTTTTTACAGCAAGAGCTTTTTGTTCTTGATTATATCCTAATGAAGCAGCAAATCTTGATTTACTTGTTGCTGGATCATTTACAGATACTCCTGCTTGTTTAGCTATATCTGATGTTGTAGGTTTAAATGCTGACTCAGAATCAAAAGCTCCTCCAAACTCATCATCAGGAAATACAAAATCAGTATACACATCTTCTGCTCTTTCTGCCGCTATGTTTGGAAAAGCTAATTTATAAAACTTTGTTTCATCTAACTTTCCTTTATATGCTTTTTCATACATAATTTCAGCTAATTCAAGATCAGGAATATTACGATATTCAGGATGTTGTTTTTTATAATCGGATATACTAGCCATTACTCCACCAATAGTTTAGGATCTATACCCAAAGGATTAAATATTTTTTTCATACCTCTTGGCCCATCATCTTCTTTTTTATCTTTTTTAGTTGAAGTAGAAGTGTATCCACCTTCAAATACATTCATTTTAGAAAAATCTAGTTCTGTACCACCAGTTAATTCTCTATATTCAAAAGCAGCATTATCATTTCTTAATTTAATTGCGTTTTGCATAATTGCAATTGTTCTTTTTGGATTAGCCCCTATGCCTAACTCTTCCATTTTTAATGCAATATCCCTATCAGTAAATCTTCCACCAGGCTCATCTATTCTTGCCATTAAGTACGCAAGATTAATTGAAGCAGATTTAATTTTACCTAATTGTACAGCGTCGTTTCCTACAAAACTACCAAAGTTTTTTTCAATATAATTATCGATAGCTCCACTACCTGTGTCATCAAAAGTTTTATTTTCACCCGTAGTTTTAAAACCAAAAGCATTTGCAGCTTGTTTTAATTGTGCTCCAGTGCTATCTAATGCTGTAACAAATGAACCAACTGGACCTGTTTTAGCACCTTCTAAATTTTCAAATAAATTATTAGCAGCGTTATTCATTTTAAAAGTTGAAACTTTTAAATCTCTAGCTGCATTTTTTGTTTTAGTATCTCCTAAATCACCCTCTGTTATTGTAACTTCTCCTGTTGGAGATACAGATATTTTTTGACTTTTATCTATAGGAATAAGAACTCCTGGCGCTGATAAAATTTGTGCAGCAGATGCAAAACCTGTTTTACCTGGTGCTATACCATACAAAGGTTGATTAGATGTATTACGAACTTGTTTAAGAGTAGGTATTTTATCTTTTTCAAGAGCTTTAGCAATACCAAGTTTAGCAGCACCACCTTTAATAGCTGCTTCTCTTGCATCATCTGCTGTTGTAAATTTTGCGTATGGTTTTTTTAATGCATCTGTAAGTGTCATACCCGATGCTAATCCTAAACCAACTTCACCATAACCAAATTTTGATTTAGGTGTGTATTCTCTTAGTATACTTTCTAAAAGTGCAGTATTACCTTCTATAGCTTTTCTATCAATATTACTTCCTGGAAAAGGATTTTCTGCGTGTTTAGTTCTATCAACTATTCCAGACATAATACCTTCATTAACTTTACCACCTCTTCGAAACATTGGTCGTTTTAATATTCTAGACATTACTTGAATATCCTTCCATAGATATCAGCGCCTGCTAAACCTAAACCTAAAGCTGTTGTTAATGGACTAGCTTGAGCTGCTTGTGGAGCATCTCCTATTTGTACAGTCCCTAGACCCGACAGACCAGCTACACCTTGACCTAACATTGATAATCTTCTTCTTGGATCATCAACAGCCATTTGTGCTGTTTGTCTTTGTGCATCACGTACTGCTTGTGCTTGAGCTTGTTGCTGTGCACCTAATGTACCAAGGCCAGATATCTGTGCTCTACTAAAGTCTTGAGCTCTCGCTCCTAGTCCTGATTGTAAGTTAGCTAAACCCATTTGATTTGCTAAATCTTGTTGTCGTGCAGCTTGTGCTTGTTGGAAACCTTGTTGTAATAAATTAGATTGTATAGCCGCTCGATTCCTGTCACTTGCTGATTGATACTCAGCTCTTTGTACACCTTCACGGCCACCACCAAATGCACCTGGTATTCCAAGTGTTGCTGCTGCTCGTTGGTTTTCTCTTATTTGAGCTTGTCTATCAAACTCTGTTAATGTTGCATCTATAACTTGTGATTGATAAGGCGACATGTAAGCTGTTGTTTGAGCAGTTGTCATAGGTCCAGTTAATGCAGTTGCTCCTGTTGCAGCTGTTTGTGCCTCTGTTAAAAAAGGTTGATAAGCACCAAGACCTGTTGATGGATCTGTTGCTTGTGTATACGCTGCTGTTTGCAATGCATCTTGTGCTGCTACTTGTGGTGCAAGTTCAGCCATACCTGCTCTTGTAATACCAAACTGTTGTGCTTGTGCTTGTCTTTGTGCAAACTGTTCTGCAGTCTCACCAGGTTGTTGAGTTGTTGCTGTAGTGATACTAGGTATACCAGCTTGTCTTGTAAGATCTGCTGCATATGTTTTACCTAATGCTTCTACATATTCTGGTGGTAATGTTCTTGTTTCTGTTATTGCCATTATGCTCTTCTCTTTTCTAATTTTTTCATTGTATCATACATTCTTTGTGCTCCTTTTTCAATGCTCCCGTTGCCCGCTCCTCGAACAGCGTTAGCCGTCATTACAAATTCGTTCTTAGATAACATAGCGGGTACGTCATCTGCTTTTTCTTTTACACCTACTGGTACAAAACCACCTTTATCTCTGTAGTCTCTTTCCATAACTCCTGCTTTATTTGTTCTCATAATACCTGTTGGCATACCACCATCACGAACATTGTATCTTGCAACAAATGCATTTTTACCTGCATCATCTAGTGCAGAATACTCTGGGTCATTTGCATAATAGTTATCCATATAAATTCTCATTTGTTTACCTACTACATCTTTTCTTGCAGCTAAATAATCTTCTATAGTTTCACCTTCTTCTTGTTCTCTAAAATCTCCTTGAAAGTAACTAGCCAATAAAGATGCTCCTGCTGTAATAGTTCCCGCTGCTAGTTGCGCTGCAACTCCTTTAGGTAATGCTTTTATTCCTTTTTTTACTAATGCTTTTACTCCTGTTTCAGGAATTTGAGGCAACATATTTGTTGGATCTTTTGGTGTTATTTTTCCTTGAGTATCAAACAAACTACCTGCTCTTGTTTTAATATCACGTCCAAGAGTTTTAACTCCTTCCATACCTCTTCCAAAATATTTTTCTGTACCAGGTATTTGTTGTGCAACTTTACCAAAACCAAATGTTGCTACACCTTGCTTAAGTGCATCACTAATACTACCTCTTTGATCAAATCTACCTATACCTCTCATCAATCCAGCAAGAGGAGCATTAAAAGGTGCAACAAACGGTGCAGCTTTAACTGCAACATTTGCAATTTCATTAGGTATAAGTTTTCTAATTCTATCTTTAATACCACCAAACAAATAATTTGTCCTAGGAACAACATTTGTAATCCCACCATTAGCTCGTAATTGTCTACGCATGTGCGCTCTTGATATCATAAATTTTTTCCGTTAGTTTAAAGCAGGGATTGTACCTGAGTTTACATTATTACTTGTTTTTTACAAGTAAATCAAGACTATGTTATAACTTCTCTTGGCTTAGATTCTAAAGCTGAGAGAACTACATGTAGTCTATTGGCTGTTGCCGCAGTCACTTTTAGTACCTCATTTTGTTGTAATACTAAAGGAGCTGTAAGTAATTCTGTTGTTGCATTTGCAGATATTGCTTTAGTCTTAAAAAGACTAAATACAGCATCTGATGTATCAGTAATAGTAACCGTTATAGTATCAGCATTTCCTGAATCTTCTGATACTAATATTGATTTTACAATAGCAGTTGCTGCATCAGGTACAGTATATAGTATTGTAACACTTGTTGTAGTTAAGTCTACTTTTTTATTTACGAATGAATTAGCCAAAGAAATATGCCTCCGCTTCTGCTTCGTCTTTTAAGTCTTGTTGAAAAGTTGTATTTAATTTTTGTACAATACTATCTACATCTCTAACAAATGATTGTTGTATTTGTTGATCGTATTCTTTATTAGGTTGTGTTAATGATTGTACTATTCTAGCCATTACATATCTCCTATATTAATTGTTTCTATACCTTCTTTTTCTTTATTTGACATCATAGCAAAATCTTCTAATTTCATATTTATCTCATCAGAATTTGTTGAAGTAGATTGTAAAAACATAATTATTGTTGTAGCAGGTAGACTAGATAAAAATGTTAATCCTTTCATTGCTAATGGAGTTAAAGCTTTTGCATTAGATGCAATTGTTTTTAAAACATCTGTTTTTAATAAAGCTTTATTTTTAGAAGATAAAATTTGATAACCTAATTGACCACTCCTATCTCTTGTAAAATCTTTAACTTTATTAGCAATTTTTTTTATTATGTTAGGTCTTCCTGAAAAATCTGATGTAACTTCATTAAATACTCGTTGACCTATTTTAAAATCTCTAGGAGTAATTTTTGTAGTTTTTATTACATTAGGAAATTTTTTAGAAGCATAGTTTGCTGCTTCTTTAGCAGAAGTTGTAGCATACTTACCTACTTTTATTTTTCCACCTGGATTCATATCAGCAGAAGATCTTGTTCTAAAAGGATTTAGGTTAATAGTTTCACCTCTCCATATGTCTATTAAATCCTCTATGCCTGCCATTATCTTCTCCCGTCCGGTTGATAGTCTAATCTAAATGTACCAAGTTTCCAAAACTGACTAGTGCTTGTGTTATCTACTTTTAAAGAAATAGATCTAGCTCTTGCTCGTGTGTCAATTTTTTGTGTACCTGATGTGACCGTAAAAGGACCAAGCGTTGAACTAGCAGATGTGTCATTTGGAAAATCTCTTAAGTTTAATGTTATTCTTGCATCTCCTGTTTGTGATAAAAAGTCAGGTATCACTCTTCTTATTTTCATCATAAACTCACCATCACCAGCAAGTCCTTGTTGGCCTATATCAAAATCTCCAGATTCAATTGATGCAGTAATAGCACTTGTTGCTCCATCTTTAATTTGATTTAATCCTGTTTCATGTTCATAATATGTTGAAGTTCCATCAGTGTTACCATAAACATAATTAGTATCTGTTGTAGCTGTTGTACCATCATCATCATATTCTGTTGCATGTGGTTTACCAAATACAGCAGAATCTTGCCACGCGGTTCTAGCTAATGTGCCAACAGTCCATACCGGTCTCTCGCTACTTGAATCTAGATAATTGTAAGTTACAACTCTGTTAACTGTGCCTGATCCAGAGTTAGGATAAAACCACATTACTTCGCCGAACAAATTATTTAATCCTGCATTAATATGCTGTTTAGGAATTGTATTAATATCATCAAATACATGATCTTCTACTAAACATGGTAATGATTCTAGTTTACCTGTATATCTAAAAAAACCATTTTCTGACATCCAATACGCAGCACCGTCAACTTCAACAGCTGCATTCTTACCGATCAATCCACAGTTAGTACCAACTTGTTGAAACGAGAATGTAAATGGTGGACCTACAAATCTCATAATAAATAATGCAGTATCTGTCCAAATATAAATTGCATCACGACCTCTGATTGCTCCAACAATTTTAGAACCATCTGAAAGTCTTTGTGTACCTGCAGTGTTTGTTGATGTTGGCGTGTACGTATTGATATCTTCTTGAGACGAGAATCTTATAAACATTGGATCTTGTGTTGCTTTTGTACCAATAGTTGTTTCTGTTCCAAAAAATACCACGTGTCTATCAGGTGTTGATACTAAACTAAATTCTGATGCAGTAGGTGCACCTGATATAATTGTTGCTCTTGTTTCATTAGCTGCAGTTGGATTTGAATCCCATTCAAAACTTTCTCCACCTGTTATAGTTGCAACAAGTTTATTACCAAAATTATCTAATGACCATAAACCAGGTGCTGTTACAACGTCACCAGATGCTGCGGCGTTCCATGCAAAAAATTCTGATGCATCAGTTACCGTATCGCCTGATGAATGCGCTGCAGCAGTTGTACCATTTGCTCCTCTAGTTAATCCTGTTAAACTATTACTACTATTGCCTGTGTATGTAATTAACTCATTGTTAATTAAAACTGTTCCTGATGATGGAAATGAAGTTGAACTTGCCATTGTTAAAGAAGTTACACTATTATTAATTCCTGAAGATAAAGTCGAAGTAAATTGACCTAAAGCAAAACCACCCCATGAACCAAGTCCCCAACCTGTAGAAGCTACCTCTACTGCGGGTCCAACTGGATAATAATGTTTAACACGAATACCTCCAGAAGTAGATGCTCCTGATCCTGATTCATTCGATCCAACATCAATTGTAAGAGTTGTAGTTGAAGGTATAGTTGTTACCATAAATTTATTATCATCAAAATTTGATGAATTAAAATTAGAATTTGTAATAGAGCTAAAGTTATCTAGTAATATAATATCAAATTTATTTATATTGTGAGCTGATGAAAATGTTAATGTTACTACTGAAGATCCATTAGTTGTAGAAAAAGCACTAGTTAAAGTTGTTGTAGCTTTAATTGGATGTATGTCATAAAAAATACCACCAGAATATGCATATAAAATTCTATTCGTACCAAGCACTGCATATTTAATTCCTGATGTATTGACAAAATGATGAATAGCTGTATTTCTTCCTGTAATATCAACTGATCCTAATTGTGCCCAACCCCCTATTTTTTCAGGTGAGCCATATCTAAATCTAACATTATCACCATTAACCCATTGGCTCTCGCCGCCCGTTGATGTGACTTGTTTATTAAATC
>CAACVF010000249.1_pt1 | contig 11778 bp, 23 predicted proteins | sample 2381781 | NCBI WGS metagenome assembly CAACVF01 (sample SAMEA5211967, study PRJEB30684) | marine metagenome | biome: Marine; feature: Epipelagic; material: Water | collected 2015-10-15 | depth 60 m | reverse complement strand
ATGATGAGCATGAGACCTGCGAAATGGAATCAGAGTTCGGCTCTGTTGATGTCCCTAGTGGCGAATGCTGGAACTTTCTTTATACTGGGCATATGTATTCATACCCTCACAAAGCAAAGACCCTAGCTGATGTTCTAGAACTTCTAGGGTCTGTTGATAGAGAGACCGGTGAGATTATGCCATTCTCAACAACTACCGCTTACAATAGAAAGACTCATGAAAAGGCAATGGATAATTGGGACTCTCTTTTGAGGCATAGGAGCCACAACAGAATAGAGGAAAGAGAGGAGGAATACCTACAAAGGAGCGGCAATATTTACTAGGCCCTAGGCCTGCCCTACTAAGCCCCTTAATTGGGGCTTTTTAGGTAACTAAACCAAGGAGGTAATATGTATAAAAAAGATAATAAAATAATCGCAGATTTTTTGCTGGCCAGCCCAGACAATATGGTTAGGGGTTTTACTTTTGTATTGCTCTCTATCCAGCAACCAACCCAAGGCCTAGCAGATAAAATGTTTGAGGTAGACCAGCAGGGCCCAGAATGTAGACATTTAAATTATGGCTTAAAGCGTGCAGGCTTTGAGTATGTAGAGGCTCATAAACAGGCCATATTTGAGAGATTAACTGAGTATGTAGCCTTAGGCCTTGATGATGTAGAAAACATCTCAAATGCCCTGCTTTATGTTTACGATACGCCAAACCTAGGAATGGTTAAATCTGCATTTGTGCTCCAGCTACTAGGATTTAATGTTTCCTGTATTGATAGCCATAACCTTAAACGCCTAGGCTGGAAACAATCGCAAGTATCATTGCCTAAAACCTTAAAGCATGAGTCCAAAATGAGAAAGATTAGAGCCTATGTATCCCAGACCCAACAAAAAGGGACCGCTTACTGGTGGGATAGCTGGTGCCATTATGTAGCAGGAAACATAGCCAATAAGAAATTGACTACAGGCCAGCAGGTTAGTAATTATCACATAGAGGCCATTTTACCCAAGGCCTAGGTATTACCCAACCAATAAAAGTCGCTAGAATCGAAGATTTCGAGCCCAGTTATCCAAGCTGGGCCAAGGATTCCCATTTATTTTCAATTTATTTGCATTTTTGGGGTTGACAAGATTTATAGATTCGTGCTAAAATTCTTACCAGAAATTAAATAATAATACCAAGGAGGTAAAAATGTCGTTTAGAAAAATATTTACAGAAAATTTACTAATAGAGGGATGGAGCAATTGCTGTAATGCTCCAGTGTATACTCCCAACACAGATGGGATAGGGCTTTGCTCACATTGTGGTGAGTGGGCTGAAATTGAAGAAATGGAGGATGATGCCGATGAGTAATGAAAAGACTATAAAAATTATGGGTTATTTTGACAAGGAAGTTGAGAAAACCAAGGAAGAGTATGTAAAAATATGGATTGAGAATGCCTCTCTATCCAGATTGTGTATTTGTGATGGAGGCAGGGCCTTTGATATTACATATGAGAAAGTAAATTTCCTAAAGGATGAGATAAAGAAACTTGCTGAATTTAATTGGGATTATATGTACAAGGAGCAACATGGATAATTATACTAAAATGAATAGAGAAATCAATGACTTAGCCAAGAAACTATCTAAGATAGATAATACAGAGGCTAGAGAAAAGTTAACATTTAAAGGTAAGGGACACTATAGAAACTCCAGATACTGGAACGATGTTGAAATGACACCTGCACAAGAGGATGCATGGTTAAGAAGTGCAGGATTTTAATATGCCTAAGAATTTACATAAAGAATATATTTTAGCGGATAGGTCTATTGTTACTATTGCTAGAGTTATGGAGGTAACTGGGCTTAGCTATGTCGGTGCTTATAGTAGGCTTAAACGCTCTGCCCAGCCAGATTACATATGGGCTAAGATGGGTCATGGAGGTAAGCAACTGCAGACTTCAACAAAGAAATGGGAAAATGAGCCGGATGAGGTTGTTGCAGGGATACAATTGAAAGCCGGCTGGATGGATGGCATGTTGCATACTCTTGCTGGCCCTCCGCATGATAGACATGGGCTTGTGATGACCAAAAAGGATGTTAGGTCTTTGGTGGCTTATCGTGAAAAGATGCGACAACAATGGCGTAGAGATAATAATAATATAAAAGATAGGGAGGAGGTATGAATATTGAAGAAGAGGTGCTTAAATGCAAGCAACAAATACATTATATAAAGTCTAATAGAAACATGATGACGGATAGTGTAACATCTTATCTGCTAGGTAAAGCAGAGGGTAGATTAGAATTATTAACAGAGATGGAGGAAATAAATGAGCACGTTTAAATGGTTAAATGAGTTAGAAAAAGAAATAATTAGGAAAAATACTGTAAAAAAAGCCCTAAGAAAAGAGATTGATGTTAAAATAGAGCAACTAAGGGCCCTTGAAATTGACTTAGAGAAGACAGTTGAAAAGGCATTAGCTACAGGACAGCCCAGTCGAGAGGATGTTGAGTGGGATTTGATGGATAAACGAGTAAATGGAGGAAAATAATGGATGCAATGCAAACACTTAGAGAAATAGGGATGAATGTGTATGAGGGCTCAGATATTGAGTTCTTTATGAAATATGGTATAACATTACACATGTTAATGGGTCAAGAGCCTATACCAGAGGATACACTTAAAAAAATAAAGGAGGATTATGCCCAATCCAAATAATAATAAACATTTCAATGATGAGGCCCTAAGAATTAACAGGGCCTTGAAAAGAGAGAATGATAAACTAAAGGAAGAAATACAAAAATTACAGGAGGAGTTAAATGATAAAGAGAGACATTAATGGTGTACCTTATACCTATGAAAATAAGGATGAACTGGCCTTTGGCACAGACTTTGAGGATAGTTGGGATAATGCTATGGCATACGCCCACCATGTAATGACTACGCCAGAGTTTGAGAAAGATATGAAAGAATGGTTGGATAAGAATGACTGATATTAATAGTATGACTGGAAGAAATTGGGAAGTGGACCATGAATTGGTAGATGTAGCAGTAATGCTTAAGAAGTACAGGAATCTACAATATGATGCAGACTTTGAAGAGAATATAAAGGATTATAACTTCTACAAAGCTAGAGCAGATTACTACCAAGAACTTGTTGACAAAGGACAAGAATTTGACCCACAATTTTAATTGCATAACATAAAATAGTTGGTACAATATATCTATGTATGGTTACTATGAAATTGTTAAGTATATATATACTACTAGTAATTCATACATAGATATTCTTAGTATTTCTAAGAGTGCATTAAGTTTTTACTTCCATTTTTCTTAATGCACTTTTAGTAGTATTAAGCTACTAGGTGGCCCAGCCTTTGGGTAGAATGTTAACTATAAGGAGTTAAATATGAGTGAGATGTTACCACTAACAGGTGAAGTTGTTTTCAATAAGCTAACTACACCAGATGTCTTTATGGGTACGAGTAAGTACACACTTACAATTGCCTTAGATAAGGATGGTAAGAAACTAGCAGAGAAGAACGGTCTTAAGACTAATGACTATGAGGGTAAGACACAGATTACTTCTAAGCGTAAGATAGACTTTGGCCAGCCCAAGGTTTATAATGCTGACAAGGAGGAAGTTGATGCCTCTCATGTATCTTTATTTGGTGATAAGGTTACGATGCTAGTCAAGAAAGGTAAAGCACCTTACGATGCTTACACATACCTAGAGAGAATCCGAGTGGATGAAAAGGCTGAGGGTGTGGAGGAGTACGACCAAAGCGAGTTCTAACTGGTTGTAAAGTCATGGGCTACTATCATGGTAGCCCTTTTTATTTAAAGTAAGGGAGTTAAAATGGATAATAAACTAGTCCGAAAGGAGCAGTGCCCCGACTGTGCAAAGATGGGGAAAGATACAAAAGGTGATAACCTTGCTGTCTATGATGATGGCCAAACTCACTGCTATGCTTGTGGCACACATGGTCATGTAACGCACAAGAGCAAGCCAATACAAATAAAAGATTCTAGCTGGATGAAAAATTACAGAGGGGATTACTATTCCCTGCCAGATAGAAAGCTAAGGGCCGAGACTTTAGAAAAGTATAAGGTTAAGTGTGAGAAGAATAACAAGGGTGAGGTAATCAAGCACCACTACCCATACCATAATCAGAAAGGTGAGATGGTGGGTATCAAAACTAGGACCGTAGCTAACAAATCATTCAGGGGATGGGGTGATACCAGTAATACTAATATGCTATTCGGTCAGAACTTATTTAAAGCTGGAGGCAAATTCCTTACCATCGTAGAGGGTGAGTTGGATTGTTGTTCGGCCTATGAAATGTTTGGTAGTAGATGGCCTGTTGTTTCTATTAACAATGGTGCTAACTCTGTATCAAATATAAAAAATAATTTAGAGTGGATAGATTCTTTTGAGACTGTGGTCCTATGCTTTGATGATGATGAGGCAGGCAGGGATTCAGCTAAGCAGGTGGCACCAATACTGGGACCAAACAAGTGTAAGGTATTGACACTAGCTAAGCATAAGGATGCAAGTGATTACCTAGCTAACGGGGATAGTAAAGCATTCTACGATGAGTGGTGGAATGATGCCAAGGAGTATACAGTTAGTGGTGTAGCTACCATTGAAGAGATGAGAGAGGCTTTGCTGGACTACCAGAACACAGAGCTGGTGCCATTGCCAGAGTCATTTGGAGATTTAAACCATATGATGAGGGGTGGTATTGCTAGAGGCGAGTTAGTATCTATTGTGGCCCATACCAGTATTGGTAAGACTACTATACTTAACGAACTCATCTACCACTTTGCCACACAAACCAATGAAAGGATTGGATGTTTCATGGTAGAGGATAATATTGATGAGACAATTAGAAAGGTTGTGAGCGTGCACACTGCAGAGAATTTACAACTGGTCAAACCTACAGATTTAAATGTGGATGTCATCATGGAGTCTGCTATAGATATTGGATTCGGCTCAAAGATACAACTACATAATGATGGTGGTGGTAGTATTGATATTGATGAAATGTTTTCTAAGATAAGATACTTTGTAAAGGGATTGAATTGTGGTATTATTCTGGTTGACCCATTGCATACTGCAATCAAGAATTTAAGCAACGAGAATATCGAAGAGGTTATGGACAGATTCATTAAGCTATGTAAAGAGACCAAGTGTGCAGTGATACTAAGTACACATACTAGAAAGCCAGACGATGGCTCTCATCCTCACAAGATTAGCGAATATGATGTGAAAGGTAGTGGAGCAATACCACAGGCTTGCCATACAAATATACTATTCTCTAGGGATAAGCTGGCTGAGGATGAGTACACAAAGAACTCAACAAGGATAAGGGTACCTAAGCTAAGAAGAACTGGTCAGACTGGAGAGGCTGGATGGGCCTACTTTAATCCAGAGACTGCCAGATTAGAGAAAGGAATCAATCCAGATATGGGAGGGTCAGATGCCTCAGACTTTTAGTTGTGACATAGAAACTGATGGTATCGAGGCTACTACAATCTGGTGCGTGGGTGTGCATAACACATATACTCAAAAGACAAAAGTATTTTATAAGGCCGAGGAGTTTAAGGAGTGGCTGGAGGATAGAAGCATATGTCATACCCTAGTCTTTCACAATGGTATAGCTTTTGATGTTCCTGTGCTGGAAGAACTTTGGGGCATAGATTTTAAGGATGTCTTTATACATGATACTCTTTTACTGAGTCAGCTAGACAACCCTAAAAGAGAGGGAGGACATTCCTTAGCTAGTTGGGGTGAGTACCTAGACTATCCTAAGGGGGACCATGAAGACTGGTCCAAGCTCAGCACAGAGATGGTAGAGTATTGCCTTAGAGATGCAGAAATAACTAGCAAGGTATACAAGATACTAATGCAGAAAGGATTAAGCAAGGATGCTATTGAACTAGAGTATTCTACTAAAAGACAATGCTCAATACAAGAGAAAAATGGATGGCTATTTGATGAGCATGGTGCTATGCATTTACAACAAAGAGTTAATGAAGACCTAAGAAAAGCAGAGCAGGAAGTACATAAGACTTTTGCACCCTTACCTGTCTGGGTCAGTAAGAAACCAGTAGAAAATAGATTTAATGCAGATGGTAGGAGGTCTAAGTATTACCAAGATGAGGTGGACCTTGGTTGTTATACTAATGATGACGAGGACTATGGGTATTGGACTTATCCAGAATTAAATCTAGGTAGCAGGCAACAGGTAGGCAGACATCTTATGCATTATGGTTGGAAGCCTAGCATATTTACAGAGACTGGTAAACCTAAGGTGGATGAGTCCACACTTAAGGATGTGGATATTCCAGAGGCACAGCTGATAGCTAGATACTTAATGCTACAGAAAAGACAGGGCCAGATTAAGGGATGGTTGGATGCTCTAGATGAAAAAACTGGTAGGATACACAGTCGAGTTCATACTATGGGCACTGTCACACACCGTATGTCTAGTAGTAATCCTAATTTACAGCAGGTTACAGCCAGTGGTAAAGAGTATGGTCCAGAGATGAGAGCATTATTTACTGTGCCAGAGGATAAGGTACTGGTGGGTGCTGACTTATCTGGTCTGGAACTTAGATGTCTAGCACACTATATGAATGACAAGAACTATACAAAAGAAATATTGACTGGTGATATACACTCTGCTAATCAGAAGTCAGCTGGTCTGGACACTAGGGATAAGGCCAAGACATTTATTTATGCATTCCTGTATGGTGCAGGTGATAAGAAGATAGGTAGTATTGCAGGCGGAGGTGTAGCAGAGGGCAAAGAATTAAAAGAAAACTTTCTGAATAACACACCAGCATTAAAGAAACTAAGATACAGGGTGGGTAAGGCATCCGATAAAGGATGGCTAAAGGCACTGGATGGCAGGAGAATTAGGATTAGGAGTGAGCATGCATCCCTTAACTTCCTGCTCCAGAGTGCTGGTGCCATCATAGCCAAGAGAGCTTGGGATATGTTTCATGGCATGGCACAGTATGAGGGCCTAAAGTATAAACAGATTGGTGTCATACACGATGAGATTCAAATTGAATGTAATCCAAACGATGCAGAATATATTGGCATGCTGATTGTAGATGCTATGGAACTGACAACAGAATATTATAAACTAAACTGTCCAATAACTGGGGAGTATAAAATAGGGAGGAGCTGGAATGAAACGCACTAATGAATTTAAGGTTGACTGGAATGAACACAGAATCCCAGACAAAATTAACCCAGAGCATTACACACAGGGTATAGAATGTATTGATTATATTACCTCAAAGAACATGAGTTTTCTTGAGGGCAATGTGGTAAAATATGTCACTCGATACAGAATGAAGAACGGACTAGAGGACCTAGAAAAAGCTAAGTGGTATTTAGACCGTTTAATAAGGGATTATAACAAGGGAGAAAAGAATGAAAGTATCTAAGAGCTCAATGCTGAGCCCCAGTAAAAGTATTCATACATTAATACCAGATGTGTATGAAGTAATGAAGTCAAAGGAATACTCTGGAGACTTAAGTTCTATAGCTATGCAAGCAGGTCGTGAGGTAGAGGATGCAATTAAGAATGCATTTGAGCCATACGAGCAGAAGAGCGAGCTAAGAATGTCTGGTATAGGAAGATGTGAAAGAGCACAATGGTATGGAGTTAAGGGTTACACACCAGAAGAGATAGATGGTAATGTATACTTGACTTTCTTACAAGGCCATGTGCTTGAGGCTGTGCTAGTGGCCTTGGTAAAACTAGCAGGACACACTGTCGAGGACCAACAGAAGAAACATACTGTTGAGGGTGTCAATGGCTCACAGGACTGTACTATTGATGGTGAGCTAGTGGACATAAAGACAGCGAGTGCTTGGTCTTGGGATAACAAATTTACTGAGACAGGTATAAAGGATGATGGCTTTGGATACATTAAACAGCTATCAGCTTATGGTAAGAATGACAACAGAGAGCATGGGTATTTCCTAGCTTTAAATAAAAACAAATCAACTCTTAAGTTATGTAAGCAAGAGCTTGAACAAGATGTAGATACTTTTATTGTTGACTTAAAAGATAAGATGGAATCTGATACACCGCCAATGAGGATAGCTAATGCTACTACTTTAACTAAGAATGGTGAGGAAAAGTTATGTATGACTTGCTCATTCTGTGGATTTAAAGAAGACTGTTATGGTAGTCTAATAGCCAAGCCTATCCCATCTGGCAAGATAACTAATTATTTTGTTGACAATACAGGAGCCAGCTTTTGAAACAGCTACCAGAGTTAAAGGCCTACATTGCAAAGACATACGACACTTGTCTTATATGTGATGAGTTAGAGATAGAGCCAGAGGATTTACTAGATGCATTTGAAAATAAACTGATAGAAAAGAAAGATAGATTTCTAGAAGATTTTGAGGAGATATAAATGGGAATAGAATATATAATAATATGTAGTGTACTAATAATAGCAGGAGCTGTTACTGTATATTTTACAAACAAACAATCATATGAGAAAGGTATTACTACTGCTGTGTTGTTACACAGGAATGGAAGACTAAAGTATTATGATTACTACGATGAACAAGGCGAAAAAATGGTTGACATTGAAATCGCACCACTAGAGGATGAAGAATGAATACACTACCAAATGATTACCAAAATTTTATAGCACTCAGCAGGTATGCAAGATGGCTACCAGAAAAGAATAGAAGAGAGACATGGAAAGAAACAGTAGCTAGGTACTTTGACTTTATGGAAGTACACTTGAAAGAGAATACTAACCAAGAGCTAATACCTAAGACAAGAAAGATATTAGAGGATGCAGTATGTAATCTAGAAGTTATGCCAAGCATGAGAGCTTTGATGACAGCAGGTAAGGCACTGGAAGATAATAATATAGCTGGATACAATTGTGCTTATCTAAGTGTTGACCACCCCAAGTCATTTGATGAGGCCCTATATGTATTGATGCATGGTACTGGTGTAGGCTTTAGTGTAGAGAGACAGTTTGTTACCAAGCTACCAGAGGTACCAGAAGAGATGGTAGATGTTGATGATGTCATTGTTGTACAGGATAGCAAAGAGGGATGGCAGTCTGCTTTCCGTAAACTTATTACATACTTGTATGATGGTGAGATGCCTAAGTGGGACTTCTCAAAGATAAGACCAAAGGGCTCAAGGCTTAAGACATTTGGTGGCAGGGCTAGTGGACCAGAGCCCTTGCTTGACCTGTTTAATTTTGCTACTAATTTATTTAAGGATGCAGTAGGTAGAAAGCTAACAAGTTATGAGTGTCATCGCATGATGTGTAAGATTGCAGAGGTTGTAGTGGTAGGTGGCGTTAGACGTAGTGCATTGATTTCCCTCAGTAATTTGACTGATGAACGTATGCGTAATGCTAAGTCTGGACAGTGGTGGTCAGACACTCCAGAGATGGCACTTAGTAACAATAGTGTATGTTATACAGAGAAGCCAGACATAGGAATCTTTATGAAAGAGTGGACTTCTTTGTACGAGTCCAAGTCAGGTGAGCGTGGCATCTTTAATAGAGAAGCGGCAATTAAACAAGTAGCATCTATAGGCAGACGTGACACAGACCATGACTTTGGATGTAATCCTTGCAGTGAAATCATCCTCAGAGATGGCCAGTTTTGTAACTTAACAGAGATAGTAGTACGGGCAGAAGACACACAAAGAGATATACTCCGTAAGGCAAGATTAGCCACCATACTGGGCACGTTTCAAGCAAGTCTTACAAACATTAAAAGACTTCGACCTAAGTGGGTTAAAAATACAGAAGAAGAATCCTTATTAGGAGTCTCATTAACTGGTATAATGGACAATAGTTTTATGAACGGTTCTGTGGACAAGGAAGTCTTACCTAAATTCCTTGAGAAAGTTAGAAAAGAAGTAGTTGAAATTAATGCTCATTGGTCAGAACTACTAGGCATTAACCAAGCTACTGCAACCACAGCCATTAAACCCAGTGGCACAGTCAGTCAGTTAGTTGACAGTGCTAGTGGTATACACACTAGACATAACGACTATTACTTTAGAAGAGTAAGAGCAGATGCTAAGGACCCTATTGCACAGTTAATGGAGGACCAAGGCATCCCTTGTGAAGCTGATGTAATGAAACCTAATAGTGTCAAGGTCTTTACTTTCCCAATGAAAGCACCAGAGGGTGCTGTGCTTAGGAATGAGAGGACTGCTATTGAACAGCTAGAACTATGGCTCATATACCAGAGACATTATTGTGAGCATAAGCCTAGTGTTACGGTCAGTGTAAGAGAACACGAATGGATGCAGGTAGGTGCATGGGTGTATGAACATTTTGATGAGGTAAGTGGAGTTAGTTTCTTGCCACACTCAGACCATTCATACCAGCAAGCACCTTATGAAGACTGTACCAAGAAAGAATACAACGAGCTTGCTAAGAAAATGCCTAAGTCTGTTGACTGGGATTTGATTAGTGAATATGAATTAACAGATACTACTGTAGGAACTAAGACACTGGCCTGTACTGGTAGTGTATGTGAGTTAGTTGACTTGGTAGAAGAAGAAAGAGAAATAGAATGAATACTATAATATTAATAATAGCTTTACAGATTGTTGTTATTACACTGGCAGGATGCAGTACATTACATGACAAGATGGAAGAGCAAAGACATTTAACTTGTAATCCACCACACGATACTTTGTGTGTAGGTTGGCACATATGAGAGTAAGTCTAATGCGGAAGCTATGGAAAGAAAAGGTAGAGGTGCCTGCTCTAGAAAAAAAGATAGAGAAAATCCTCAAGGCGATAGATGTTAAACTAAAAGAAAGGAGTAAAGATGTTAGATAAAATCAAGAACGGAGCTGATGGTGCGATAGATGTTGGTATCAAACTAATTAGCCTGTCTATTATACTGCAGATTATCTTTGGACCAAAGGTAGCATTCCTAACCGGAGATGTAATCGGCTCTATACTGGGCATAGTTTGGACTTTAGGAAACGGTGGACTGGCTGGCATAATCGCAGCTGTCATAATCTGGAGACTACTCGACAAAGATATAGTCGATGAGCTCAAAGACTAAAGCTAAAACAACTTGGGGTCTTGTCCGCATGGATGGGACTTCCAAGTTGTACCTAGAACTAAAAAAGAAAAAGAAAGAAACTAGCCCAAGACTTTGGCGAACAGACTGGAGAAAGTAATGAAGCACAAAGGTATATTACCACTACCTATATTTAGCAAAGGTAGAGGTGAGAAGAAAAGGGAACTCATGGTTAGTCTAAACAATTTCTTTCCTATGCATTACATACAAAAGAATAATGTAAAGCAAGCGTACCACGCAACAGTGAAAGAATGGGTACAAACACTGCCCAAGTACAAGACAATACAACCAACCTACAAATTATTTTTTAATAACAAAAGAAAGAAAGACCTAGATAACTATACATTTCCTATGCATAAGTTTCTTATGGATGCTTTAGTAGAGAATAATATTATTGAAGATGACCACTATGAATATGTTACCAAGATTACTACTGAGTTTGGTGGCCTAGATACGGACAACTATGTTGTCGTAGAAATAAAAGGAGAAGAGCATGGGACTGAACAAGAGTAAGGATATAAAAGAGATGCGTAAGTTTGATGTGGACCTAGAGTTTGGTCAGCAATGGGAGAAGCACATAGATGAAATGTTTTCCGGGGCTAAGACTTGCGAGATAAAAACAGAGAGAGATAAGTGGGCGAGTACAGGTAACATCTGTATCGAGATTGAAAGCTATGGTAAACCATCTGG
>CAACVF010000189.1_pt2 | contig 11853 bp, 10 predicted proteins | sample 2381781 | NCBI WGS metagenome assembly CAACVF01 (sample SAMEA5211967, study PRJEB30684) | marine metagenome | biome: Marine; feature: Epipelagic; material: Water | collected 2015-10-15 | depth 60 m | reverse complement strand
TTGGTGGTGGCGGTGGATTAATTCCATCATCTGGTGGTGGTGCATCTGGTGGTGGTAGTACAGGCGGATTATTTCCTGGAGGTGTTACTGGTGGTACAGGAGGATTGTTCTGTGGTATTGACATAAATGGCATACTTGCCGCAAATGGATCAAAACTTGAATAAGGGTTTATGTTGTATGAAGAATTAAATTGTGGTGCATAAAATCCTTGATATGCCATATCAAACGGATTTGTGTATTGGTCATATGTTTGATTATTAAATGAAGGAGATATTTGCCCTGATAAGTAACCATACTCAGGATCAACTCCTGGTGTAAAAAATTCTCCAGGTACATTTGGCGTTCCTGGAAAACCTGTTGGAGGTGGTGGAGGTGGTGTTGGCGGAGTATAAGGTGGCGTAAATGGATCGTAAGGTGTGTAAGGGTTTGTGATAAGTGAACTATAATCATATCCCCCAAGTCCAAAATCAAAATCAATGAGTGGTTCTATCATACCTCCTTGATAAAAATTAGCAGGAGTTCCACCTATTGATGGTAAGTTAGCTCTTTGAGTTGCTTCGTACTCTTCTTGCATTCTTTTTTTTCTTTCTTGATTTTCAGCAGCATTTTTTGCTAGCATTTCTTGGAATGCTTCTTGTGATTCCATAATACCTGTACCACCCATACCTATTGCTGCGGGTATGTATGCTCCTGGTTGCATTGCTGCACTTGCTACTGATGATGCTCCTTGCATAGGAGCAAATTGTCCTTGTGGATTTGTAAAAGCAGTTTTTAAATTTTGACCCATAGTGGCTTTTTTAGCTGCTTCCGCACCTATTTGTGTAGCACCTGTTCTAGCTGCTTCAATACCAGCTTGTACTGTGTTACTACCTAATTCTTTTGCAACATTTGCTGCAACAGTTGGGTCTGCTAATGCAGTAGGGTCAATAGCAAAACCTCCTCCTGGATTTAATCCTTGAATTGCTGCACTATCTACACCACCTAATGCATTTACTTGTGCTGCATTTGTTGCTGCATCTGTTGCTGTTTGTGCTGCTTGAGCTCCTTCTGCGGCAGCACTAGCTCCTTGTGCTATTTTACCCATACCATAGCCAGTTAAACCTGCCATGATTCCTTTCTTGAGGTCGCCTGTAACTGCGTATTGTGCAAGACCTGAACCTAAAGCACCTGCTGTTAAAGCACTCATACCACCTACACCAGCTAATAAACTACTTCCTAATAAAGAACCTGCTAAAGGTGCTAGGAATGGTAGGAACGCTTCGTCCTGCCCTGTCTTAGGGTTTCTAGTTATAGGCAAGCTTTGTCGTAATCCTTTCATTTCTACAGGATTAACGTGCAATAGCATAGAGTCCCCATACCTACCAGCTTTTGCTACGTTTTGTGCTTGTTGTTGTAAATTCATATTATCTTTCCTCTAATGTTTCGCATCCAAATACATTGAACGCCACGTTAGCACTACTAGCATAAACAGTAACAATATCCGTTTGGTTTAATGTTATACCAATTACAAAGGAAATTGTATCATTTGCTGGTACTGTTTTGTCATATGCAATGTATTGACTTAGCCCTGATAAGGTAGCTCCGCCAACCCGTACTGCTATTCTAAAAGTTGCATCTGCTCCAGAAGTTTCCGCAACTGTTATTGAACTTATTGTTGTTTGTGTTTTGTCAGGTACTGTATACAAATCTGTATTCGTTGTTGCCGAAGGATTTGATTGCCCTAATATTTTTAAATTATCTGCCATTTAACTTAATGTTTTTGTTTCTACTGTTGGTGTTATTTGTTCTACTATTTTTGCATCTAAGTTTGCTTTCAAACTATTAACTGCATCTGTACCCATAGCAGAAGTAGTCCAGTTTTTTACTTTAGTATTAGTTAAATCTGCGTATGGTACAAAACTAGATATGCTATCTGTATTGATTTCTTGTGTTCCATATACGCTTGCTACATAAGCATTACCTTCTGAATCGTTTTGATCGCTAGTAGCTGTTAAAATCCAATGCACGTTATATACCACATCACTATTGCTATCTTTAGATACATAACAGTCTTGTGTTTTACAATCCCAAGTATAAGTATTTGCCATAATTATTTTCCTTTTAATTTATTAATTTCACTTTTTAGTGATTCTATTTGTTCTTGTTGTTCTTTCATTCCTGCAACTAAATGTACTACCAGTTTACTGTAATCCATTGAATACATATCTTCTTCAGAACCTACTACTGCATTTGGTACTAGCTCTTTAACTTCTTGAGCTATCAAACCTTCATCAGCTTTACCATTAGCTTTCCAATTATAAGCTACTGGATTTAATTCATTAATAACTTCTAAACCTCTAGCTGTACCTGTAACATCTTTAAGTCTAGCATCTGAGGAAGTGTTAAAAGCTGTTGCTGAACCTGTTACTGAAATACTTCCAACTGCTGAACCCTCTTTTCTAAATTCAACTATAGTGCCATCAGAAGTATCTCTGTTCAAAAGCATAGCAGTGTTAGCATCAGTAGATGCTTGTATTTGACCTATATCTCCACGAAAACTAATTCCTTTTGGATGGTTAAATTCAGCAGGACGTGAATTTGTACCACCAACCATTAAATTTTGTGATGCATCTATTCTTGCAGCTTCGCTTCCGCCAGTCATTAGTCTCATTACTGAGCCATTTAACTGCAACATTTTATAAGATGAATTAGCTGCATTTACTGCATTTATAAATGGGTCTGTACCTAGCGTACCAAATATTATTCTTTGGTCTCCACCTGCTAAAACATCTAGTTTAGCTGCTGGGGTTGTGCCTATACCAAAATTTCCTGACGAATCTAAAGTCATTCTAGTTGTATTAGCTGTATTGTCATACCAAATTAATGAACCAGCAGATGCATCATAAGCAACATTATATTTATTAACACCGCCTGACCTATACCTAAAATCAATATCAACATTTGCATTGGCTTCAAGTGTTACACCACCGCCAGTACCAGCATTAACATGTAAGTTGTTTTGTGGCGAAGAAGTTCCAATTCCAACTTTATTACCAGTAATTCTCATTATTTCTGTATTACTAGCATCCTCTTGGAATATATGTGCACCTGCTCTATATACGTTTGTGTAACTACCTGAACCAAAATACAAAATGCCATTTGAAAAAATATGGTCTGGTTGTACAGTTAATTTCCTACCATCGCCTGATGTTAAAAATTCTGCTACAGTTCCATTAGAGGAAGTGTTTTCAAATAATGCAGCAACATTTGTATCACCAGTAGAGATGTGTAGCTTCTTACTTGGCGAATCAGTTCCGATACCTACGTTTCCAGAGCTATTAATTCTCAAACGTGAAGTGCCATCATTGCTTATAAGAAAAGAATTAGTTGAGCCATAAGGTCTGCCTATGAAAAAATCTTCGTTATCAGATTCATCGTAAATAGTAAAACCTGCTTTTCTATAAAAATAAGCTTTTACAGAAACACCTGCAACAAGAGCACTCACACTATTGTTTGTACCTTCAACTAAAGATTCTGCTAGAGTGCTTGAAATGTGTAGCTTTTTACTTGGCGAATCAGTTCCTATGCCGAGGTTGCCAACAGAATCAAGACGCATTTTTTCAGCATTTCTAGTTTTCCAGATATGTTTACTTGAAGTATCATCTCTGTAATCTGTATAAACTAAACCAGATTCACCACCAATACTACCGCCTGGATTGTATCTTACTTCTCCATAAGCTCCACTATTTCTATATAGTTGGATTGCTGGGTCTGGAGTAGCAGTACCATCAGTAGATACTCTTAAAGTAGTGCTCACACCTGAACCACCTTTTACTTCTAGATTTGTACTTGGCGAACTCGTTCCTACCCCTAAACGACCCTGATTATCAATCCTGACATCTTCACTACCACTAGCATAGAATCTAAAGTTACCTGAACTGCCTGCATAAAACAGCATATCACCAATTAAGCCTGTGCCTGTTTGTCCAAAGATATAATGACCATTAGTATCATCATGATAGAAAATGTTTCTTAGGTAGTTGTCACTACTACTTAGTGAATAAATCTTTTTAGTTTGTGGTATGACTAAAGCAGCATCAGTTTGTGTATCTATACCTGCTGTATAAGTCCCACCATCTGTCTTAAGAATATCTGTTACAGTTGTCCCAGTAACATCTATGCCTGTTGATTTGGTTGCTAGTTTAGTTACATTGTCGTATTTAAGTCTCGCTTCACCATCTTGTAAAAACTGTGCAGATATTTCTGTACCTGCTGCATTCATTATTCTTACATCATCACTTAGTATTCTAAGTGTGCCTGTACCTGCATCTTTAACATAACTATTAGAACCATCATGGTAAATCTGTAAGTCTGAACCTGCTCCAAATATTGCTTTATCGTTATCACCAAAGTTAATGTCAGCACTTGTTGTTAAACCATCTGTGGTTATAACTCCTGTTACGTTTATCCCTGTAGCAGTTGTGCTTAATTTTGAAGAATCATTATGGTATGCAGTTACTGAACCACCTTCTGTACAAACAATAAAGTTGTGAGCAAGTGAAGAACTTTCTAGCCTTAAATCTGTTCCTCTAAGTCTTAAGTTACCTGTACCAACATCTTTAATATAGCTATTAGAACCATCGTGATAGATTTCTAAGTCTGAAGAATCACCAAAGACTGCTTTACTATTGTCTTGAAAATAAAGAGTATCATTAAGGTGTACTGAACCTGATGCATTACTAATAACATCTACATCTAGTGTGCCTGTAATTTGTGCACCTGTTGCAGTTGTTTCAAACTTTTTAGAACCATTATGATAAAGCTCTACTGCACCATTACCTAAAAACTTTGCATAATCTTCTGAACCACCATTGTTACGAAGAATATGATTGTTTGCTTCTAGTATTAAAAAAGATGATGTGCTTTCAATTCTGTCTTGATTTATTCCATTATGATAAATCTGGAAATCGTTACTATCGCCAAAAAATATCTTTTCATTATCTGGCAACTTAATACCTGATAGTGCAGTAAGCATCATGCTTATAGAGCCACCATTAAAGCAACAATGACTAGCACCCATCAATAAGAAGATATGTCTTTTAACAGCTTTACTAACACCAGACTCTTGCATATCTTTGACATGACCTATTTCAGAGTTCACATCTTGTATGGCTTGTTCTATTGTTCTTCTGTTTATGGATTCATTAACAGGGTCATATTGTTGTGGTACTAAGGGTAAGGCTTTTACTGTTTTCTCTGCCATTATCTTTTACCATCAGGTCTAATATCTAATCTTAAATCTCCTAACCTCCATCCATAATCGCTAGAAGTATTAGATATTTTTAAACTAGCTTGTCTGCTTCTAGCTCTTGTATTAACGAATGTAGAGTCTGGAGTTATATCAAATGTACCTAAAATTTCTTTAGCTTGTAATGGATAATCTCTACCATCTATTCTGAATGTGACTGTATTTGATGAACCGCTTTGATCTCTAAATTCTATATCTGGTATTAGTTGAGATATAGCAACGTAATCTTCTCCGTCAGGGTCAAGGTCAAAGTCACTTGATTGTATAAATGCACTAAAGCTTGAACCATCTGCTGCATGTGCTATCTCGTGGTTATATAAAAAGTTTAAGTTAGTATCATCTAACTTTCCTGTAGCAAGTGGGAATATTCTTGTTGGTGCTTCATTCCATGATGTTCTAGTAAATCCATCAGCAGTTGTACCAATAGTCCAAGTTTGTTCTAAATAGTTATAGATAACATATTTGTCTACTTCTTCTGAGTTTTCTGAACAGTAGAACCATATTACTTCATTGAACTCTGGATTACTGCCACCAAAAACTTTATAAGTTTGATTGTAATTAAAGTCTCCAAATATGTGGTCTAATACTGTACATGGCAATCTTTGTGCAGCACCTGCGTATGTATAGAAAGCTCCTCTATCCATAAAGAATACATTGTTATCTGCTATTATGGCTGCGTTAGGAGATATCATTGATACACCAGATGCAACTTCATTGAAGCTAAATATAAATGGTGCACCTACAAATCTCATAGATATAAGACCTGCATCTGTAAAAATAATTATTTCTTGTCTTGTTCTAACTGCACCTACAATGGTACTTCCTAGAGATAGTCTTACACCACCTGCTGAATTAGTAGCTGTTGGTGTCCAATCTATATTAGATTCAGAAGTAGAAAACCTTACAAGTAGTGGGTCTAGTTCTGTTGAACCTATAGGATTACAACCAAATGCAATAACGTGTCTATCAATATCAGACATCATTATCTGTAAAACTTTTGTTGGTGGATTGCTTGCTCCACCTATTGCAGTTGCTTCTACAGCTCTTGTCGTTACGCCTGATGATTCATCCCATACATAGTAACTACCAAGCCTTACTGCTGCTAATGTATCATCTCCAAAGTTATCTAAACTCCAGAGTCTTAATTGATTTGTTGCATCAATAACAGATGTTGTACCCCAAGAACCTGAACCCCAGCTTCCTGAACCCCAACCTGATGATGGAACATATGTGTCTAGCCCTGTGTTTATTTGATAAGCTGCTGTAACTGAACCGCCACCATTACCTGTATCTCCGCCAGTAGCTGCTTTTGGTGTTCCTGGATATCCTGAACCTGCAACCTTGGCAGTAATCTTATAAGTGTTTACATCTACGATTTCATCTATCTGATACTCTTGATTAAGAACTGTACCAAATATAACACCGCCTAATGTTGTTGCACCTGAGTATGTTACAAAGTCTCCAGCTACTGCTTCATGTCCTGCATCTGTGACTGTTAGTGTTGTTGCACCTGCAACTGCTGCAAAAGTAGCAGCGTTAGTTGTGGTCTTTCTTATTGGTGTGATGTCGTAGTAAGTATTACCTTCTTGTATATATAACTTTTGATGTGTACCTAATACTGTATAGTTTGTTTGTCCTATATCTCTGTAAGTATGTATCTTTCTGCAAGTGCCAATAAAAGCATCAGTAGATTGTTTTTCCCAACCACCAATTCTTTCTGGTCTACCTTTTCTAAACCTTACTTTGTCAGCATCAAACCAACCACCTTCATTAGAGTAGTTAGTTCCTTCTTTTACAATGCCTGGTCTAAATACATACTTTGCAAGTCGTCCCATTAAATATTACTCCAATCCTCTCCTGACCATAAGACAGACTCTGCTTCACGTCTACGAACTAAGCCTTGTTTTACTTCACCGCCAGCTTTGTTCCAGCGTTTCATTTGATTTGGTACAGTATGATAATCACCTGCATTTAAAAGTTTTACCATAGTAGATGAAGAAAGATTAGCTGGACCTAAGTTATATGTCCATGATACTAATGCATCAAATTGATTTTGTTGTAATGGTGCAGAAACATACTTGTGTACATAACCTTCATACTCTTCTAATTCTTCTTCTAACCATGCATCAGCTTCTTCTTGTGTACAAGTATCTCCCATCTTTACTTCTTTGGTTCTCCCATACGCAATCGTTGGAACTCCTGCTGCACATTTATATGCTTTTAATTCACAACCTTCAAACTTCTTAATTAGACTTTTTCCCTCTTCCGATATCTTCATCTTCTTTCTCCTGTTTATCAAGTTCCCTATAATATTCAATAATTGAAAGAACTTGTTTAATATACCTTTTTTGTTCTGCTGTGTTGACTGATAAGTTTTCATAATCTTTTGTACTCAATGCGTAGTAGGCTTGCCTTGGTGCATTGCCTGATTCTACTAATTCTAAATATTCTGCCATTAATTCTGGTGTAAGAACTTCCCAATCTATATCTACAAGTTGTAACTCCATAGGTAGTGGGGGGTGATACAAGGGTGCTGGTTTAGCAATAGTAACAATCTCTACAGGTTTTGTTTGACTTGGTATTATTGAACAACTTGTAACTAAAGTTAATAATATTAAGTATTTACTGGTTAATATTAGTTTCTTCATCTTGTTTCTCAAATTGGTCTGGGTCAGTTAAAGCAATAAGTTCTTCTTTGACTTTCTTAGTTCCTTTGTTTACTATTTTTTCAATAAGTTTTGGTTTTGACAATGCTAAATTATCTAGGTCGTGTTTTGAAAATGTGCTACGCAACTGGTTTACTTCTCGTAATGCTTCCTGTTTTTGTTTTTCTATTGTTTGTATTTGTTGTTGTACCTTCTCTTGTCTTTCCAAATGATTTTTAATTGCATTGTTTTGTTCTGTTACTTTAGTTTCTAATACTATTGCATTAGCTTTTAAAACAGATATGTTATCAAGCAATCTATCTATATACCAAGCACTGCCAGTTATACTGGCTAATAATAATCCACTAAGTATAAGTGTTAATTTTCCCATGTGTATACCTTAATTGGTTTGCTTTTACCTTTTACTTTTATATCTCCTAATGATTTTAATTCATATGTAGATGCTTTCATAGTGCTATCAGCAATTACTAAATTTACACCAAGTTCTTTACAGCTTGATTCCATGCGTGCTCCAGTGTTTACTGCATCACCTATAGCTGTATAATCAAAGCGTGTTGCACTTCCCATATTTCCTATCACAGCTTGCCCAGACGATAATCCAATTCCAATTTCAATTCCTAACTGTGCTGCTTCTATGTCGTGTTTTATTTGAATCGCTGTTTTTATAGCAGCATCTTCGTGGTTATCTAAATCTAATGGTGCATTGAAAATAGCCATCATGGCATCTCCAATATATTTATCTACCATACCGCCATTAGCTTGTACTGCACTTGCCTGTATAGTAAGAGCTTTGTTCATTAACTCTGTAACTTCTTCTGGTTCAAGAGTTTCACTAAGGGACGTGAATCCCCTAACATCAGTAAATAAGAAGGTAGCATATTTTTTTTCTCCTGAGAGTTTTAAAAGTTCTGGATTATCTTGTAATCTTTTAACTTGTCTTGGATCAAGATAATGTTCAAACTGTTTTTTAATTTGTTGACGTAATTTATATTGTTGTCTAAATCTAAAATAATATTCTTGTAGAGATATAAATACTGCTGATATTAAACTATAAGTAACATCAATTAATATATTGTTTTTAACTAGCCAAACACCACCAGCACTAAGTCCAGAAAATATTAAGACTGTAAAAACCATACTCCCATTCAAGCCTAAGAAGTTTATTAGTATGAATAAAACAAATGTTATAAGGATTAATATGAACACCTCATAAACTAAATGGGAGTCTGGAATCTGTGGGCTGTTCTCTATTAACATAGATTCAGCCAAAGCTGCTTGTATCATATGTGGATACATTAAATTGTTTGGTGTAGATAATTGAGGCATTATGCCTTTAGCAGTAACACCCACGAAAACAAATCTGCCAGCTACATTCATTTCTTCTAATGTAGTTTGTGGTGTGTCTACCCAACTAATCCATTTCCTTCCGTAGTTATCTACTTTAACAGAGGGCAAGCCCTGTACAGCTATCTCCTTAATTCCATCGCTTTCTGCCTTTAGGATATAAGTGTCCGCTTGTATCAGGGCTTTTAAAACCTGTGTACCAAATGATGCTACCCACCCATCAGGTGTTTGCATCAGTAATGGTAATTGTCTAACAAGACCATCTACATCTATTGGTGCAGATACTATGCCTTGATGTGCATTAGCTTTTAATATATCTATATTTTCTAATACACCTGTTAGTTTTATACCTTGTACATCAGGTCCAATAATTACTGTACCCTCTGTTTTTGGATAGATGCCATTATCTATTTCTGGCATTGCTATCACACTATGGGAATATGATAGTGCTTCTGCAAAAGCATCATCTCCCTGGAATCTGTCTGGCTCTGGGAATAGTATTACCCAGCCAACTCCTGTAGCTCCTGCATTTAACAGGTCTACATGAATCTGTGCTAAGTCTCTTCTCGGAAAAGGATATCCTCCCCTGGCTTGCACATCTTTATCTGTGATATTTAATATTACAAAATTACCGCTTTCTTCTGGTGTTTCTACAAATGCATCAAAAGTTTTTAACTTAAGTATCTCAAGTGGTTTTACTTGAAATATTAAAGGTAATATAAATATTGCAATAAATAATAAATATCTTTTCACGAACCTTGTTGTATCCTTATGACAGAATCTGAACCGCCATTTATAGTTACTACTCTGGATACACCATCTTGTATAAAGATAACTGTATAACTATCATCTCCATCAATAATAACTTCTGCATAGTTTGCTACATTACGAATAAGTTTTACTTCGGAGCCTTGTATTAAAGTAACAATTTGTGTAGTTGTATCCTGACCTATGTCAGTACCTCTAATATCAATACCGCTTGCTGTTACAGCTAATCTATCTACTTCTTCTTTGCTTGCAAGAGCATCTATAATATTTAATAAATCTTCAAGAAAGTTTACGTCAAGATAATTTATATCTAATTCTGTAAACTCTAAGTCTGCTTCATTATCTAAAAAGTCTTCTGCAAGATAATCTATATCAAGGTCATTAAAATCTAGTATATCGTTTGTTTGTATGATTTCTTCTGTTGTTAATACAGCTTCTTCTTTTGGCGGAGAAACTATCAACATGTTATCAATGATATCTAAAGTTAAATCTAATATTACAGGAGTGCTTGGTGCACTTTCATAAACATTAGTTGTTGTTGCTTGATATGGTTTGCTTAAAGTTACTGAGCCTAAAGCTGTAGTAACTATTATTTCACCACTTGAATCTCCATCTAATCCTGGAAGAAGTATTATTAAACTTCTGCCTAATTCATCAACAGTAACTGTAAAGTCTGTTCCTCTGATTGCTATATCAGCAGTTGGTGTTTTAAGTGATATATTTTTTTTGTCTATTCTGTTAAGACTACCGCTTACAAATCTTATTGTGCCACTTGCAAACTTAAGTGCCATCTTTGATTTGCTTGGGTTAGGGTCATAAACGTATTCATCTATAACCAGTTTAGAGTGTTCTGTAAGTCTTACTATACTGCTATCAATAAACTCTATACCTAGTCTACCGCTGGCAGTTCTTACATCATCAAAAGATTGAATGCCAAACTTTAGTTGTGCATCATAATCTTTATCTCTTAATACTTTAGCGTATCCGTTTAGCTCTGATATGTTTCCTATATCAGCAACTTGTGCTGGTTCCGCCATCGTTCTGAATGACACAAACAGTACCATTAGAACCATTAGAAATAATTTTAAGCCAGTCATTATCAAGTGTACTCTGTTGTTGTATGTTAAATGTTCTATTAGAACCTGTATGGTCTAAATAGAAATAACCACCTGCATATCCATCTGCATCAAATGTGATTGTGTTATCACTACCATCAATATCAAGATAGTTAGTAGCTAAATCATAATCTATAGTAAATGTTAAATCATTGCTTGAGCCATTAATAATCCAATCTAAATCTAATGTAGAAGCCATAGCTGCGGTAGCTACATCTAAATCAAACTCGTTAGAATTACCTGTAATGTTTACATTAAAGTTACCACTATCAGCTCCATATGTATCTGTAGGGTCAACTGTAATATTAAATATGTTACTGTCTCCATCAAACTCAAAAAAGCCTGTAAAGGTATCAGCAAAGATATCTCCTAAAAATTGGTTAGATGAACCAATCTGATTTATATCTAAAGTCATAGTACCTCCATCAAGGTCAAGTGCTGTCATATCGCCTGCTACAGCATCTGCACCTCCAATGATATTACCAGAACCTAATTGCTCTAAATCAATGTTTGCAGTAGCACCTGATTGGTCTACTGATATTTCGTTGTCGTCTGCATATAACAGACCCATGCTAAGTAAAATGGTACATAAGTTTAAGAATCCTTCTTTTAGCGGTATCAATACATCTAGTCACTATCTTACAATCGAAAACCAGGAGTTTAATAGAAAGAA